>CDZN01024852.1_pt1 | contig 11354 bp, 8 predicted proteins | sample 557701 | NCBI WGS metagenome assembly CDZN01 (sample SAMEA3182089, study PRJEB8094) | gut metagenome | biome: human; feature: gut; material: Stool; isolation source: human stools | place: Canada | collected 2013-02-04 | reverse complement strand
ATGGCAAAATTCGATAAAATAGCCGTATTGAATAAGATCGGCTCTACAGGAATGGTTCCTGTATTCTATCACAAAGATGCAGAAGTTGCAAAGAAAGTAGTAAAGGCTTGTTATGACGGTGGTGTTCGTGCTTTCGAATTCACAAACCGTGGTGACTTTGCACAGGAAGTATTTGCTGAAATCGTTAAATTCGCAGCAAAAGAATGCCCTGAAATGGCAATCGGTATCGGTTCTATCGTTGATCCGGCTACTGCTGCTATGTACCTGCAACTGGGTGCTAACTTCGTGGTAGGTCCGTTGTTCAACCCTGAAATTGCTAAGGTATGTAACCGTCGCTCGGTAGCTTATACTCCGGGATGTGGTTCTGTGTCAGAAGTTGGTTTTGCGCAGGAAGTAGGTTGCGATCTTTGCAAAGTATTCCCGGGTGATGTTTACGGAACTAACTTCGTGAAAGGTTTGATGGCTCCGATGCCATGGTCTAAGCTGATGGTAACAGGTGGAGTAGAACCTACTAAAGAAAACCTGACTGCATGGATTAAAGCCGGTGTATTCTGCGTAGGTATGGGCTCTAAACTGTTCCCGAAAGATAAGGTAGCAGCAGAAGACTGGGCTTATGTAACTGCAAAATGTGAAGAAGCTCTCGGCTATATTGCTGAAGCTCGTAAATAAGATTAGAGAGCGAAAGCTATCTATAATAAAAAGAGGTTGATGCGACAGTCTCTTTTAAAATATGCCTCGAGGGTTAGTTAGTTTAGTTAGTATATGAGGCATATTTTCATTTTGTTTAAAGGTGTTTAAAGGGGATAGGCCATCGGAATGAGTGACTCATTTCGGTGGCTTGTTTTTTTATTTCCTTTTTATATGTTGTCGATGTTCGAATATATAAATGGGCAGGAATATTAACAAGAAGCAGAGAACACTGATGAGGAGCAGATAACGGTTGTAGAGATACTCTCCCTCCTGGGGAGGAGTACTTAACAGGCATCTTAAGCAATCGCAGTCCATATCCTGACTGTCGTGCTGGCAAAGCAAAAAGCAGAAAGTAATGAGAACGATACCTAATAACAGGCAGATGATTAGTAGATTTCTGCGATAATGTGTGTGTCTTTTGTCGGGTTTTGATAAAGAAGAAACCATGTTTTGTTCTGATAGTTATCAATGTAAAATGAAAGAAATAAAGGGCAGACAATGCCTGAATAGGATTGTCCTGCCCGATACTATTGATTATTGGTAGGAAATATACTTTTAATGGTTATTCCGGAACATAAATAATCTCACCGTTATCCAGTTCGTAGGCTATCCCTACTTTTCTTCCTCTTTTCCCTGAATCCTCCTCTTTCTGACCGGAAGGCTTGTAAGTGTTGATTTTCTTTCCTTCCTTGGAGATGATTTCCATATTTTCTTTACCAGGATTCTTCACGATGGTGAAATCTTCCTGTCCGAAAACTTCCGTCATATTCATGTGCATCACCATTGCTACCATCAATGCCACGGCAAATACCATCGCTACGTCGAACAAGTTTACTACTACACTTAGCGGGTCGGTATCCTCTTCTTTGAGGAATTTGCTGACTCTTCTATTTCTTTTCATTATTGGACTCTCCGGTTGTTTCGTTTAATACTCTTGATACATAATCGAGGTTGTTGACATCTTTGGCATACCAACGTTGTTTGAACTGCATGGATATCAGTCCCACAGCACTAATAACCAAACCTACAACAGTCGTTGCAAATACTACCTGCATATTATATGCCATTCCGGAGATATCTCCTGTAGAAAGTCCCACAAGTGCCGGACTCATGGAAATCAATGTTCCTATCAATCCGAGAACCGGACCTATCTTAGCCAGCATTTTAGAAAGAGACACATCTTTCTCTGCTTCATTCTCGAATTTTGTTATCAGGAAGTCAGAGTAATCTGCACTGGCCGGATGGTAGAGCAGATCGCGGAGATAACCCATATATAGTGAATTGTCTTTGTCGGGTAAAGCTGCTTTCAGATCGTCTATCCGTGCATCTTTAATGAGTTGGTCCAGTGCTTTGTCATTTTTACGTTTGGTCATGTACATGTTGTAGGTGCCTCCGATCAAAATAAGTGAACGAACGAACAGGCACAGCAAAATAATGATATCGGGTATAAGTAAACTGTTCGCTACCCAGAATAAAAGTTTAGAGATGAGTTCCATATAATATTTTATTGATTGATTTTACTTCTTTTTTTTAATTCTTTACGTTGTAATAAAGGCCATTTCAGCTTGTTCCAGGCAAATCCAATGAGAAACAGGACAACGAACAGACCGATGGACAAGATAATCGCTTTCCAGTTGAGCGCCTCTTCGGTGGCGGCATAGGTCGTTTTCCCATTGACAGTGGTCAGTAGTCCGAGGATACAGATGAATAAGCTGACAAGGAAATGAACTTCCAACCGGAGATCGTCTTCGGGTACAAGATACTTCATCAGCCGGCTTAATAATGGGATGGCGATAACCACTATCCCTGCAAGTGACCAGGCTGTCACTGAAAAGTCTACGCCAGGTAACCGGAAGATAGCTTCTGTGAGATAGTAGAATAATACGGGGAAGAGCAACAAGCTGGGATACCAGCGAAGTAATTCCGCCCACCATAAATTCTTCTTACCATAAAGTCCGCGCAGGAAAGCCACGCAATAGCCGAAGCAGAGTGCTGACTCAAGCGTTATGATAATAGCCATGTTTTGCAATGCTTCCGTGTTCTGCAGATAATCAGCAATCTGTGTCTTTGACTGGAGAATAGCATACTGCCAGGTGCCGGCTACAAAAAGACCGGCTATCAGGCTGTATATTACGGTTTGCCAAAGTTTCCAGAAACTGAGTTTGAAACTGCAGTTAATCACGATAAACAGCATTAATATGTGAATGATTAACTCCATATTACATTACTTTTTCCGTTTCTTTTTAAGTATTAGCAACATGACAACAAATGCTACCAGAACAATACCTGCGATAAGGCCTCCATTCAAAGAATTTTGTTCTTCCTGTGCCCCTTGTACGGCATCGCTAGATTGTTTCTTCAATACCATGCCTCCTTTGGTCGCTTCTCCGTCCAGGGTGGCTTGTTTCATTTGTTTCAGTTCCTTGTTGTAGTTGGCTGCGGTTTGCGCATCTACTTGAGAGGCGATGAACTGCTGTAATTTGGCATTGTCTCCGGTAAATCCGCTGCCCGAAGGACCGAATTGTCTGACAAGGTCTGTATGCAGTTTGGCAATATTGGAGAGTTGTTCCGGAGAAGCTTTCCAATATCCTTTGCGGGCAGTTTCCATCATAACGGCAGTCACTTCCTGTAAAGCTGCGGGATTCTGTTTTTCAAAGAAGTCTTTTACATTCAGTTTGTATTCGTCTTTGACATATACATCATATATATTATCCCAAAGTTCCTTGTCGATAGCGGCAGGTTTCATCACGTTCCAGCCATACGTATTGGTTACAGTCTGGGCAACTTCGCTTGCTGCAGAAGCACCGCCTTTCATTTTCTCTTTGATATAGGTAGGATTCAGAATCGTTGTACGGCTTTCTACACCGACTGCTTCTTTAAGTTCCTGCATTTTCATGTTGTTGCGGTTCCGGTAGTCGCTAAGATAAGCGTCCGGGTCTTTACCGGTAACATTGCGTACGGCAAGATTCATACCTCCCATGAATTCATATACGTGGTCGAGGCTCAATGCTCCCCAAGTGTTACTTTGGCGGGGCTGAACGACAACATCAGTACTGTTCAATGCTGCTTCAAAGGCAAATTTCTGAAAGACTTCCCAGTGTTTTTCGTCACCGTAGAAGGCTCCCATATTGTTGAGGTAAGTATCTGCAATTTCCGATTCACTTTCCCAGCGGTCGCCGGATTCCACCATTCCTTGAATTCCTGTACCATACATGCCATTAGCACCTCCGAATACTCGGAAAGAAGCCATTTCGCGGGCATCTTTCGGACTGACACCTTTTTCGGTCAACATTCTTTCAGCTTCTACCACACTGGCGGCTACCTGATTTTCAAACTTGTCGTCTTTCGCTGCCGCAGCCATTTCTACTGCACGGTTAATCAGGAAGAGGCGGGAAGCGGCGATATCACGGAGTTGTCCGGAAGTCTGGACCACTACGTCGATACGTGGACGTTCCAGTTCGGCTGAAGGAATCAGTTTCAAATCGCTGACACGACCGAATGCGTCACGGACGGGTTCTACTCCCAGCATATAAAGAACTTGGGCAATAGTAGCTCCGCCAGTTTCAATAAATTCGGAAGACCAGAGTGTATAACTTACTTTGCGTGGAATAGAATCATTATGACGTTGTTTGTAGGTATCAATTGTTTGTTTAGCTAAAGCAATACCCTTTTCCCAAGCAGATTCTGTTGGAGTTGCTTCGGCATTGATAGCATACATATTACGTCCGGTAGGCAAAGCGTTCGGATTAGCTATTGGGTCACCGCCCGGAGTAGGAGCGGTGTATCCGCCTTTCAATGCATTGAGCAGACTGTTTAGTTCCTCTTCGGGACTTGTCAGGAGTGCATTTTTATAATTACCTACATTCTTGATTGTACGTTCTACTTCCGCTACGGCAAGTGCTAGTTCAATCTCTTCTTTGCTGTATTCTTTCGTCGCTTTCCCCATAGCGGCCATCATGGCTGACATGCCTTTCGGTTTTTCTTGTTTGGAGCCTTTCATCTGTTTATCTGAAGACCCGGCAGGCTGCTCTTTATCCTTGTTGGATTTCATGGCAGCTTCCATCTTTTTCAGAGCTTCGGGATTTGCTCCCATAGATTTAGCCATTTCCATAGCTTTCTCGGGGTCCATATTGGCACCCATCTTTTTCATGGCTTCCTTCATGCTGTCAGGCATATTGCTATGAGGAGTTTTTCCTTTGCCTGACATAGCCGGATGATCCTTGCCGGATTTCTCTTTATCAGCATTTTCACTCTTTGCCGATGCAGCCATCATCATTGCCATCATACCTTTCGGAGCATTGCGGTCTGCCTCTATTTGACGAGCCTTGGCTAGTTCCTGTGCGGTGATACCGGCTGTACGACAAATCAGTTCATCTGTGGCCAGTGCAGGATTAGCGAGCAACTTTTCTACCAGATGGCGAGCAGGAGTCAAGTACTGTTGTGTAAAGAGGCTGCGGTGCTTGCTAACGGCATCTGTCGCTTTACCACGTTGCTTGTCAAGAGCCAGCAGACTGTATGCGATAGGTTCTGTAGCCATTGCATAGACGGAAGAAGTGATCCGTTCCGCTTCATAAGGAACTCCCATTGTGTAGAGTTGTCCGGTGATTTTCTCGGTAGCCAGTTCTTCTGCGAAGTTTTCTACACGGGCGATTTCATCTTCCGTATATGGTTTGTTGGCAATGCTGTCCAAACCTAAATCACGGTGAATTCCCATTTTCACAGTCAGCGTTTTGACAGCTAATGATTCCTGATCTTTATTCTCTTTGTGAGAGTTATTGTAAATCTTGATTTTTTCCATCAGCTCCCGATAAATACCACGCACACTGCTTTCAAGGAAAGGAGGAGTGAGGTACGACTGTATGGTGGCATACGAACGGCGTTTAGCCATCATTCCTTCACCAACATTACCAATAGAGTAGATATAGAAGTGCGGAACTGCTCCAACTAGGCGATCCGGCCAGTCGTTGCTGCACAATGCCACTTGTTTTCTGGGAGTAAATTCAAGACTTCCATGTGTACCGAAATGGATCAGTGCGTCAGCCTTGAAACCATGTTGCATCCATAGATAGGAAGCAATATAAGTATGAGGAGGAGCCATATTAGTGCCATGAATCACTTGGAAGGAGTTGTCCCCGCTTCCGGCAGCATTTTGTGGCATTAAGACTACATTCCCGAATTGCAGACGGGCAATACCCAATTTACCGTCGTTAGTCGCCATATAGTTGCCGGGGAATTCGCCGAAAGCATCCACCACTTCCTGATATTTTTCAGGGCGGAGTGACTCTTTCACCCAACTTTCATATTGATCTTTGGTGATAAGTTCGGGATGTCCTTTTTGCATAAAGTCATTAAAGGCTCCCTCTGCGTAAGAGTTGAACACAGCGCCTTGAGCCTGTATCATTTTACCCAGTTCTTCAGCATTTGCAGGCAGACCGGATATGTTGTATCCTTCCTGTTTCATGCGGACCAGAAGATTGTATAGGGAAGGAACCACCTCCATACCGGCAGCGGTCAATGCATTTTGCCCCGGACCTTTATAATAGTAGATAGCTACCTTCTTCTCGCTGTTCGGCTTAGTATTCAGATTCAAATAATTATTGATTGTGGATACGAAAGTCTTCAAGCGTTCGGGTACTGCATACGAATGGCGCAATCCTTCTTCATCCTCATATTGTGCAAAGAGAGCGAAAGGACGGACGGCACCGTCGATTTCCGGAGTCACGATACTTTGTGACATAAATCCTCCTGCCATTCCCATCGGATCTTTCTCCCATTCGTCTACCAGGCTGTTGATGGTGAGCGGAGCAAACAAGAGGATATTCTTAGCTTTCAGATAATCCACCATTTTGTCTCCCATGCGTCCGTGTGCCATGTTGATGATTGCGTCTGGCTGCACTTCGTCAATAAATGACATGAATTTCGTCATTGACTGAACCGGATAAACATTGTAACCTTCTTTTTCAAGAGCCTCAATAAGTCTGGTGGCATCAGCCATTTGTCCGGTTATCATGATTTTACGTGCTCCTTCTTTATAAAGACGGTTGTCCTTCATGAATTTCTCATAATCTGCCACGGTGAGGAACTCCAGTTCATCATCCGGGTTGGTGAGTCCGGCGTGATAGAGCATGTCGCTGGGTCTTTCTGCCGGGTCTTCCACTTCCGGTATGGAAGAGATTTTACCGTCAATAGCTTTACGGATATAATTCAGCATATTCCGGTAGTTGGTCTTTCCTCCGTTGGTCAGATAACCTCGTATCAGATTCTGTTGTACGCTGTCCAGATTACAAATGTTGTTGGCCGGGTTGGTAGCCATGGAAGTATATACAGGAATACCTTTGTCGGCAGCCTGTTGTATCTGTTGACGTTGTTCCTCGACGATATGCAGACCCATTCCGTTGATGAATACCATGTCGTAACCGGTCAGACGGTCGAGGTTGCCGAGCGATACTTCACTGAGTTTGATGGATGAATTGTCGTTGGCTTTCGATATACTTCCCTGCTGTATGGTCTGGAAGTTGATGAAAGCAATCTTTGTAGGACTGAACCAGGTATTCCATACGGACATCCCTATCAGAGCTGCAGCAACGATGCATACACCTAAGATGATTTTACTTTTCTTTTTCATTTCTCTTATTTTTAGCTTTGTATGTAGTTTTATCTTTTCTATTTTCTGAAGAACCTGTCTACGTCTAATGCAAGTCCGATGGAGAAGTTGGTTCCCCGGGTATAAGGAGAGTTTGCGTCATAATAGCTCGGAACATAATTAAATATGTTGTTGACGGCCATATTCAGGCTGACTCCTTTCCAGATCCCTTGTGTCAACGTCAGGTTCCACATCGTATATCCCGGATAAGTCACTCCGGTAGTCCCTTCATCCGGATTATTGCCCACATATTTATTGGTTTCTACTTTGGATAACGCACGTCCGTTCAGGGAAAGATTGAATTGATAATTATCCCATGATTTGCCGTATTCGATACGTGCGGTCGCTGAATGTGGGCGGGTACTGGAGAATTTCATTTGTCCGTCGCGCATAAACTCGTGGAGGTATCCGTAAGAAACACGTATTCCCAGACCACAAGGATATTTGGCGGAGGCGTTGATATCCACACCGGCGATGTCTACTTTCTCTGTATTGATATATAGCTGTGCCCATCTTCCGTCAGTGTCGCGGAATGAAGTCAGGTCGATCCGGTCATTGACAAGGTTGTAATATCCTGAAACGGTAAAATTGTAACGGTTCTTGGTATATTCCGCCGAGAGCGAGAAGTTGTGGCTCGTCTCCGATTTCAGGTCGGGATTACCATAAATCATCATGGCATTTGCCATGTCGAAGTTCATATACATTTCTTTGAGGGTAGGAGAGCGGAATCCCTGTGAGTATGAGCCACGGAGGGAGCAGTTGGCTATTTTGTACATCAGTCCGATATGCGGAGATATATGACGTACGTTAGATTGTGAGAAATAATCGAAACGTACCCCGCTGATTACGTTGAAATGTTCGGTCGGGTTCCAGTCGAACTGTCCGAATGCATCTGCCGAGTGCATGGTATAACTTCCATTGTTGGTAAATTGATAAGACAATAGATAGTCACGCATATAATCTCCTCCTACGGTCAGAATGTTTTTATCGTTGAAGGTGTAATTGTAGAGTGCGCGTACGCTATGTTGCACATTGCTGTAATCGCGGACATCGTATTTGTATGAGGTCAGATAATCACTTTTATCATATTGGTCGAATGTATAGGCAACTTCCAGATTACTCATGATGTTGAAATCATAGTTGGCTTTCAGACCTCCGCTGAAATCACGATAACGGTCTTTGCTGTCTCCGGTCTTATCCCGTTCGCGGAAATAATAACCTCCGCGTGCAGTCAGTTTCAACTGTTCAATCGGTCTGTAAACAAGACGTTCTTTCACATTCCATGTGCGGTTTCCGAAGATGGTTGTCACATCTCCTTCCGGTACGTCGTAAGAATCGGACATTGTATGTTGCACATTCGTCTGGCTGTTGAATTTACCGGCTTTGAAACTGAAAGTTCCGCCATATCGTTGGTCGTTATGTTCACCGAAGCGGCTGTTTACATTTAAATTCCATGGGTCCTCGGAATCACGGGTGATGATGTTGATTACGCCACCTACTGCACTGGAACCATAGAGAGTAGAGGCAGCCCCTTTTACAATTTCTACCCGTTCCACGTTATCGAGGTTCAATCGGTTGTAGTCGACGTTGTTTAAAGTTTCCCCTGCCAGACGTTCGCCATCTACCAGGAAGAGTACAGAGTTTCCTCCGAATCCCTGCATATTGATAGAAACCTGCTGATCCATTGAATAGGAAAATTCAATGCCCGGCAGTTCCGATTGTAATAATTGTCCTACGTTGGTTGCATCTACCTTCTTTATATCGTCTGCTGTGATTACACGAGTGATGATAGGAGCATCTTTCAGTAATTTGGGAGTACGTGTACCTGTGACAACCACTGTTCCCAGGTCAAACTGATCTTCCGATAAGCGGAAACTTAGTCTTTTCTCTTTCCCTACAGTCAGTCTTTTTTCTTGTGGCTGATAGCCTACATACGAGGCGGTGATGAGGTATGTACCGGTTCCGGGGAGTTGTAATGTATATGTGCCGTCGACGGATGTGACGGCTCCGGTTCCTTTACCTTTGATGGAAATCGTTGCACCGGGGAGAGGTTCCCCTTCTGTATCAGTTACACGTCCGCTGATGTGATAAGTTGAGTGTTGTGCTAATGTGGTGCAAGTTGCTATAAATGAAAAAAGCAATAATGATATTATAAATGTAGGTTTCATTCTTGTTGATTGGTTTCATTGTTGTTGTCCTCGAACTCAAGCGGATACTGGAAATCGAAGTCAATATATCCTTTTATACCTCTGGCATTCATGTAGTTGGTAAAACGGATCGCGGCGTATGTATTGTCTTTCAAACGTATCAAAAAGACTTGGTTTGACATGGTGTATACCGGAGGCATTGTTGCGGTATTAACGTCCAGCCAGCTGGAAAGAACAGCATTACGGTAAGACTCTGTGTAGATAATGTTTCCGTCCATCATGCCCGACATGTCAATAGCTATTTTATCGGTTGTCCATTCATCTTTTACAAAATCTTCCGCTTTAGGCAGTTTACCTGTTGCTTTAAACTCGTCGATACTTGTGTAAGTTGTTTTGTAGGTAGCACCCTCGTTGGTTTTTATATCATAACGATGAATAGCGAAATCCCACTTATCAGGAATTTGACTCTCATATTCCTCTCCGATTTTAACGGTGGTAACCGTACGTTCCGAAAGGTTAATGTAGGCCCATTCTGTATATTCAACAGTCTTGACTTGTGAAAAGCTATTCTCCTTGATTTCCATCTCCGTTTCGATGGGGGCATCATAAATATTTTCAAATATTCCATTACAAGCAGAGAGCGACATTGCCGCTCCCAGTACTATAGTATATTTGAAAATAGCGTTCCTGCTTCTTTTCATTGCTTATTTAATCGTTTATTGTGCGCTACTTTGAGTATTACTTCCCGTAAATTCTGCTGTAATTGGCATTGGCATCTCTCCTGGTGAGAAAACTGTATTAATGGTGATCGTTCCATTTGCTAGAATCGTACCGGTCAAACTTTTGCCATTGATAACGAGATTACCTCCTGTCGTTTTCTCCGTATCGGCTTCGAAAGTGTCTAAGCTAAGTGAATAGCTGCCGTCATTGTTAGCAGTTACCTTTACTCCACTTACTGTGAATTCTGCAAAGGTAGCCATAGCACCTCCTGTCTTATCGAATCCGCTGATTGTTATGTCTACAGTATTACCTGTCGGTTTTTCAATGACCACTTGACTACTGGTTGTAGAACCTTGGTCTGCATTACCTACACTAAGAGATAAATTAGTTTGGTATTTATAAGTATCTTTTATATAATAACCAACAGGAGTTTCTCCTTGTATGAAATCAATCTCCATTTTTCCCATAGGTACAGGAATATCAACATTGGCTTTCAAACTTAACACTTTAGAACCATCTACACTACCTTCTAATGTGTAGTCGTAGCTACCGCCTGTGCTGCCGCCCATAGACATGGCAACTTCACCGGAACCGCTGAAAGACTTATTAGAAGAAAGTTTTAAATTATTCAGAGTGAAATCTCCAGATCCGGATTTATATACTAAATTGATGGTACCATCTTCGTTGGCAGTGATTGTTGCTGTGGATTCATCACCCAACAAATAATCAGAGAACATATTGCATGCGCCGACTGAATAACCTTTATAAGCTCCTGCTATTTCTTTGGCAAAGTTAGGTTCATCGTCGTCGTTGTCGCTACAAGAAACGAAAGTAGAAGAAAGAGATAGTGCCAACCGGGCACACCCTTTTTTCGGACACAACTTTTGTGATTAGGGAAAATAGTTGATTGATAACGAGTTAGTAAATGACACAAGTACGGATTTATCCGTATAAACATTATTTCGCTAAGGAAACTACTCTTTTCATGTAGGTTTCTATGTAGGTTAATTAATACCAATTGATTCCTACTAATGCGAATTAATAATAAGTCATTAACTAACTCGTTATCAGTCTATGTACACGATTAACATCAGGGGTAAGCAGAACCCGAAAGACACCAAGATGGTCAAGCTGGAGATAATTTTCTTCAAGAC
>CDZN01000209.1_pt1 | contig 11433 bp, 7 predicted proteins | sample 557701 | NCBI WGS metagenome assembly CDZN01 (sample SAMEA3182089, study PRJEB8094) | gut metagenome | biome: human; feature: gut; material: Stool; isolation source: human stools | place: Canada | collected 2013-02-04 | reverse complement strand
TGACTTCATTCGCCGGTGAATCACAAGCAAGAATGCGCTACACTTATTTTGCAAGCGTGGCAAAGAAAGAGGGTTACGAGCAAATCTCCGCTATCTTTACCGAAACAGCCGACCAGGAGAAAGAACATGCGAAACGTATGTTTAAGTTTCTGGAAGGCGGTATGGTAGAAATCACCGCCTCTTATCCTGCAGGAGTTATCGGCACTACACTGGAGAATTTACAGGCTGCCGCTGCAGGCGAACATGAAGAGTGGGCGTTGGACTATCCTCACTTTGCCGATGTTGCCGAGCAGGAAGGCTTTCCTGAAATTGCCGCCATGTACCGTAATATTTCCATTGCAGAGAAAGGACACGAAGAACGCTACCGCGCTTTTGTACAGAACATTGAAAATGCTACTGTTTTCGCTAAGGAAGGCGAAGTAGTATGGCAGTGCCGTAACTGCGGTTTCATCTACACAGGCAAGGAAGCTCCTCAGGTATGTCCGGCTTGTTTGCATCCGCAGGCTTATTTCGAGGTGAAGAAGGAAAACTATTGATAGTCGGTACATCTGTCCGAATACCGGATTCAGGCGCGGATTATACGAAGGCATACAGAATATTTTGTCTGTTATATTCGTATAATCCGCGCCTTGATTCCGGTTCATTCGGCGACCGGTTTTCGGCCGCTTTTTATCTGTAATATTATTTCTTTAGTACTACGGAAAGCGCTTCATAGGCTTTGGAAGCATCTTGAATCTGAAGCAGTTTTTCCCAATTGGCAGCCGGTTCTGTCTTATGATTATATCGTTTGAGGATATTCAATATAAGTTTGCCGTTTTCTGTAACAGCTTTTGCAATGAAAGCACCACATTCGTTTTCTACTTTTACATTTAACTTCTCTACTCCTTCGGGAACCGCTTTGTACCCTTCCGGAAGATTTACAGTGATATTCCATTGGAAAGTGCGGGGAGCGGACATATAAATGTCGGCGGAGCGTTTACGTTCCTTACCTTCAATCTGCGTCTGCTCACCTATGAGTCTGCCTGCGGAAAGCACGTAATTAGGTCCTGCTTTTCGGATATAGCCATCCATTGTATAACGAACGTTATAAATAAAGGCTGCGCTGTCCGGACGATTACCCAAACATTGCATCTGATAGCCGAGCAACTCTTTGGCATTTTCGCCGTGGTAGAAGTCTATTTCCCATTTATAATCTTCCTTTTCCTGTTCGCGGCCCTTTCGGAATGCTTCTCGAAGATCATCCGCGTATTTCTTGCCTACTTCTTCGGCAAACTCCTTATCAATGCTAAGCAGGCGCCGATAGGCTGCATCCACATCTTCCAGCTTAACCAATGCAGACTGCATGTATTCTTTTTGTGTTCCGGTGCGGTATTCGTTCCGGCTGACGGTGAGCAGCGTATTGTCGATGTCGGCCTGTATGGTAGTGATGTTTTGGTTATCATCGGCTGTACCTGCTGGCAGATTGAAATGTTCCCGCTCGGCCTTTGTCTTCAGCTTCTTGGCTTTCTTCTTATCCGGTTCCAGGATGGCTTGTCTGCCTTGATAACGGGCAGGAATTTCATGGGGAATAAGGTAGGCTGTAGGCGGGAGGTAGTATTTCTGACTTTCCGGAAGTGCAAGAAGCCAGGTGGTGTTGCGGTAATTCGTCAATTTGTCAAGCGGTTCTTTGTCTTCGTTGGTAACCATTCCAAACAGATTGGGAACATCCACCCAATCCAGCAATCCCTGAAAATAGATGATGAACAGCTCGTTGTTGCAATCACTTTTAATGTCCGATAACAATGCAAAACGATAGTAATTGTAGATGAAATCTGCTTTTTTTTCGTCTGTCCAGTCTTTTTTCTTTATTTGCTTTACGTTGCGGAGAAGCCGGATACCTTTCTTGGGGCTACTTAAACCGCCATATCCGCTATATTTTTGAGCTTGCTTTATAAATTCCCAGTCGTCTTCCTGTATGGCAGCCGCATCAGGATTGGATTGTAGTCCTTTTTCTGTGGTGCTTTTTGGAATATAGGTGTATTTTTTCATCTTGCTATTGGTGATGTACATCAATGTCATTGGAGTTTGCTGCATAGGGTTGTACCATAAGTCGGGTTCGGTTTGTTCTATATCCTTTACAGCCACATCAAGCAGGATGTTTCCGTTTTCGTCTTTGCTTTGTTTAAAGTCCGGTGCGCCGTTCAGAGTACGGTACTGGGTAGTAAGTTTGTCATCTATCTCGCAATGTACCGTATAGGAAAGCATCGGGTGGCTTTGGCGAAACCGGAAGACGAACGGGTCGAGATTGTGGTTTTCCAATGAAGTGTAGTTGAAGAAGAAAATATCTACCTTATCACCGATTTCCAGTCCGGGTACGGCAAGTTTCTGAAGTTGTTCCTGATCTTTCTTGCCTTCGGTGGCTGTCATGTATTCGTCGGTGCTTATTTCGTTTACGGTACCATCCGGTTTGATGATGCGCACGCCCAGTACTTGCTGGTAGTTTTCGTCGTACCGCCAGTCTTTTTTACGTATTTCCGCTTTATAATCAAATTCGGAGAACTCTTTCAAAGCGGCTTTATCGTTAATTTGCACAAGCATACGGTATAAGTCGCGACAATTTACTTCACGGTCGATATAATGAAATCCTCCGAGGAAGGCGCCGACGTTGAATCGGGTCTTTTTGGTGATTTCCAACCGGCTGTGTGCTGCCAGAATGACGGCTGACTCATCTTTATATTTATCGGGAACAGCCGTGTTGGTAAATTCGGGCAGTTTCAATGCCCAGACTTCTTTTCTCGTTTCCTCTGCAAAGAGTTTGTATTTCTCTTTGTCATCGGCATTGGCATTAGGGGTGGTTAATAAAAGTGCCAACACCCCCATCAGGAATAACATGTTCTGTTTCATTATTATTGTTTTTTGAGGATGATTTGTTCGTGGGATGCATCAGCCCATTTCCGCAAGTGTGTATTCCAGGTTGCAATTTCGTTGCGGGGAATACGTTTTTCGGTTATCTCCATTACTTTCCGGAAAATGATTTTGTTTCTTTCTGTTTTGTAAGAGCAACAGAGTATACCTTGCGGCGTATGGATTGAGATGCCTTTGGGGCAATAAGAAAGTACGTAGCCTGCGGGTATTTCCAGTTCTGTGTGGCGTACGATGCGGCAACGGAGCGGGAGCTCGTAATCATGGATGCGTTTGGCGGTGTCTATCGGTTGGTCAAACAGGTCATTGTGAAGGTCCAGCTCTATGTAAAACTCGTTATCGGCTATTTGTACAGCACTGCTGTTTATTACTTCTCCGGTCAGAGCAGCCCATTTCTGTTGAGGTTCCTGCTGTATCCAACTGACCGAATTAATCTGATAATTGTGATTATCTCCGGTCAGGATACGGGAAAGATACTCTTTCCGACCGCTTTTATCGTTTTCATGGTAGGCTGTGAGGAAAAATTCTTTCATGTCTCCACTCCAACTACGGGTTGCATTGCCCTGCAATACTTTGTTCGCTTGTTTGTCGGATAGGCTACAGATATAGGACAAACTGTCTATAGATGCACTGCTGTTCAGCATGGGCAATGTGTGCACGATACAGTTTTCTCCATTTTCTATTACAGCTTCCCTTCCTTGTATGCTTTCGGGTATGAATTCCGCGTTTATATATTCGTTGGTAGCATCCAGATAATAGGTTTTTCCCCGGTAGATAAGGCTGCATATCATGTGATTGACGGATGCAAGTGTAGCTATTTCGCTCATCCGGTAGGGGATGTCTACAGTGCCTATATCGGTAAGGCGGGCATCAAAACCTTGTGCTTTCAGCAATGTACGGAGCAAGATTGCCATTCCTTTGCAGTCGCCGTACCGTTTACGCAACACTTCTGCGGGAGTATCGGGTTTGTGTCCCAATATACCTGCTTCAAAAGCGATATAACGGATATTTTGTTGTACCCAGGCATATGTGTTACGTATTTTTTCCATGTCCGTACGGCAGCCTTCGGTGATTTCTGCTAATAGACTGTCGAGTTCGGGTATGTTGCAGTCTACTTGTGCCAGTCCGTTAGACCACCGGTACATATCGTGAACATCTTTAAATGAGCCGGTTATCAGTATGTGCGGGTATATTTTACCCGATGCCGGCATATGTTTTTCGTCTTTCATGGCCGGCATGTCCGTCACGGTATAAGTGAATAAGGAGTCTCCGGCACTGTTGATGCCGCGTTCACAGTGAATAGAAGGAGTAAAATTCCTTTCTGTCAACCGGAAATGGGAGAGGGATTGCGGAATGATGAATGTTATTTGCTTTGTTTTTATAAAATAATCCTCACCCAAATAGATTCGTGTAAAATAATGCAGGTCATGAAAAGTACGTTTAAACGTAACTTCCGTCTTTTTTCCTTTACGGTCAAGATTGATGTTGAAGAAGCAAACCTTGCTGTCGTCGAAGAAGACATTTTCCGGCGTGATGCTTTTATATTCTGCCTTTCCTCCGCCTTTGGCGGAAGCTCCGTCCAATGAAATGAATTCTCCGTAGTAGGTGTAGGGTTGCAATGCAGTTCCCATTCTTGTGGCTTCATAGGATGTTTCTTTTCTGTTGCGTACGGTAGGAATACCGTCTTCTTCCATAAAGATATAGGAGTCGCTGCATTGTGTAATGACAATGTTGTCATCAAGTGTTTGTCCGTGTAAGTTGCAAACGTACAAGCACAAAAGTATACATGTATAGATACAACTGCTTTTCATGTCAGTCTGCTATAAGATTAGATAATAGGTATTTACAAAGATAGCAGTTTGTAATATTTTGACAAAAATAAATATATTAAAATTGCAATTTCTTGCCTTGAAGCAAGAAATTAATCTTTTTATCCGAAAGTTATTTCCCGTCGGATGCGGCTTAAGGTATATGGAGAGATATTCAAGAAAGAAGCGATTTCCTTCAGACTTATCTGGTGAACGATGTCGGGACATCTTCTCAATAATTCTTGATAGCGTATTCTAGGAGAATTCGGATATAGACTCAATAGCCGGTGATAAGTCATACAGAACAGGTTTTCTGCAATCTTACGGCCTAATAACTGGTTTTGCTGGCTTGCTGCCCAAAATGCTTCCAATTGGTTATAAGATAATTGATAGACGGTACTCGCCTTGATTGCTTCCGTATAAACAATGGCGGGTGTCTGTTTTGTGAATGACTCATAGTCTACCACAAAATCCTTTTCAAAACTGTAGCCAATGATATGTTTGTCTTCTTCCGTATCAAGGTAGAAGTAACGGAAACCTCCTTGGGAGATATAGGCAATGTTATGGCACACTTCACTTGCCTGACAAAAGAACTCTCCTTTCTTGTAAAGACGTTTTTTCCCGTTTTGCAGGAAATGTTTAATCAAAGGAGAAAGTTCCAAAAAGTCCAGATACTCGTTGAAGTGTGCCATAACCGTTATTTCTGCGGATGCGGATAGTCTATCGTATAGTGCAGTCCGCGGCTTTCCTTGCGCTCCATGGCCTGACGGGTAATCAGGTATCCTACGTTAATCATGTTGCGCAGTTCGCAAAGCTCGCGGGTGGCCTTGCTGCTCTTGAACAGTTTTTCCGTCTCCTCGTAAAGAATATCCAGGCGGTTCCATGCGCGGGTCAGGCGGGTGTTGCTGCGGACGATGCCTACGTAGGATTCCATAATCTGGTTCACTTCCTTCATGCTTTGCGTAATGAGCACACGCTCTTCGTTGGAGATGGTGCCCTCGTCGTTCCATTCGGGGATGTCTTCGTTGAAATCATAACGTTCCAATACGCTCAACGCATGCTTGGCGGCTGCATCGGCATAAACTACCGCTTCAATCAATGAGTTGGAAGCCAGGCGGTTGCCGCCGTGAAGACCGGTGCAAGAGCATTCGCCGATGGCATACAGGCGGCGGATGCTGGACTGTCCGTCCAGGTCTACCTTGATACCGCCGCAGAGATAGTGTGCCGCAGGGGCTACCGGAATGTAGTCTTTCGTAATGTCGATGCCTATGCTGAGGCATTTCTTATAGATATTCGGGAAGTGTTTCTTGGTTTCTTCGGGGTCTTTGTGGGTGACATCCAGGTACACATGCTCGTCGCCGCGCTGCTTCATCTCGTTGTCGATGGCACGTGCCACGATGTCGCGCGGGGCGAGTGAAAGACGCGGGTCGTACTTCTGCATGAATTCCTTGCCGTCCATGGTACGGAGCACGCCGCCGTAGCCGCGCATGGCTTCCGTTATCAGGAAGCAGGGGCGGTCGCCCGGATGATAGAGGGCGGTGGGGTGGAACTGGATAAACTCCATGTCCTTCACGGCGCCTTTGGCGCGGTAGACCATGGCGATGCCGTCGCCCGTGGCCACCAGCGGGTTGGTGGTGTTGCGGTATACAGCTTCGCAACCGCCCGTAGCCATGATGGTTACTTTGGAGAGGAACGTATCCACCTCTCCGGTATTTTCGTTCAGCACATAGGCGCCATAGCATTTGATGCCCGGAGTATAGCGGGTGACGATAATGCCCAAGTGGTGCTGCGTAATGATTTCCACCGCAAAGAAATTGGTAAATACGGTGATGTTGGGGTGCTGCTTCACGGCTTCAATCAGGCTTTCCTGTATCTCCGCACCCGTATTGTCCTTGTGGTGCAGGATGCGGAATTCCGAGTGTCCGCCTTCTTTGTGCAGGTCGAATTCTCCGTTATCTTTTTTGTCGAAATTCACTCCCCATTTAATGAGTTCACTGATTTGTCCGGGAGCATTGCGCACTACCTTTTCTACGGCTGCACGGTCGCTTATCCAGTCTCCGGCAATCATGGTGTCTTCGATATGCTTGTCGAAATTGTCTACCGCCAGGTTGGTGACGGAGGCTATCCCGCCTTGTGCGAAATAAGTGTTTGCCTCTTCCAGGCCGGCCTTGCAGATGAGGGCTACTGTTCCTTTATGCGCCACTTTCAGCGCAAAACTCATACCGGCAATTCCGGAGCCGATAACGAGGAAATCGAACTTTCTTACCATAGTTTCGTGTATTTAACACCGCAAAACTACAAAATAAGTACGTTCCTTGTCTCCCTTATGGGCATTAATTCGTAAAAATACCTACCTTAGCGGCAAAAACCGGATAAAATGAATCGAATTTTTCATGCGCGTATCGCTGCCGGACAGTATTTGTTTGTTGCTTTGGCAGGTGTAATAGCCGTTTACGGCCTTTGGGAAAAGCAAATTCTCATCGCTGTCCTTTTTATGCTTCTGCTGGTTGTCAGTATCGAGAAGTTGATTCATACTACCTATACCGTTACTGCCGACAATAAACTGTTGCTGTTTTTCGGCCGGTTTTCACGGGGGAAGGAAATCCTGCTGAAGGATATTACGTCGGTAGAGCGCGCTTCCTCCATGCAGATAGGCGGATTTGCCGTTATGCGCTATGTCCTGGTGAGGTATGGCGAGGGTAAGTGTGCAGCGCTTCTTCCCGTCAAAGAGGAAGAGTTTATCCGCCTGCTTGAGCAGCGTATGTCGCAATAAGATGATAATTATGTAAGGCATTACGCTTTTTTTTCTGAATTTCTTGTCGTATCTTGCATGCAGAAATCCATAAATGTAAGAACTATGAAATATCAAGTTGCCATTATCGGCGGCGGTCCTGCGGGATATACGGCTGCGGAAACAGCCGGAAAGGCCGGTTTGAGTGTTGTGCTTTTTGAAAAGCGGAATCTTGGCGGAGTGTGTCTGAACGAAGGGTGTATTCCTACCAAGACTTTATTGTACTCTGCAAAAACGTATGACAATGCATGCCACGCATCCAAATACGCGGTCAGCGTGTCGGAAGTTTCGTTTGATTTGTCCAAGATTATAGCACGCAAGCAGAAGGTTGTGCGGAAACTGGTGTTGGGTGTCAAAGGAAAACTGACTGCCGGCAATGTGACCATCGTGACCGGCGAGGCTTCCGTCATAGATAAGAATCATGTTCTGTGCGGTGACGAAACTTATGAATGCGATAATCTATTGCTCTGCACAGGTTCGGAAACATTTATTCCGCCCATTCCCGGAGTGGATACGGTGCCTTACTGGACGCATCGCGATGCGTTGGACAATAAGGAGCTTCCAAAGTCACTGGCCATTATCGGTGGTGGGGTAATCGGTATGGAGTTTGCCTCATTCTTCAACAGCCTGGGGGTAGAGGTCACTGTCATCGAGATGCTGGACGAGATATTGGGTGGAATGGACAAGGAGCTGTCGGCCATGCTTCGTGCGGAGTATGCCAAGCGCGGCATTAAATTCATGCTGGACACAAAGGTGGTGGCACTGTCCGAAGTTGCGTCCGGAAATGGAGACACGCAGCAGATACAGGTAAATTATGAAAATGCCGAAGGTGCGGGTTGTGTAATTGCGGAAAGATTATTGATGAGCGTCGGCCGCCGTCCCGTAACGAAAGGCTTCGGATTGGAGAACCTGAATTTAGATAAAACGGCGCGCGGAAATATACAGGTGGACGGACAGATGCAGACTTCCGTTCCGGGGGTATATGTCTGCGGGGATTTAACCGGATTTTCTTTGCTGGCCCATACCGCTGTGCGCGAGGCGGAAGTGGCGGTACATGCCGTGCTGGGGAAGAAAGACTGTATGAGTTACAGGGCTATTCCCGGTGTAGTATATACCAATCCTGAGATTGCGGGTGTGGGAGATACGGAAGAGGCCTTGCAAAGAAAGGGTATTCCTTATCGTGCCGTCAAGCTGCCTATGGCTTATTCCGGTCGCTTTGTCGCGGAGAATGAGGGCATTAACGGTATGTGCAAGTTGTTGCTGGCGGAAGATAATACCGTTTTGGGAGCACATGTGCTGGGCAATCCGGCTTCGGAGATTATCACGCTGGCCGGTATGGCTGTCGAACTCAAACTGACGGCCTCGGAATGGAAAAAGATGGTATTCCCGCATCCTACGGTAGGCGAAATCTTTAAGGAAGCGCTTTGATAGACAAAATACGGGGTGTTATGAAAATCGTGAAGCTGATGACTTGCGATTCTGCGGCGGTTATCGTTTCTTTGTTGTCCGGTTGCCGGAAACAGCCGGATAACAGAGAAACTGAATGATAGCTTGTAAGAAGATGAGAAAATATTGCTTATTCCCGATTGTATTGATTTTGACGTTGATTCCCTGTGTATTGCCTGCACAGGGAATATCACCTGAAACAAACTCTTTGTCTTCGCAACTGGATACATTGATAAAGTATCAATTGCCCGCAGGCTCCAATGTATCTGTTTCAGCATACGACCTGACCGCCAATAAGGTTCTGTATGATTATCAGGCGGATAAACTTTCCCGTCCGGCCTCTACGATGAAGCTGCTGACTACGATTACGGCGCTTGCGCGTCCTGAGGCGGACGAGCCTTTCCGTACGGAAGTCTGGTATAAGGGAGTGATTGAGCGTGATACGCTGAAAGGGGATATATACGTTGTCGGCGGCTTCGACCCTGAGTTTGACGACGAGGCGCTGGATTCTTTGGTAGGCAGCGTGGCGCGGCTGCCTTTCTCTGTGGTTCAAGGCAGGATATATGGCGATGTTTCCATGAAAGACTCCCTGTATTGGGGAAGCGGCTGGCTGTGGGACGATACGCCCCATTCTTTTCAGCCGTACCTGTCGCCGCTGATGCTCGATAAAGGAGTGGTTACGGTGACCGCTTTTCCCGGTGCACAAGGTGATGCGGCACGTTTGGAATGTACGCCCGCTTCGTCTTATTACACGCTGGCCAATACAACGAAAACCCGTACTCCCTCTGCCGGACGTTTCCGCGTATCCCGCAACTGGCTGGAGAACGGCAATGAACTGGCGGTATCGGGTAATGTGGATGGGAGGCGTACCGGTACGGTGAATATCTACTCTTCTCAGGATTTCTTTATGCACACCTTCCTGGAGCGTTTACGGGCAAAAGGCATTCATTGCCTGTCGGATTATTCTTTCCGCGAGTTTCAAAAAGACAGTGTTTCAGTGCGAATGGCATCTTATAGCACTTCTGTACAGGCGGTAGTCAACCGGATAATGAAGGAGAGCGATAATCTGAATGCAGAAGCTCTGTTATGCCGTTTGGGTGCACAGTTTACGGGCGGCAGGCATGTTTCGGCTGCGGACGGGCTTTCGGCTGTCCGTCAGTTAATCGGAAAGCTGGGTTATCTCCCCGACCGCTATAATCTGGCAGACGGTTGCGGGCTTTCCAACTATAACTACATCTCCTCTGAACTTTTAGTCGCTTTCTTGAAATTCGCTTATTCACGCACGGATGTGTTTCAGAAACTGTATAAGGCGTTGCCTATCGGCGGAGTGGACGGAACACTGAAGAACCGTATGAGGAAAGGGACGCCTTCTTATAAGAATGTGCATGCCAAGACCGGTTCTTTTACGGCTATAAACTGCCTGGCTGGTTATTTGAAGGCGAATAACGGACACCACATTGCTTTTGCCATTATGAATCAGAATGTGCTTTCCGGCAGGGAGGCGCGTAAATTCCAGGATGCAGTCTGTGACATGCTTATCCGATGAATGGCCGGTTGGTGTGAACTTTATTTTTCAGGCACGGAATTACGCAGGTTGCACGGATTTTTTCAGTTTAATCCATGCTGCACTTTTCATCCGTGCAATCCGCGTAATCCCGTGCCTGAAAGGTCTTTTTAACGGAAGGAACTGTCTTTATTTATATTGTGCCCAGTCCACATTCTTCATATCCCCGCTTTTTGCCAGTTCGGCGTGCATAGCCAGAGCGGCACGCATGGAGTGAGGAGTCTGCGCCTTGCCGTCGGTCAGTTTCAGATAATCCCACAGGATATTCTTGTAGTCCGGATGAACACAGTTCTCGATGATTGCCTGTGCACGTTCTTTCGGGCTCTTGCCGCGCAGGTCGGCAACACCTTGTTCGGTAACGATGATGTTGACATCATGCTCGCTGTGGTCCACATGGGATACCATCGGTACGATGGCGCTGATTTTGCCTTCTTTGGCTACGGACGGGCAGGTGAAGATGGAGATGTAGGCGTTACGCGTAAAGTCGCCCGAACCGCCGATGCCGTTCATCATCTTCGTGCCGCCGATATGGGTGGAGTTTACGTTTCCGTAGAGGTCGGCTTCGATGGCCGTGTTGATGGAGATAATACCTAAACGGCGCACTACTTCGGGACTGTTGGATATTTCCGACGGGCGGAGAACCAGCTTGTCGCGGAAGAAGTCCATATCCTCGTATATACCGTTCAGGCAGTCGTTGGTTACGGTCAGTGAGCAGGCGCTGCCAAACTTCACGCGGCCTTCGCGAATCAGTCCGATAACGGAGTTCTGGATAACCTCTGTGTACATCTCGAATGCCGGAATCGTCTTGTCACGTCCCAAAGCACCTAATACTGCGTTGGCGATGTTGCCTACGCCCGACTGTAACGGGAGGAAGGTGGAAGGGATGATACCGCGTTTCATATCTGCGGCAAGGAAGTCGGCTA
>CDZN01019558.1_pt1 | contig 11441 bp, 10 predicted proteins | sample 557701 | NCBI WGS metagenome assembly CDZN01 (sample SAMEA3182089, study PRJEB8094) | gut metagenome | biome: human; feature: gut; material: Stool; isolation source: human stools | place: Canada | collected 2013-02-04 | reverse complement strand
GTAACCAACGAGACACCGTCGTATGGTGGAGTCCTAGCCGATTAGCTATCTGCCTCAAGCTCATATTCCTTTCTTGGAGCTTGAGGACTTCACGAATGTCAACCGATGACATTTGTTGTCTCCTTTTCTTCATAAAACCCCTTGCTTAACAAAAACAAGGTAGTGTGCTTTGAAAAGGAAACTCTCGTTATTGTTGATTTTGCCTACTCAGGGTAAAGATTTCTTGAGAAGGTGTTGCACTTATTTTGGAATAGGTGGTGCACTTATTTTGGAATTAACACAAATATTTTGATAATAAATAATTAACTCCCTAAATCCTCTTGTTGTCCTCTCATTGAACTTAAAAATTCTTTGAGGTTTTGGCAAAGGCTGGAATGTCCGAGGGCTTCCAAACCTTTGCCTTTTCTTTTGTTTCTTAAAGGAGGAATAGATTCAAAAATAATGACGTTCTTGCCATTGGCTAGGAATTTCTGCAGTCAATCAATGGTAAATAAGAAAAGCCGCAGCGAAATCCGAAATCATCGGATCTGACTGCGGCCTGTTTTGGCTAATGCTTCAAATAGCGATTATTTGATGTATTGATCTTCCCACTTAGCCATGGTGCCGTTGGCCTTGATGGTCTTCATCCAGTCGTTTACGGCAGCTTCAAGTTTTGGGTAACCCTGTTTCATCAGAACGCCGAAGTGGTTTTCTGTGAAGGGTTTGTCGACTAAAGGAGCAGCAACTTTAGGATTGTCCTTGGCGTAGCGGCGAGCTTCCATCGTTTCGGTGATCATTACATCGGCTTTGCCTTCACCGACCAAGCCCGGAATCTCGGCGTTGTGCTCATGCATCATGAGCTGAGCTTTCGGAGTCATTTCCTTGGCAAACTTTTCGTTTGTGCCGCCCGGGTTGTACATGACACGAACAGTCGGCTGGTTGACGTCGTTCAATTCTTTGAACTGACCGGCCTTGTTCTTAGTGACGAGAATCGTCTTGCCAAAGGTGAGATAACCGTCGGACATGGTCATGACTTTCTTACGAGCGTCTGTGACGGTAATGCCGCTCATGGCAACGTCAAACTTATCGGCCATCGTGTCGGCCTGCAAGGTCTTCCAAGTTGTCGGAACATATTTGAGTTTGACGCCGAGGTACTTAGCCAGGGACTGTGCCATTTCTGCGTCAAAGCCTTCGTATTTCCCGGTTTCTTTGTTGAGGTAGCTCATCGGCTTGTAATCGCCGGTAGAACCGACTAAGAGTTCGCCGGAGGCCTTAATTTGTTCTAAGGAGCGGGCTTCTGCCATGCTGGCAAATGCAACAGTCACAGCAGCTAAGGATAAAACCAAAATGGAAGTGACAAGTTTTCCGTGCTTCATTTTTATAAGTTCTCCTAAACGAGGTTTGATCGACTCAGTATACGACTCAAAACCATCTAAAACAAAAATAAATCCCATTCTTTTAAAAGATTTCGCAAATATTTCCCGTTTTATTTGCGGCGAGTGGGAACGCAAAGCCTTTTAATTTCAAGGCTTAAAAGTATTAAGGTCTTCTTCAGACATTATTTTAGCAAAATATCTGAATAATCAAATAAATGCCATTCTTTACAATAAGAAGCATGCAAAGAATTACCCCATCTGAGACGCTCAATGATCTGCAGCATAAGGCCGCTCGGCTGGTCTTCAATGGTGAGTCGTTTTTGAGTCCGAGGATGGATGAAGCTGATTCGGCCGCAGTGGAGAAGGAGACGATCTCCGCCGAAATACTCCGCAAGAGCGCGGTTCAGAGGCCCTTTGCCGTAAGTCGCATCTCCGATGATCGGATGTGCGAGATGTTTGAGATGTCGTCTCAGCTGATGACGCCTGCCGGTAGCGAGTTCTAGAAGAACTAAGGAGAGGCGGGTGGTATCAAATTTTCCCGAAGGAACGGGTACCTCGGCTTCTGCCAATTTATGAAGATAAGAGAGCGCGTCTTGAGCTTCTGTCTTCTGAACTCTCAGGTAGGGATCAACCGGGGGCTTTAGTGCATGGCGGATTTCAATATCTTCCGGTGTCCAGCCGCGTGCGACTGCGTAGTAGCGTTTATGGAAAGTTTCATGAGTTTGCTGACTAAGCGCCGAAACGATTTCGCTGTTAAGGCCGAATAACAAAACGCCCGAAGTGCCGCGGTCAAGACGGTAGACAGGATTCACGCGGCGTCCGATTTGATCGCGCAGAAGCTGCAGAGCAAATTCAGTGTCGCCGTTCGCAATCTCCGTTCGATGTGTCAGCATCTTTTCTGGCTTTGAGACAGCGACAAGATCATCATCTTGATAGAGGATTTTCAATACGGTCATGAGCGGGCAGTTCGGCAGACAGGAGTGCCGGAGGAAATAGGCAAAAAATAAGGACTCGATTCTAGCGAACCGAGTCCTAAGAAGAAAGATGAAACTAAAGCACTAAGTTAGCCGCGGATCAGGAAGATTCCGATGATGACCCACAGCAGGAGGAAGACGGTATCGATGCTCATCAGAACGATCGGTGTCCAGCCGACTTCCTTAAGTTTGCCCAAAGAAGTCTTTAAGCCTAGGGCGGAAATGGAGATCAAAATGAACAGTCTGGAGATTTCGCCGAGTGTGTTGGAGACATTCGTCGGAATAATTCCAGTGCAGTTCAAAGCGGCCAGAGCGATGAAGCCGAGCAGGAACATCGGAATGTTCTTGTACCAGGGCTTGGCTTTCTCTTCTTCAGTGCGATGTGCCTTAGAGGAAAAGACAAACATGAAGATGATGAGGATCGGGATCAGAAGAGCGACACGAATCATCTTCGTCAAGCTCGCGATTTCCAGTGCGTCCGGCCCGATCATGGCGCCGGCGCCTACGACCTGTGCAACGTCGTGAATGGTACCGCCTAAGAAGATGCCGGCATCGATGTGGTCAAAGCCGCACCATCCGGAGATGAACGGATAAAGAACCATAGCGAGGGTGGACAGGGCGGTAACCGTGACCACGATAGCAAGCAGAGCCTGTTCTCTTAACTGCTTATGGTTGAATGTGGCAGCTAAGGCAATAGTGGCAGACGCACCGCAAATAGCGGTAGAGGCGGCAGCCAGTGTGCCTTCGGTAAGCGGCCACTTAGAAAAACGGGTAATGAAAGCGCCGAAGAGCAGTGTGGCAAACACACCGCCGATAATCATGGCAAGCAGGGCCGGAGACAGGAGTCCCAGCTGGCTCGCGGTGATTTTGGCACCTAACAGGCCTACGCCCCATCGGAGAACGGTTGTGGAGCAAAAATGAATACCGGCAAGCGTTCTCCGGTCCTCTGAGAGGAAGTGGAAAGCCATACCGATTAACAAAGCGAACAAAACAGCAGGGCCGCCGTAGTGCTCAGAGACGAATAGTGAGGCAGCGCCGATAATGACGGCCATAAGCGTTCCGCGCCAGCGCGTTTCCAGCCAGTGTTTCAAACTCACTTTTTCTGTGGTCATGTTTTAAATTTCTCTTGTGTTCCATACGAGCCACACAATGGTGCGCTCGTCATGAATGTGCGGGAGCACCTTCTGACGGACAAGAGTGTGGTACTCGTTCAGCCATTTCTTTTCGTCGGGCTGCAGCCTTTCCGGAATGACGGCAGAAAGGTCTATCGGACAAAGAGTTAGTGTTTTGAATTTCAAGAAACGTCCGAATTCATTTTCTTCTGCGAATTCGGTCGCCACTAAATTTTCAATGCGGATACCCCAGCGGCCGGGACGATAAATACCGGGTTCATCACTGGTCACCATGCCTTCGGACATTGCTGTCTCTTTCGAGATAAACGCATCGGAACGAGGGCTTATCCGCGGGTAACTAATCCTCTGCGGCCCTTCGTGAACATTAAGGAAAAATCCGACGCCGTGGCCCGTTCCATGCCCAAAATTAGCAAAATGTTGCCAGATCGGTTCACGCGCTAAGGGATCTAATAATTGTGAAGAAATACCGTCGGGAAATATGGCCATCGCAAGACGTATGTTTGCCCGTAATACGGCGGTGTAATCTTCTTTCATCAGATCGGTTGCTTTCCCGATCAATTTTGTGCGGGTGATGTCGGTCGTACCTTCGGGAAATTGAGCTCCGGAATCAATGAGAAGGAAGCCGTTATCCTTAATCGGGTCGCCTCCGGACTTATCGGGTTGATAGTGGGGGAGTGCGGCGTTGGAGCCGAATGCAGAGATGGTTTCAAAGCTCAGAGAAATATATCCCGGAAGAGATTTTCTGAAGAAAAGGAGCTTGTCGGCGAGGGACTGCTCCGTCATTTCTTCTTTGCCCAAATTGCGATCGAGCCAGGCAAAGAATCGCACCAAGGCAACACCGTCTTTGATCATGGCGTCAGATATCAGATTGATCTCTTCGGGCGTCTTGAGCGCTTTCATGCGTTCAATAGGATTAGGCAATTCCAGCTGAGTGATCTGCTCCGGCAGGTGAGACAGCAAAGACGCATTGATTTCTTCCGGGTCAGCCAGCACCGTTCCTGAGGAAAGAGAGGCGAGCGTCTTGCCGACACAATGGTAAGGAGCTAAAGCAACACCGTCCCGAAACAATAACTCTCTCAGATTGGCAGGGACTTTCTCTTCGTTAATGAAAAGCGTTGCAGTGCCCTTGGACGGAATCAAGGCGTAGGCGTAGAAGACGGGATTGTTCGGAACGTCGGATCCGCGGAGGTTAAAAATCCATGCGATATCGTCGAGCTTCGAAGTAAGCAGATAGTCCGCACCTTCTTTTTTGAGAACCTCACGCAGAGCGGTAAGTTTCTGTTCTCGGTTTCGCGGGGAAACTGTATGGTCAAAGATCGGCTTTTCAGCGCGTTCCGGTCTTTCTTCCCAGATGGTTTCTTCGGGCGTCTGACGAACCAGCGAGAGATGAAGATGTTTCTCGGCAAAAACTCGGGCGTAATTCTTGGCGTCTTTGCTGGAAATCAATTCGGAGTTGATGCCGACACAGTCGTTGGCCATCAAGTGCGCGGCAAACCAGTCGGCAGACTCCGCGGCGTAGCCTTGGTTGAGTTTAACGAGTTCAATGCCGGAGCCCTCGAGCTGCTGCTCGGCCTGAACCCAGTAGCGGGAGTCGGTGACAAGCGCTGCGGCGTCCTGAGTCACTAAGAGAGATCCTGCAGAGCCCGTGAAGCCCGAAAGCCACTTGCGGAAGGCATAGTGTTCATCCACGTATTCGGAAAGATGAGGGTCTGCCGTCGGGACGATCCAGCCGTTGAGACCGTGATCTTTCAAAAAAATACGTAATGCAGACAGTCTGCTGCTGATAGAGGAGTTCACTGAAGCCTCCGCAATGGAAAATTAATAAACTTTGCGCATCGTTGCCGAGAGCGGAGTGCCGCTTTCGTCGTTTTCAATTGTCTGGCGGCCGATGTGCATCTTCTCAACGCGCCAGCCGGCGTCGCGCAGTTCGTTCAACGTTGCAACGACGTCCAGGTCGGGGCATTCAAACGAGAATCCGCCGAGTTTGGTGCCGGCGGTAAAAAGTCCCGCACCCTTGCATACCGTTTCTGTACGTAAAGGAGCATCCAGCAGCGGGTCAAGTCCGGCGCGATCGACGTGCGGAGTAAAGGCAGAATGCGGTCCCGTGGAAGAACATCCTGCTAAGGCCAATGCAGCAAGCGCTACAGCAGTTAAAAGTAAGCGTTTACTCACCATTTAATTTCTTATCCAAAAGACGACGATTGGTCATGCGCAATGCATGTTCGGTGGTTTCCCAGTCAATGCAGGCATCGGTGACGGAGACACCGTATTTAAGCTGAGACAGATCGGCAGGAATCTTTTGATTGCCGGCGTTAATGTTGCTCTCCAGCATGACGCCGCAAATCGATTTGTTGCCGTTGACAATCTGGGTAATGCAGTCGTTCAAAACGAAGGGCTGCAGGTCGGGATTTTTCATGCTGTTGGCATGCGAGCAGTCGACAACGATGCGGGAGTCGACGCCGGCATCCTTGAGGGCTTTCTCGGCCAGCATCACGCTCACGGTATCAAAGTTCGGACGTCCGCCGCCTCCGCGGAGCACCAGGTGGCTGTAGCGATTGCCTTTGGTCTTGATGATGGAGCTTTGGCCGTTTTCATAGATACCCAAGAAGTAGTGGCTTTGGCGGCTGGCTTTAACGGCGTTAATCGAGCTGTCCAGAAGGCCGTCGGTGCCGTTCTTAAAACCGACCGGAGCGGACAGACCGCTCGCCATTTCTCTGTGGGTTTGGCTTTCGGTTGTGCGCGCACCGATGGCATACCAGCTGACGAGTTCGCCCAAGTACTGCGGACCGAACGGGTCCAATGCTTCGGTCGCAACAGCCAGACCCATCTCATTGATTTTGATCATGAGCTCACGGGCCTTGAGCATACCCTTTGCCATATTGAAAGAGTTGTTCATGTCCGGGTCGTTGATGTACCCCTTCCAGCCGACGACCGTTCTAGGCTTCTCGAAATACACGCGCATGACCGGGAAGATTGTCTCTGAGATGTGTTCTGAGAGTTCGGCCAAACGCTGAGCGTAATCCAGGGCCGCCTTCGGGTCGTGAATGGAGCAGGGACCGGTAATGACCATCAAACGGTTATCTTCTCCCGTCAAAATCTGCTTGATTTGATTTCTGCTCTTGTTGACGTTCTCGGCAGCAGCTTCGGTAAGAGGCGCCATCTTTTTGATCTCAGCCGGTGAAGGCATCGGTGCGAAACCTTCAATATTGATGTCTTCCAAAGAAAAACCGGCTTGCTGCTTCACTTCGTTTAAATTCGGAGTTTGCATAAACAACCACATTAAAAAATCGGCCGAAGCGGCGCAAGTGTCAGGCTTCGGTCATAAACAAAACAAGTATCCTTGTCCGATTATAAGAAGGCGACCGAGGAAAAGCTCCCGAGGGCGCCTAAAAGTTATTGCTCTAGCAAACGGGAAAAGCCGTGCAATGCATAGCTATTGCCCACGGGCGGTTCTGCGACGGACAGACGGTTTACCGTCAGAGCGTTTGAAGCCGGCCGGTCCGTTTCTTCTTGGTCCAGGTCTGCGGTTTTTGTTCTGAGGCTTTGTCGGAGCAGAAACCTTCCAATCGGAGTAATCCAGTCCCGGGAAGTCAGACAAAGGCAGCGACTTCTTGATGAACTTTTCTATTGAGGCAAGTTGAGGCAGCTCTTCCGGAGATACCAGTGAGTAAGCCTCACCCGCTTCACCGGCACGTCCCGTTCTGCCGATACGGTGAACGTAGTCTTCTGCTTGCTGCGGCAGTTCGTAGTTGACGACCTGAGGAAGCTTTTCAATATCTAAGCCGCGGGCTGCGATGTCGGTGGCGACCAAGATCGGCAGCTTGTGCTCTTTGAACTCTCTGAGCGCTGTCGTTCTGGCGTTCTGAGATTTGTCGCCGTGAATGGCTTTGGCGACCAGGCCGTCTTTGAGCAGATGGCGAACCAGCTTATCTGCGCCGTATTTGGTTCTGGTAAAGACCAAAACCTGGTCCCATTGGTTATCGACGATGAGATCGCGGAGTACGGTGTGCTTATCGGCTTTCGGAACTCTGTAAAGGGTTTGGCGAACCAGCGAAGAGCCCTTATTTCTTTCGATTTCAACGGACTCAGGCTTGTTCAGGAATTCGGAGGCTAGCTTTTTAATTTCCGGCGAGAACGTGGCGGAAAAGAGCAGTGTCTGACGATCCGGAGGAAGCGCTTTCAGAATGCGCTTTAAGTCCGGAAGGAAGCCCATGTCCAGCATACGGTCGGCTTCGTCAAGAATCAGAATGTGCGTCTTAGATAGATCTGCAAAACTCTGATTCATGAGGTCGAGCAGACGACCGGGTGTTGCAACTAAGAAATCCAGCCCTTTGGCAATGGCGGCCTTTTGCGGATTGATGCCCACGCCGCCGAAAACGACAGCAGAGCGCACACCGAGGTCTTTGCCGAGAGAAAGAATGGTTTCTCCGACTTGTGCGGCAAGCTCTCGAGTCGGAGTCAGAACTAAAATACGAGGAACACGCTTTTGATAAAGCGTCGGTTCCTCGATGATCTTCTGCAGCATCGGCAGAACAAAAGCAGCCGTTTTGCCTGTTCCGGTCTGTGCGGCTGCCAAAAGATCGTATCCCTGTCGAACGAGCGGGATGGCTTTCATTTGAATCGGAGTCGGCGACGTAAAACCGTTGGCTTCGATTAGCTTTTCTAATTGGGGTGCAAACCCAAGTGTCTTAAAAGAATTCGACATTCAATGAGTCCTCTTTGAATTCGTTGCAGTGTAGTGCCAATTCAGTTCTCAATCTGAGGGATTACACCAATAGGGGGAACCAAGTGAGCCTAAAATCCAAGAATCACTAGTGAAGCGCCAATAGGAGGCGATAACGATGTTTGGTATTGACACTCAAGACATACAAGACTTAAAGATTGTGGACGTCAAAGTCGGAACAGGTGCTGAAGCAAAGCCCGGTGAACTCGTTCGTGTTCATTACACAGGCTGGCTCGAAGACGGTACAAAGTTTGATTCCAGCGTTGACCGCAACGAACCTTTTGAATTCCCGCTCGGTGCTGGATATGTTATTCAGGGCTGGGACCGCGGCGTAGCCGGTATGAAAGTCGGCGGTGTTCGCCGTTTGTTCATTCCGTCCCAGTTAGCCTATGGCGACAGGGGCGCAGGTTCTGTTATTCCTCCGAATGCAACATTGATTTTTGAGATTCAGCTGCTCGGAGTTAAAGACAACGGTAAATGGCAGCTTGAAGAAGATGTTATTACTCCGGTTTCTGCGCCAGATGTGAAGTAATAAATTTAAAGGATCGAAATAGGCCGCTCGGAATGAAGTTCTGAGCGGCCTTTGCCGTATTTACAGATGTAAGAATTTTGGCTGCAGCTGTCTTTGGTGAGTATTTCGGAGTGCTCAGAAGGCCGTTGAAATTTTTGTGCCGGTACTCTTCAGGCTGGGGTTCCTTTTGCATCTGAGACAAGCCATAAGTAAACACCTGTCGCAACGGTGATAACCGAAATTACCCAAAAACCAGTAACAAATTCTCCTAGGTGATGTCCGAGGAAACCAAAGGTCATTGGGAGGAATATCGCTCCCAGGAAAGAAAAGAAATCTACTCCGCCTGTAGCCTCTGCAACTTTTCCTTCAGGCGCCCAGGCAGCGATCTGAGCAAAGAAGACACCGCTCCAGCCTTGTGTATTGATTCCGATAAGCAGGCAAAGCCCGAGAACTAAAAATTCAGGAGTGTTTTGATCGATAAAACCCAGCATTGCGGTAAACAGCCCCATCAAAACACCGATTAGGGCAAGTACCTTGCGCGAAGAACCAAACTTTTGTGCGGCTGCACCCCATCCGATTCTGCCGAAAATACCTCCAAAATTGCTTGTCGCTAACGCGGCCCCCGCAAAGACCAAAGAAAATTTTTGATCATTCAGAAATACGACTAGGTAGGCCAGGACTGACATTTGGATGCCTTTGTAAAAAATGCTGACGACGGACAGCCGAGTTAAGAGTTTGGAACTCACTACGAGCTTCAAACTGTCAGCCAAGTGCTCCAGAGAAATAGGTTCATCTTTGAATTGATAGGAACTGTCCTGCGATTTTTTGATAAAGGCACTCCAAAATCCGACGATGACAGCCAAGCACACTACAAAAGCCAAACCGACACGCCAGCCGAAATGGCTTGTCAGAAGCGGAATCACCAATCCGGACAGCGCCATTCCGATCGGTCCGGCACATTGTTTTAGTGAAAAGATAATGTTGTAGTCTTTCTTGTCAACTTGGCGGCTCAGCATCGTATTGATGGCCGGCATCAGCGGGCCTTTTGCCAAACCCAAAAGAAACGCTGAAAACAGGACTACGATTTCCCAAGAACTCATGCACAGAAGGATCGCACCGGCGGCAAGAAAGAGAGCCCATTCGGAAATATGAGCTGGTCCGAATCGGCGGATGAAATTTCCTCCGCAAAGCGAAGAGAGGCAGGCTCCTACGTAAAGGCAGCCAATATAAAGACCTGCAAATGTACTGTCGGCGCTCAAACCGCGAGCTACTTCCGGAGCAATACTGGCCACAGCAGTTCCCATGAGGGAGGAGACCATTTGGATGGCTATCGCTCCGAGGAAGGCCTGAAGTCCGAGTCTGGTTAGATTAAGCATTATGCTTCCTAGTTTTTCCTATCTTTTCAACAGGATAATATCCAAGCCCCTCAAATGCTCTTGACCGCTGTTATTATGGGAAGGGCGTTTTTCCCCCGAATTCACGAGATAGATTCGTGTTTTAAGCCTTTAATGACGGCTTCATGCATATCCCTCGGTGCTGCTTTATGAACGTCAAACTTCTTTTGTAGAGCGAGAAGAACTAAGTTGTACTCCTTTGGGCAATTCCGTTAGAGCAGAAAGCCGTCGAGGCAGCTTCGACATTAAGCTATCGCTGTCGGGAAAGCGGTAGGAACCTTCTTCGTCACGGAGGGGGCGTCAGGAATAGACTGAATGCTGTCTAAAGAAGGAAGGCGTTGTGCACTTTTTCGTAACCGATAGACGTTTCCAGGCCGTGGCCGGGATAAACGATCGTGTCATCCGGCAGAGAGAAGAGCTCGGAGCGGATGGAAGTAACAAGCTGTTCATGACTGGAGAGCGGAAAGTCCGTTCTGCCGATGGACTCTAAGAAAAGCGTGTCCCCGACAAAGACGCTCTTTTCTTTTTTAAAGTAATAAGCGACAGAGCCCGGTGTGTGTCCGGGAACACTTAGAACTTTGCATTCAAGTCCGGCAAATTCCGTTTTATTTCCCGGCTCAATGCTGACAGATTCAAATTTCGGGACAGCAGGAAAACCGGAAGATCCGCCCTGCCCAAGAACTGTGGAAGCGATGACTTTATCTTTTTCCCGTTTTCAACACCAGAACAGCAAGACGGGGGCATTGAGCCCCCGCCAGTTCTAGCGTCTCGGTTTTTTCGTTTTCTTAACTTGCCGTAGTAGAGTCGAACAACTCTCTAACGGCACAGTACAACCTCATCTTCTTCCTCAGCGACGCTGCCTCCTCGTATATGGAAGGAGGTGTCTGACCCGCAACCTCCATGATGTCTCTGACTACACTGTTAAATCCGCTGGTGCCGTAAAACTCTATCCCTTTTGCTGGGTTGATCAGAGCAATAAGCGCGTTGTTTAAACCATCGATGATTTGCTCAGTAGTCGCCTTTTTATTTTCTTTTTTAAGCTTGTATTCCAAGAATCGGTGCAGACATAGCGCCAGAAAGCAAATTAAGAAATGTCCTCTGACGTGGTCCTCCAGTCGAACATACACAGGGCGAGCGCTGAAGCTGCTCTTTAAATGCCTGAAGCTGTCTTCAATCTTCCAAAGATTTTTGTAGATCTTTACGACCTCTAGTGCCGGGGCTGTCAGTGAGGTTTCAACAACATGGATGCCGTCGAACTTAGACTGCTCTGCAATTAGGGTGTCGTCAATTCTGGCTGTCTCGGCATTTATATCTACGAGGACGTAGCTTCTGCCACCTCGCTTAAAACCGG
>CDZN01021126.1_pt1 | contig 12054 bp, 9 predicted proteins | sample 557701 | NCBI WGS metagenome assembly CDZN01 (sample SAMEA3182089, study PRJEB8094) | gut metagenome | biome: human; feature: gut; material: Stool; isolation source: human stools | place: Canada | collected 2013-02-04 | reverse complement strand
GTTCTTCTCTATTCCGGCGGTCTTTTCATTCAGCTTTCCTTTCGCATTTCCTTTATTACGGTGATACGCCTGCCTTTCGCTTTCAAGGACTGCCAGTTTCTTGTCCAGTTTTGCCTTTTCCAACAAATCATCATTGCCTGAAAGGATAGCCACATATTCACTGAAATTGCCTCCGCCGTTTTCGTCTATCGCCCCTTCGTCAATGGTACGGGCGGCCAGATTGCGGCTTTTAAGCTGGTTGATGAACACCTGCTTGTTTTGCAGCAGGTTGAACTTGTAACTGTCCAGAGACTTTTCCACCGCATAGATGTAACAGTCCACTTTATTGCCTGCGTATTGTTTGGCGACAATATTTCCCTTTCTTACCGCCCGTCCGTTACGTTGCTCCAGATCGGACGGCCTTCAGGGTATGTCCAGATGATGGATGGCCACGGCGCGTTCCTGAGCGTTGACACCTGTTCCCAGCTTCTGTGTGGAGCCGAAAAGGAAACGGATGCGCCCGGAGTTCATATCCTTGAACAGTTCCTTGCGTGCATTGTCACTGTTTGCCTCCTGAATGAACTTTATCTGTTTTTCCGGGATATTATGGTCTTCCACGAGCTTGCGCCTTATCTCGCTGTAGATATTCCACTGGTCGGGCTTATAAGTACTAAGGTCTGAAAAGACAAATTGTGTTCCCTTCTGGTCAAGATATTTATAATAATACTCCGCAATCTTGGCCGCGCAATGGGACGCCTTGTTTCCCGGATTGTCGCCGTATTCAAGATCTATCAGCCGCATGTCAAGCGACATCTTGTTCGAGTAGTTGGTGGCGATCAGCATTTGTGCCTTTTCTTCCGCCTCGGACAGAGGCTCCCTGTCTATATAGGCCGCATCCCCGGTTTCAGCGAACTTTATCAGTTTCTGAATGAAAATCTCCTGCTGGGGAGTGGGCGGTATGTGATAGAGTTGCTCGTTGAGTTCCGGCCTGTCAACCCCTACGTCCTCGGCCGTCTTGTAATCGGTTATCTCCGCATAGAAATTGGCGAGTTCCGGCACTTTGATAAAATAGCGGAAACGCTCTTTCTGCACGACCTGGTTGGTTACTGAAAATTCAAAGTCCGTGCTTTTCTTTGCATAGACGGCCGCCCAGCCGTCAAAGCAGGTAATCCCCTGCCGCTCCATTTCCTTCGGACGGAGATATTTGAAAAGGAGATAGAGTTCCGTCAGGCTGTTGGAAATGGTCGTACCGGACAGGAAAGTGGCTCCCAAATCTCTGCCTGTGCGCTCCTGTATGGTACGGATGGCGAAAAGCATGTTCATGGCCTTCATGCTTCCTTCGGGGTTGCCCAGACCGGAAACTCTCGCATGGCGTGTGTTGAACATCAAGTTCTTGAAGGCATGGCTCTCATCTACGTACAGGTGGTCAATGCCCATTTGTCTGAAATCGATCACGTCATCCGTCCGGTCTTTTATATCCTGTTCCAGCTTTTCAAGTTTGGCCTCAAGGTTCTCCTTCCTTCTTTCCAGCCCCTTCTTTATCCAGCCGCTCACTTCATTGCCCTGCTGCTCGAATACAGCGAGGCTCTCTTCGATACTGTCTATTTCCTGCGTATATATTTCCTGCTGTATTTCAGGAGACTGGGGTATTTTCCCGAACTGGTCGTGTGTCAGGATGATACAGTCCCAGTTATTATTTTTGATGTCATGGAATATTCCGACACGTTTCTCCGGGGTAAAGTCCTCCTTGCCCGGATAAAGTACTTTGGCATTCGGATAGGCCCTCTTGAACGTGTCGGCTATGTCATGCACATTGCTTTTGAGTCCGATAATCATCGGCTTGTTCGCCAGTCCGAGACGTTTCATCTCAAAGGCGGCTATGCACATGATAAGGGTTTTGCCCGTACCTACCTGATGGTCGATTATACCGCCGCCGTTCATCTTCAGCATCCATACGGCATTTTTCTGGCTGTCGTACAGGGACGGTATGCCCAGCCCTTTCAGGTCAAGGAACGGGAAACTTTGCAGGGAACCGTCATAATCGGGACGTACATAACAATTGAACTTGCGGTTGTACATATCCGCAAGGTGCCGTTTAAATTCAGGCAGCTGCTCGTTCAACCAACTTGTGAAAGCCGACCGTATCTCATTGATTTTGGCGTCGGCAAGCTGGATGGCCTCGGCATCACGTACCTTTATGTCATTGCCTTCCTCATCCTGCACGGTCTTGGTTATGTCGGGCACCGTGTTGTGCAGCGCATGTTTCAGCAGGTCGTTCCCGTAGTAGCCTCTTTTCTCCCCTTTCACATAATATTTGTCAGTGATGTTTGCGTTTGTTTCTTCAAGACTTACGCTGAACTCGTCAATGGATTCCGTATAGTGGATATGGGCTTTTGACTCAAAAAGATAACCGGCAAACTCTTCATATACGGACATGGGTATCCACCGTTCTCCCAGGTTAAAGTCAAGCAGTTCGAAACTGATTGGTTCCGGTATGGCCTTCCGCAAGGCTTCCAATGATTTCTTGCTTGCGTCGTCATCGGGATAGTCTTTCAGATAGTTTTCTATCCATTCGACTTTGGCCACTACATTGCCCGCTATGAAACGGTCTTTGATTTCATAATTCTTCATCATGGGATTGTAGAAGATACGGTTGTCCAGTTGTGTGAGCAGTTCCTGCCTGCCTGTTTCACTGAGATTTTCCATATATTCCAGATTGACCTCCCCGAACTTGTTCAGGGATGCCGCAAGCGCTTCCTGCGGTGTATCCACATGTGTCACTTCATTGGCGTTGAACGATACGGGAACAGAGAATATATCCGCCTTCTGTATCTTGCCGTTAACGGAACGTTCCAACGAAAGTATTTCCCGCCCTCCGGCATCCATCAGCAGGAATTTGGCGTTATCTTTTCCGTTCAACTCCCTGAACATACGGTAAAAACTGTCATACCGCCTGACCAGTTCTTCCCGTAGTTCCGGCTGTTCCGTTTCCGTTTCGGCTTCCTTATTGTAGAGATTGTGGTAGGCTTCACGGAGCGGGATATAGTAGGCGGCCCGGTATTGTTGGGTGACTGTCAGTTTAAGCGGATGGAATTGTACTTCGGGAGTACCCACCCCTCTTAAATATCCGTATTGCTCACCCGATTTCACGATGGAACCGTTCCTGTATTCGGGACGTGTCTCTCCGGTAAACGGTCGTGGTTCCATTTCTTTCTTCCGCTCTTCCTCGAATTTTTGTCTGCGCTCCTGCCATTTTGCTTCCGCTGCCGCCCGTTCCCCGGTCATGTCTTCCTGCGTGGCGGCTTCATCGTACATGTTCTCTTGGGAGAAGAGATTGAACATTTCCGGTTCCTCCCCTTTCTTTTTGCGGGATGCCGACGGTGCCCGGCTTGGTGAAGGTCTGCTTTCCGCTACTTGTACCTCCGCTTCCTCTTCATCCGCATAGGCGGCAAACAGGTTGGGCATGGGGTCATAGGGTTGTGTGGGACTTTTTTCCCGTACCTCCTGCCGTTCTGTCTCTGCTGTATTTAACAGTGCCTCAAACTCCGTTTTGAGGATGGTGGAACCGTTTGAACGGGATAGATTGTCATCATAAAGTTTCCGGTCAAGATGGTTCTCCACATCTTGCGCCAATAACTGCCTGAGATGTTCGGAAATGGCACCGATGCCTCCTTCATGAATAAAATTCATGGCCGGTTGTCCGTACATGTTTTTACCCATAGATACGGAAGTATGGACGATATGGTCTAAATCGGCATAGCTGTTGTTGATATTGATGCTGCCTGATATAAGGCGGGTTTCAATAAAGTTCCGTTCCTTTTCGGTCAGTTCCGATTTCCGGGTATTCTTCTGTAATACGATCAGGTCACTGCTCACTTCCGTACCTGCATCAACAAACAGGTTATCCGGCAGACGGATGGCTGAAACAAGATTGGCATGGTTCACCAGCCATTCCCTGACGGGACGGTTCTGTGGCGAGTCCATGACGCCCGAAGTCGTAATATAGGCCAGTATTCCGCCTTCGTGCAACGTGTCCATACCTTTGAGAAAGAAATAGTTGTGTACGGCGGCAAGTGAGGATTTACGCACGACATCTTCGCTCCGGTCAAAATCCCGGTCATAAACTCTGGTATTTCCAAACGGGATATTGGACGAAACCATATCGAAGTAGTTGTTATAATAGGGCTGTATGGACTGGAAACCGTCTATGGCCACTCTGCTTTCCGGATAAAGGGCTGAGAGTATTTTTCCCGTGAGCTTGTCCTTCTCGAAGCAATGGACTTCGGGAACACCCTTTAAGCCGCTGATAAACATGCCCGTTCCGGCAGAAGGGTCAAGAAAACGCCCCGGACGGATTCCCGGTACCTGCAAGGATTCCTGCATGGCCGTTACCACCGGTTCCGGTGTATAAAAGGCTGTGAGAACTGAGTTTTTAAGGCTTTGGACGTATGCCCTGTATTCTTTTTCGTCTTTGGAATACTCGCGCAAAAGTTCATGCAGCAGTCGGACTTGGGGAAACAGCTCCCTGTCTGCCGCTCATTTTTCAACGTCCGCGTCTTTTTCCGCCGGATTCAGGATGCACTTCAATCCGCCGAAACCCGAATAACCGTTCAAAACTTTGCGTCCCTCTTCCGTGAGACAGAACTCCGGACGCATGAATATCAGTTCAAGTGCGGCTATGTTGTCCGCCAGATGTTGCCGTTTGTTATATGCCATATTGTTCTATATAAGATTGTATGAAACCTGTAAGTTCAATCGTAAGTGTATGATAGGACGGGGATGATTCAAACCGGTCATCTATGGGATATTTGCTGAATACTGTTTCTGCGGGCGGCAATACTTTCAGGCAGAAACCAGTCCATTTTTCGGGCCGTACTTCGGGAAAACACTCCGACACGACCTCGAAAACCGTATCGAATCTGGAAAAGCGCAAGTCCTGATAAAGAACGGTGTCGGCCAGTTCCAAAGCCTGCGTAACGGATAAGCCGTCACGTATGGCACGTTCGTAGCTGCCTGCCGCCTCGTCGGCCCGCATCTGGACAAGTTCTTTGTCACCGGCAATATGCGGATGGCTTTCCTTTAAATAAAGAAGGAGAGTCATCTCAAAATAGGACAATTCTCCGGTTACGGTATTTTTATCTTGTATAATCATCTGCTATCGCTTTAAAATGTTAATTGCATATTTAAGCATATACCCGGCTGCCATAAAAGAAAACCGGGTATATATCTGATGTAAACATGGATAATTTTTCTACTACATGACGGACAGGCTTTTTTTCGGCTGCGCCTTTACGGATGCCACATGGCGGGGCGCCTGCTGTCTCACCTCCTTGTTCTTGTCGTTCTTCTTGCTGTCAATGGCAGGCTTGTATTCACGGGCGTTACGTCCTATCAGCAGTTGGTTGCTCTTGTTGCTGAAACGTACATCATCGGAAAACAGCCTGCCTTTGTAGTGCATATTCTCGATGAACACCATTTCATGGTTCTGGAGCATCTTTTTCTGTTCCGGTGTGATTTTGGCACCCATGATAGTGTCGTTGACCTTCAGTTGTTCCCCGGATTGCTTGAATGCGATGTCCATTATTCTCGGATCGACGAAAGCGACGCCGGAAAGCAGCGTGTCGTTTTTACGCTGTATGTCGTTGATGGGAAGCTGTCCGCCCGAGGCGAGGATTTGCTTCTGTTTGTCATCCAGTCTTTTCCCGTAGATATAATCGGGTATCTTGATGGCGTCCACCGGCATGGTGATGATGCGGTTGCTCGGTTCATGAAAGGATACATAACAGTTGCAGACCGTTCCCGTATGGGTATCCTTCATCTCCTTGACAGCCCCCAAAGTCCCGGTGTCTTTGAGCGACTGTTTTTCCTCGTCCGTGAATACTCCCTTATAGGCAGGCAGGTCATATTGCGGTTTGTCGAGTCTGCTTAGAGTTTTCAGTTGCACCTTGCCGTCCTCGCCCTTGACGCAGAGGAAACAGGCTTCCCCCATATCCTTCTTCTCTCCGTTCACTTCCTTAGTAATAGGAAAAGCCTTTGAGGTGATTCTTCCTTTCAGCATTTCGCCCATGCAATGGTTGTCAAACAACAATTGCTTGTCAATTCCCAAGGCACTGAGTTCTTTCCACGGAAGCTGATGCTCGTCAAACTTATACCTTCGGGCAAGTTTGGCGATGCGTCCTTCATCGTTGAGTTCCTGTTCTCCACCAGCTTTTTGCCTTCCACTCCGGGGTCTTCCCCTTTCCGGATCTGGACTACGGCATTCAGTGTCTTTTCCAAAAGGACAAGTGGGACGAGGAAAAAACTGAAACTCGTGGGATTGTCGTACTGGTTCTTGAAATTGGTGAAGAAGAGTTCCAGCGGTGAGGTACGGTCCAGTTTGAGGAAGCTGCCGCTGTTCTTCTTGTCGGGTGGCACGATTTCGAGACTGCCGTCCTGCTCGTTCATCTTGGAAACGACTGCGGTCTTGTTCGTCCGCTTGTCGAGGATGGCCATTACATGCTCGTCCAGACTCTGTTCTTGTTGCTCTTGCTTTTTCTTAGCCATAAAATCAATAATTTAAGTGATACAATAATTAATCAATACCGGGTAAACTTTAGCCCGTCGGTGCGAATGTAGAGGTTTAATTCATAAGATATTACGTTTTTAAGACTGATGAAAATGAATGGCGGGAATTGGCGAGGAATGACGTTATGAATTATTATAGCATCAACAAAATTTATAAATAACGTGAATTCGATATAAGCGAACTTTCGGCAAAGAATTTGCAATACAACAAGATAAATATATGATTGAAGAAAATCCCCAGTTCATAAGTCTTCTTTGGAAAAGGGCTCTGATAGGACGGTTAATAATAAACTAAAAGATATTACACACAATTAATACTCAAGGTATCGTTTATTAATAATTTCATTATTAGCGCATTGACCGCAATTGCAGAATATTGTTTTTTAGGAAGAAACCCGTCATTGACTTACAATTTATCAATGACGAACAGATTAGATTATTTTGAATTATATCAAAGTCATGCTATTTAAATCAGTCTCTTATTTTTCAATACATTAAAAAAGTGTATCTTTGCCCGACATTAATGTAGAAACAATATTATTTATGAGCATAGTAAAATCGCTTTCTGTTGGAAATGGAGATATGTTTTATATACAACATAATTCCGATAATTTTACGGTTATTGACTGCTTCTTATCTGACGAAAACAAGAAAACTATTATGGATGAAATAATTTCAAAATCAACAGATAAAAACATCACAAGATTTATTTCAACCCATCCAGATGAAGATCATATTAAAGGTTTGGAGTATTTCAACCAACGAAAATCTATAGTAAATTTTTATTGCGTAGAGAATGAAGCTACAAAAGAAGATGAAAGCGATGATTTCAAGAAGTATTGCGAATTGAGGGATTCGGACAAAGCTTTTTATATAAAGAAAGGATGTTCTCGAAAATGGATGAATAAAAGTGATGAAGAACGAGGATCTTCGGGAATTAATATTCATTGGCCAATACGCACAAATCCATATTTTATAGAGGCTTTGGAAATAGCCAAAGATGGAGGAAGTCCCAATAATATATCTCCAATTATCTCTTATTCTTTGAACAACGGTGTTAAAATGCTTTGGATGGGAGATTTAGAAACGGAATTTATGGAAAATATTCAAGATGATTTAAACTTATCAAAAGTGAATATCTTGTTTGCTCCTCATCATGGCAGGGATAGTGGTAAAGTTCCATGTGATTTATTAGAAGTGTTAGACCCAGATATAATAATTATTGGCGAATGCCCAAGCAAACACTTGAATTATTACTGTGGTTATAATACAATAACACAAAATTTAGCTGGTAATATAACATTTCACTGTACAACAAGAATAGTTCACATATATGTTTCCAACAACAATTACTCTGTTGATTTTTTAAAAAATGAATTTGAGGCGAATACATATGGAAAGTACATAGGCTCTCTTGATGTCTAATTTTAATTATTTATATGTTTACCGATAGAAAGCGTTTTTGATTATTATCATAACCAAATTCAACATACACTTCTCCATCTGAATTAGTCGTGAGGCATTTCCGATTGGATGATGTACCATTTTTATACACTTCCCATCCTGAACTATTTTGCGAATATCTTTTATTAGCACTTGTATCACAATATTTCCCGTCAGAAATAATTGTTAAACTTGGGTTTACCAATGAAACAAAATCACTATTATAGCCTGATTCTCGTCCGTGATGCGGAGCTAAAAGTATATATGCATTAGAAACTGCATCCTTGAAATCTTTTCTTTCCATTAATTCATCAAGACTACTTTTCTCATTATCGCCTGGAATAACAATTTTAATCCCTGCATATTCTAAAACAACAACTATGCTATAATTATTAAGATTTGTTCCTATATAATTTGGCACAAAACTCCTGATAATTAATCCTCCATAATTTTCAAGATTATTAGGATCATTACTTGTACTAATGGGTTGATTATATCTATTATGAATTTCCCAATATTTTTCCAATTTCGGTTTATCTTGGTCTCGACATCCTGCCATCAACATTTCTTTTGAAATATATGGTCTCAGCAAAATTTGGGGGCTTAATGCATCAAAATTTAATATATCATCTATATGGTCTAAATGAGGATGAGTTATGATGACGTAATTTAATTGAGTTACGCCGTATTCATATCTTATATGCTGTAATGGACTAAAACATGAGTTCTTTTCTGAATAATCCCCAATCCCTAAATCCACAACAATATGTCTGTCATTAGGTGATTTAATATATGTTGCATGTCCATGTTGGACATCCCAAAATACCACTTTTGTACTTGTTGCCATAGTTATATTGATAAAAATTGTTCATATAGTATTTTTGAGTAATAGTTCCCATAACGATTAATAAGAATCTTACTCAATAAAATAGGTGTTAAATATATTATTGTTAACAATGTCCCTGTCGTGACAAGGGTTGTATCATGTTGAATATTACCATAAATTAGAATCGCTATTGAAAAGACAATAGCAATTAAACTCCCTCCTAAAAAATTTCTAAAAAATCCGTACTCAATATTATGTTGCAATAGTAATTTGTTCTCACGCAGAGAGTTTCTAATTTGTGAAACGGCAGTTACAACTTGTTTTCTACAAGTTAATTCATTCAAGGTTTCACTTTCTTCATCCATTAGCGTTATACTGTAATGAGTTTGTATTTTTTCTCTAATCATGGCTTTGGTTTGGTTATCTATTTTAGAGTTTGACCAAAGCAGATGATTAGTAGTAGGCATATTAATTTCATCTTTAAAGTAAAAACGTTGAAAAACTTCTTTTGAGACCAGTCGATTGACCTGCACCATCAGAAAAATCAAAGCTCCAGAGAGCCCCAAATTTGTTATTATGGGGAGAATGTCAAAAATTTGACTTAAGCTATTATGATAAACAGGTGCTATTATTACATTGACCAATATTAACAATGGAATAACGGTAAGTAATGTCGGAAAAAACCGTGCTTTTATATAATATGACGTTGTCTTCATGAAAATCACAATTTATCGTTCTACATTGGGTGCAAAGATACTAAATTCCTGTTAATCATCTCCAATAATTAATAATGTAATTTATTTGCCAAGCAATTTATTTAGCTACATTAACGTGAATTCGATATAATCATACAGGGTATTTGCTTTATTATCAATATTATAACAATGAAGGGATTCGATTTACAGTGTCAAATTGTGACATTTAAAACAATTACCGCTATGTTCTCAAAGGGTAAAGTTACATTGTCCTTTCCTAAAACGGCTCTTTACGGCAATTTGCGGAAGTGAAGCCTACGTAGCTTCCGGGATTGCCGTAATGTGCCGTGGGAAACATCTTGTTAGAACGCCGTTTCAGGATTAAGCCTGCACTCCTTCATTACCTCCCAATAGATGTTTGAGTGCCGGGTCATTTTCAATACGGATCAGTTCGTTCTCTACCAGTTCGACAATATCCTGCTTGATTTGCCGGTAGTTTGCTTGTATCTGCTCTTCCATTGTATCATTGCCGTTCTCGTCCAGAAAGCTGCTGATTTCGGGTATGGACTGGTAGGCCGCGGTTTCCTTTTGGACTGCATCATTATCCACTACTATTTGCGCATGAAAAATCTTCTGTTCTATCGTTTCACCGAAATTGTCGGCTACGGCACCGACAAACATTCCCTGACTCAATGTACTGATTTTGGATGCAGGTATCAGGCTGTCCAGTTGCGTGTTGATGGAAGTGGACGTATCGTTGCGGTTGATGCTCATGGACTCTCTTTTTTGCAGGATTTTCCCAAATCTTTCCGACAAGGTTTTGGCCGTTTCACCCACTACCTGACCGCTGAAAACATTGCCCACAGTTGACATGATGACAGCGGCCTCTTTGTCTCCATAGTCGCGTTTCAACTGGCTGAAATCCTGAAAGCCTAACACGACCGCAACTTTATTGCTTCGTGCCGTGGCAATCAGATTATCCAGACCTTTAAAGAAGATAGTTGGTAGCTCATCAATAATCACACAACTTTTCAGTTGTTTCTTCTTGTTTATCAGCTTGACGATACGAGAGTTATAAAGTCCCAAGGCCGCACCGTAAATGGAAATTCTGTCCGGGTTGTTACCCACACATAATACTTTCGGCTCTTTTGGATTATTAATATCCAGTGTAAAGTCACTGCCGGACATTACCCAATATAACTGGGGACTTATCAGTCTGGACAGTGGGATTTTAGCACTTGCTATCTGGCCCTGGAGCTGCTCACTCGCTCCACCTTTCCATGCGTCAATAAATGGACTAAGATAATTCTCCAAATCGGGATAACTTGTCAGGATAGTAAAGACGTCTTCATACCTTTTATTAAGCAATTCGATTGCATGAGGGAACGTACAAAACTTGCCGCCTTCATAGATTTTTAAGAACCAAATTATGGCCGTAAACAATACAATCGGAGATTCCACGAAAAAGTCCCCCTGCTTTTGCACCCAACTTTTATTCAAGTTAAGCATGATTGTATAGCTGGATTCGTAAGCATCCGAAATGTCCGTCATCAGTTCCGGAGCCAATGGATTACAGCGATGGCTCTTGCGTGGGTTGTCGAAGTTTATCACATAGAACTTGGGCGGTATCTTGTAGCGGTGCCGATACTTGATCAGATGATTGTAAGCTATAACCGATAAATCGTCAAACTTAAAGTCGTATATATAGAGTGCATAGGACTTCTCGATTGCCTGCTTTATATAATTGTTTACCACGGCATACGACTTACCGCTACCCGGTGTGCCTAAAATCATGCTGGCCCTAAAAGGATTCACTACATTTATCCAGCCTTTCCATTCCTTGCCCCTATACCAGAACTTGGTTGGCAGATTAACGGAATACTCGTTTTCCATTAACTTGGTTTCCTGCATGAACGATTCGTTCTCACGGTTGAAAACATCCTCCAACAGATTACCTTTGAGCAAACGACTTATCCATAAGCCGGATGCCAACAAAGAAAAGAAACCGCCGGTTAAAGTTGTAGTATAAAGTACTGCACAAACACCCGATGAAGCATTGATGGAGAGTAACCACCAATTAAAGAAAAACAGTATTGCGCCCACTATGGCCGCAATGATGATTTGCCTTCATGTGATTTCATGTTTCTTTACTCCTTTATTGCCCATACAGGACAGACCGAGGAAGAGGACACAAAACAGCTTTGTATAAAGCAGGGATGAGAACAGCCCGGTAGTGCGTTGGAAGTTGGAAAGTATCCTGTCCACTATACCGAGCGTTCAGCCCATTTCGTAAAGCCAGCCGTAACAAAACCAATAGATGTGTATTGCCATAAATAAAAAACTGATGGCCCGCATAAAGTCCGTGACTTTGGCAAGACCTCTTAAATCATCTTCATTCTGCATAATCGTAAATTTGAAATTAGACTTTTGTTCTATACATTATTATATTATAATCTGCGCCTACGCTTTTTCTTCTTTTTCTTTCGTCCATAGAGGAAAAACGGGTCAATATACTCGTGAGTATGGCCGCCTTCCATAAGCACAGAG
>CDZN01005265.1_pt1 | contig 12261 bp, 10 predicted proteins | sample 557701 | NCBI WGS metagenome assembly CDZN01 (sample SAMEA3182089, study PRJEB8094) | gut metagenome | biome: human; feature: gut; material: Stool; isolation source: human stools | place: Canada | collected 2013-02-04 | reverse complement strand
GCACTCTTAGCTCAGTTGGTAGAGCAACTGACTCTTAATCAGTGGGTCCAGGGTTCGAATCCCTGAGGGTGTACAAATTCAAGGTTGCAATAAAAATAATATGTTGCACTCTTAGCTCAGCTGGTAGAGCAATTGACTCTTAATCAATGGGTCCAGGGTTCGAGTCCCTGAGGGTGTACTAAAAAGAGGTAACTAAGGTTGCCTCTTTTTTTGTATATCAATACTTGAATGATAATAAGGAATAAAAACGATGGAATACCTATATTTATTGCCCATAGTATTCATGATTCATGAATTTGAAGAGATAATAATGCTTCCGACATGGTTGGATAAGAACAAGGCTATGTTGTACATGCGCTTCCCTTTTATGAAAGATAAAGTAGATTCTTTGAGTAATGCGCCGGTTTTTGCCTTGACGGTATTGGAAGAGTTTATAATTATATCAGCCTGTACGGTTATGTCAATCTGCATGAATGATTTGACGGCTTGGTATTGTTGTTTGATTGCCTTTGGTTTGCACCTGATAGTGCATATCATTCAGTTTTTGGTGATAAGAAAGTATATACCTGTTATTGTTACGTCGGTATTATGTTTACCGTATTGTATTTGGGTGTTTATTCAGGTTAAAGACTATTATACGCTGAATGAAACATTGCTTTGGGGATTTGTCGGCGTTGTGGTTTGTGTTGTGAATCTACTGTTAATGCATAAGATAAGCCCTAAGTTGTGGAGTTGGATGAATGGTAATAATAGAACATAAAAATACCGCTACTCAAAGCATATTCGATTTGGTAGCGGCTTTTTTATAGTGTAACTACTAATCCGTTAGAACTTGAAGAAGTTCTTAGCATTGTTGTAGCTGATATCTTCAATCATTTGGTTTACGCGTTCCATTTCAGATGCAGGGATTTCTCCGTTCTCTACGTCGCGTCCTACCAAGTTACATAATGTACGGCGGAAATATTCATGACGCGGGTAGGACAGGAAAGAACGAGAGTCTGTTAACATACCTACAAAGCGGCTTAGGAGACCAAGCACAGACAAGGCGTTCATTTGTTTTTCCATACCATCCTTTTGATCGAGGAACCACCATCCCGAACCAAACTGAATTTTTCCCGGGATAGAACCATCTTGGAAGTTGCCCAACATAGTTGCAATCACTTCATTTGCGCATGGGTTCAGGTTATAAAGGATTGTTTTAGTCAATTTGCCATTGGTATTCAGGCGGTCAAGGAATTTAGCCATTGCTTTGGCTGTGGTGAATTCACCGATAGAGTCGAAACCGGTGTCAGCGCCCAGTAATTTGAACATCTTGGTGTTGTTATTGCGGATAGCGCCGTAGTGGAACTGTTGAGTCCATCCTTTTTCCCAGTCCATTTCACCGAAGATAACAAGCATGGCTGATTTGAATTTCAGAATTTCTTCTTTAGTCAATTCTGTGCCGCCATATACCTTATTAAATATAGCCTTGATTTCAGCATCAGTGTAATCTTCTGCGTAGAATTCTTCAATACCGTGGTCAGACAAACGGCAACCTTGTTCTGCGAAGAAGTCGTGACGTTTGCGCAAAGCAGCGATCATATCATCGAAATTGGAGATAGTAACACCGCTAACTTCTGCCAGCTTTTCTACATAACTACGAAAATCAGCAGGGACTTCTACCGCCATAGCCTTATCAGGACGCCAAGTTGGCAACATCTTGATTTCAAATCCGCTTTCACGTGTTTTGATGTGATATTCCAGTGAATCGATAGGATCATCCGTAGTACAAACTACCTCTACGTGATAGCGACGCATCATTCCACGAGCTGAATATTCAGGTTGAGACAGCTTTTCGTTACATTCATCGTAAATTTCGCGTGCTGTTTGCGGATTCAATATTTTATTGATACCAAATGCAGTTTTCAATTCGAGGTGAGTCCAGTGGTACAGTGGATTACGGAAAGTATAAGGAACTGTTTCCGCCCATTTTTCGAATTTTTCCCAGTCTGTGGTATCTTTTCCTGTGCAGAAACGTTCATCTACGCCGTTTGTACGCATTGCACGCCACTTGTAGTGGTCACCGCCCAACCAGATTTCAGTCAGTGATTTAAACTTGTAGTCGTCAGCTACCATTTGAGGAATGAGATGACAGTGATAGTCGATGATCGGCATTTTAGCCGCATGCTCGTGATACAACTTTTGCGCGGTTTCTGTTTGCAGCAAGAAGTTTTCGTCCATGAAGTTCTTCATTATTACTGTGTTTTAAGTATATAAAATTATTACTTTCTGTATTTATACCTATATCGTATTGATTTTAAAGCTAATAGGCGTAAATCTCGTTTTAGTTTTATTAACCGTTATCGAACACAAAAATAGAAAATTTACTTGGAGTAACAAAATAATTCGTATATTTGCAGCGATTATTTATAATATTTAAGTTTTAGCACTATGGAGGACCAGAACTATACCATTAAAGACATAGCCCGTATGGCCGGTGTTTCCGCCGGAACGGTGGATAGGGTGTTGCACAATCGTGGCGACGTGTCTCCCAAAAGCAAAGCTAAAGTACAAAAGGTACTGGATGAGATTCATTATCAACCCAATGTGTTTGCTATCGGTTTGGCTGCTAAAAAGAAATATTCTTTCCTCTGCCTGATACCTTATTATATAGAACATGACTATTGGCATTCGGTAGTCGGGGGGATTGAGCGTGCCCGGCAAGAGCTGCGTCCTTTTAATGTGGGTATAGATTATCTGTGTTACCATCATGGAGATGAGAAAAGTTATCAGGAAGCCTGCCTTGCTATAAAAGAAAAGAATGTAGACGCAGTGTTGATTTCTCCGAATTTCCGGGAAGAGACGCTGGCGCTGACAGCTTATCTACAGGAAAATAAGATAGCTTATGCTTTTGTTGATTTCAATATGGAAGAAGCGAGAGCCTTGACGTATATTGGGCAAGATTCCTATAAGAGCGGATATATTGCAGCAAAAATATTGATGCGCAACTATTCGGCAGGAGAAGGTCAGGAGTTAGTCTTATTCTTAAGTAATAATAAAGATAATCCGGCTGAAATACAGATGCAACGTCGTTTGGACGGTTTTATGAGTTACATAGTCGAGGAATATAACAACCTGGTAATCCATGAAGTTATACTCAATAAATCCGATCAGGAAAGCAATCAGCAGACATTAGATGAGTTTTTCCGGGCACATCCGAAGGCTGCGCTGGGAGTTGTATTTAATTCCAGGGTGTATCAGTTGGGAGAGTATCTCCGTCATGCGGGACGTAGCATGAAAGGGCTGATAGGATATGACCTTCTGAAAGCAAATGTAGAGTTGCTAAAATCAGGTGATGTGCATTATTTAATCGGGCAACGTCCGGGATTGCAAGGGTATTGCGGGGTGAAGGCTCTGTGCGACCATGTTGTGTTTAAGAAGTCTGTTGAACCTGTAAAGTATATGCCTATCGACATCCTGATTAAGGAGAATATTGATTTTTATTTTGAATTTGTATAATATCAACTTTATAAATTACAACTAACATGAAAGCATTAAACAAAGAAACTGCTCCTAAAACACAACGTCCGGAGCGTATTATCCAATTTGGCGAAGGTAACTTCTTGCGTGCATTTGTTGATTGGATTATTTACAACATGAACCAGAAAACCGACTTCAATAGCAGTGTAGTAGTGGTTCAGCCCATTGATAAAGGTATGGTCGATATGCTGAATGCACAAGACGATCTTTATCATGTTAATCTTCAAGGATTGGATAAAGGCGAAGTTGTTAACAGCTTGACAATGATCGATGTAATCAGTCGTGCACTGAATCCATATTCTCAAAATGACGAGTTCATGAAATTGGCAGAGCAACCTGAAATGCGTTTTGTTATTTCAAACACTACAGAGGCTGGTATCGCTTTTGATCCGTCTTGCAAACTTGAAGATGCTCCTGCTTCATCTTATCCGGGTAAACTGACTCAATTGCTGTATCATCGTTTCAAAACATTCAATGGTGATAAGACAAAAGGTTTGATTATTTTCCCTTGCGAACTTATTTTCCTGAATGGACATAAGTTGAAAGAAACTATTTATCAATATATTGAATTGTGGAACCTGGGTAATGAGTTCAAAACATGGTTTGAAGAAGCTTGTGGCGTATATGCAACATTGGTAGACCGTATCGTTCCGGGATTCCCGCGCAAAGATATTGCTGCTATCAAAGAAAAACTGCAATACGATGATAACTTGGTTGTTCAGGCTGAAATCTTCCATCTGTGGGTGATTGAAGCTCCGCAGGAAGTTGCCAAAGAGTTCCCGGCTGATAAGGCAGGACTGAATGTGTTGTTTGTTCCTTCGGAAGCTCCTTACCACGAACGTAAGGTAACTCTGTTGAATGGCCCGCACACAGTTCTTTCTCCGGTTGCTTATCTTTCTGGTGTGAATATTGTGCGTGAAGCTTGTGAACATGAGGTTATTGGTAAATATATCCACAAAGTAATGTTCGATGAGTTGATGGAAACATTGAATTTACCGAAAGATGAGTTGGAGAAATTTGCCAATGATGTATTGGAACGTTTCAACAATCCATTCGTAGATCACGCAGTGACAAGCATTATGCTGAATTCTTTCCCAAAATATGAAACTCGTGATTTACCGGGATTGAAGACTTATCTCGAACGTAAAGGCGAACTTCCTAAAGGCCTGGTACTTGGTTTGGCTGCTATCATTACTTATTATAAAGGTGGTGTACGTGCTGACGGTGCTGAAATTGTACCGAATGATGCTCCTGAAATCATGAACCTGCTGAAAGAACTTTGGGCAACCGGTTGTACAAAGAAAGTAACCGAAGGTGTTCTGGCTGCTGACTTTATCTGGGGAGAAGATTTGAATAAGATCCCGGGATTGGCAGAAGCTGTAAAAGCAAACTTGGATTCTATCCAGGAAAAAGGAATGCTTGAAACTGTGAAAGGTATTCTGTAATTAGAAGACCGGATATAAAAAAAACGCCACTTGTTTAGAGAACAGTGGCGTTTTTTTATATTGTCAGGTGATTATTCTTGTTCAGCCGCATGCAAAATAAATGTAGTAGCTCCGATAGTCACAATAGCGCCATCTTCAATGCGTACACGGTCTTTATCTCCCAGAATCTCATTCATGAGGAAAGTACCTGTCAGGCTGGGAGCATCCCGTAATGTATAAACAAGTTTTCCTTGTTTATTACGTTTGATATTGATGATGCAATGGCGTCGATCCATGCTCATATCACCGCTTTCAATGGGCGTATTGATAGAAGTTCCCACACAACGGCGGCCTATGACATTGTCACCTTCTTGTAAGGGCAATATCTGTTTATAACCGAATACATTTTCGATAACAGTGATATATCCGAATTCTTCTTTATGGGATTCAGCTTCTTCTTCCAGGTTTTCTTCCTTTCTAAGAGCCTTTACTTTGCTCTTTCCAAGCCGGATGCTGAATTGCTTGCCGCAATGCTCACATTCAAATACCAGTGATTGGCCTTCGCTATACTTGGTTTCATCAAAAAAAAGGTAATTCTCACATTTAGGACAAAGAACTCGTTTCATGCTTTTAAAAAGGGATTTTTATTTAGCCAGTAACCAGGCATTCTTATAAGTTTCGTTTTTTCTTAGCTCAAGTAATTGCTTGGTCGCTTCATTACGGTTGTCGAATGAACTGATGCTGACACGTACTTTTCCATCCATGTTCAGCGCTTTTGCATTAGCAAACCCTTTTGATTTTAATTGAGTTGCTATGGCTTCTGCATCTTTCAGGCTGATTCCTCCTGCCACTATGATATGATAGGGGTGTTTGGCCACTTTCACTTCTCTAACTGCGATTGGCTTGGAAGTCTTATCCGCTGTATTTTTTTTAGTGGATGAAGTCTTCGTTGAAGAAGAAGTTGAAGCAGTAGCGGAAAGCTTCTTAACCTGTTGCATTGCATCACTCTTAACATACACAGGAGTTACTGCAACCGATTGCTTTTCTATTTGCTCAAAAAGCTCACTGGGTAATAATTGTGCATAATTGTTTTTTTGAACGTCTGTATTCTCTACCGGAGTTGAAAAGGCAAAGAACAATACGATGGCAGCAATCATTGCTGCAGCATTGCGAAGATACGCACGATTGATACTAATTTCAAAAGTCTTCTTTTCCTTCTCCGGATGAGCCGGTATCCATACTTTTTCTTTCTGTTGCAGAACGGAAAGTTCATGCATTTCGAAGGAGTCGAGACCGTATAATGAAGGAGTCGTTATCTTATAGTCATAAGGAACAAACTCATAGTTACCATAAATGTTATAGTGAATCTCGCCTATATTATCCAAATGGGCTTTTCCTTCTTCATGAAGGAGACCGATGAATTCGTTTACTTCCTTTTCTACTATGCGGCTGGCGTCAGCAAAACTCGTGTCATACGCTGACATATAAGATTGTACCAATACGCCGTCATTCAGTTTTAATTGAGGATTAAAGCCGATTGTGCGGGTAGGAGGTAAAAATATATTTTCTTCCTTTACGCGGGTTGCAGGCGAGTAATGCGCTACAAAACCGCCAAACCCCGGAACAATGACGCAATCGTTTTCCAGTAGTAAAGTCTCTATATGTTGTGCCAATTCAATCATGTCTGCAAAATTACGAGATAAATTGAATATATCCCAGAAAACTTCGAAAAATTCACTACTTTTGCATCGTTTTATTTATCACTATCAATAATGAACTATATACAGACGGAAATAGACGGAGTATGGCTGATAGAGCCTAAAGTTTTCTCCGATGAACGGGGCTATTTTATGGAAGCCTATAAGAAAGAAGAGTTTGATGCCAATATTGGTCCCGTAGATTTTATACAGGACAACGAGTCGAAATCATCTTTTGGCGTGTTACGCGGATTGCACTATCAGAAAGGAGAATACAGTCAGGCGAAACTGGTTCGTGTTCTTAAAGGAAAAGTGCTGGACGTTGCCGTTGATTTGCGTAAATCATCGCCTACGTTTGGAAAGCACGTCTGCGTGTTGCTTAGTGAGGAAAACAAGAGACAATTTTTCATTCCCCGTGGTTTTGCTCATGGCTTTGCAGTCTTGAGCGAAGAAGCCGTTTTTACGTATAAGGTAGATAACAAGTATGCTCCGCAGGCGGAAGCTTCTATTTTGTATAATGATGAAACGTTGGGGATAGACTGGCCGTTGGCAAATTCGCAAATGGTATTATCGGCGAAAGACAGAGAGGGAACTGCCTTTAAAGATGCCGCTTATTTTGAATGAATATCTAAACAAACAATAGATTAAGTATGAAAATTGCAATCGTGGGAACAGGGTATGTGGGGCTGGTATCAGGTACATGCTTTGCCGAAATTGGCGTGAATGTAACGTGCGTAGACACGAATAAGGAGAAAATCGAATCTTTGCAAAAGGGGAATATTCCGATTTATGAGAATGGATTGGAAGAGATGGTGCTCCGTAATATGAAAGCAAAGCGATTGAAGTTTACAACCTCATTAGAAAGCTGTCTGGACGACGTGGAAGTTATATTCAGTGCGGTTGGCACCCCTCCGGATGAAGACGGCAGCGCTGATTTGAAATACGTGTTGGAGGTGGCCCGTACCATTGGTCGCAATATGAAACAATATAAACTGGTAGTTACCAAAAGTACCGTTCCGGTGGGTACTGCCAGTAAAGTTCGCGCGGTTATTCAGGAAGAATTGGATAAGAGAGGCGTGAAAGTTGATTTTGACGTGGCTTCTAATCCGGAATTCCTGAAAGAAGGAAATGCGATCAGTGACTTTATGAGCCCGGACCGTGTGGTAGTGGGAGTGGAGTCGGCACGTGCGGAAAAATTGATGTCCAAACTATACAAGCCATTCTTATTGAATAATTTCCGTGTGATTTTCATGGATATTCCATCTGCAGAAATGACTAAATATGCGGCAAACTCGATGTTGGCAACCCGTATCAGTTTTATGAATGATATCGCAAACTTATGCGAAATCGTTGGCGCGGATGTGAACATGGTACGTAGCGGAATAGGTTCGGACACCCGTATTGGACGTAAGTTTCTGTATCCGGGCATCGGATATGGTGGTTCCTGTTTTCCTAAAGACGTGAAAGCATTGATTAAGACTGCGGAACAGAACGGTTATAGTATGCGGGTGCTTAGTGCTGTGGAAGAAGTGAACGAACAACAGAAAAGCGTCCTGTTTGAGAAGCTAAAGAAACAGTTTAATGGTGATTTGCAAGGTAAGACTGTTGCTTTGTGGGGGCTGGCATTTAAACCGGAAACGGATGACATGCGTGAGGCTCCGGCATTAGTCCTGATCGATAAATTGCTGGAAGCTGGTTGTCGGGTGCGTGCATACGATCCGGCTGCTGTGCAAGAGTGCAAGCGTAGAATTGGAGAAAAAATCTATTATGCTTGTGATATGTACGATGCAGTGCTGGATGCTGATGTATTGATGCTGGTTACCGAATGGAAAGAATTCCGTCTGCCCTCATGGGCCGTTATCAAGAAGACGATGGCCCAGCAGATTGTGTTGGACGGACGTAATATATATGATAAAAAAGAGATGGAAGAGCTCGGATTTGTTTACCATTGTATTGGTAAATAAAAAAATAGGAGTATCTTTATACAAAACTAAGATGGATGATGAAAAATGTGGCTGTATCGTTAATGGCAATCCTTTTCGCGGCATGTAGCGGCAATAAGAGTCCCCATTCTCTTCAACAGGAGAAAGAGGATCTTAGCGCAAAAGAGTTACTGCAGGGAATTTGGCTGGACGATGAAACGGAGAGCCCGTTGATGCGTGTGGAAGGAGATACCATCTACTATGCAGACGCACAAAGTACTCCCATTGCATTTAAAATAATGCGGGACATTCTTTACACTTATGGAAATGATACCACTTATTACAAGATTGATAAGCAGGGAGAACATATATTTTGGTTTCATTCCATTACGGATAATGTAATAAAACTGCATAAATCCGAAGACCTCAATGATTCTATCTATTTTGTCCGTCAGGAACTTGTGGTTCCGACTTATACGGAAGTAACCAAACGCGATAGTGTAGTGACTTACAACGGCACTCGCTATCGTGCATACGTATATATCAATCCATCTAAAATGAGAGTCATCAAGACGACTTATTCCGAAGACGGGATTAGTATGGATAATGTGTACTATGATAATGTGATGCACATCTGTGTGTATGAAGGTAAAAAGAGCCTGTTTGCCAGCGATATAACCAAACAGATGTTCGACAAAGTGGTTCCTGCGGATTTCCTGGCGCAATCAATCCTGTCAGATACAAAGTTTGTGAAAGTAAACCGGAATGGTTTTCATTATCAAGCAGTTTTAGCCATTCCGGAAACTTCCATATATAGCGTTGTAAATATGGAAGTGAGCTTTAAAGGCGATTTGGAGATTACCTCATCCAAATAAGGACTCTATATTCTATCCAAATAGGAATCAGGTTTCTCAAAATAAGAAATACGGATTCTATCCAAACAAAGAATTACAGATTTTATTTTTGCCTGGGTGCAGGGTAGTTGCTTTTCTTTCCTCCGTTGTTTCTTTTTCCCCGGAAATCTTTTCTTTTAGAGAAATTCCCGTTCCTGTTTTTGTTGAACGAACGCGGTTTGTATTCCGGAGCCTCTCCCAATCCTTCAGGGATAGGAATCTTATAAATCTCTTTCTCCAGAAAATTCTCAATGCTTTTGAAGTTACTCTGTTCCTTTTCGTTGATAAACGTAAGTGCCACCCCGTCATTGTTGGCACGTGCTGTACGGCCGATGCGGTGCACGTAGTCCTCGCTGTCGTGGGGCACGTCGAAGTTGATAACCAGGCGGATATCATCAATATCAATACCACGTGCAACGATGTCCGTAGCTACCAATATATTGATTCGTCCGGCTTTAAACTCGTGCATAACCGTTTCCCGTTGAGCCTGTTCCAAGTCCGAATGCATTTCACCTACGTTCAGCTTCATTGATTTCAACGCCTTGGCAACTTCTTTAACCTTGATTTTGGAAGAAGCAAAGACAATCACACGTTCCGGAACCTCATCCATAAAAAGACTGCGTATGATGCCTAACTTTTGATTTTCATAGCAGACGTATGCCGCCTGAATAATCTTTTCCGCAGGTTTGGAAACAGCGAGCTTTATTTCCGACGGATCGTTTAAGATCGTATTTGCCAATTGCTGTATTTTTGCCGGCATTGTTGCTGAAAACATGATTGTCTGTCGTTCCTTCGGCAGATATTTCGCAATTTGCATGATATCTTCATAGAATCCCATGTCGAGCATCCGGTCCGCTTCATCCAGAATAAAATAAGAAACCTTGGAAAGATCTACATATCCAAGGCTTAAATGGGCGATCAGACGTCCGGGAGTAGCAATAACAACATCAGCTCCTAAAGTGAGTCCTTTTTTCTGTTGTTCGAACAATATTCCATCATTTCCACCGTATACGGCAACACTCGATACCGGCATGAAATAGGAAAACCCTTCCATTTGCTGGTCGATCTGTTGGGCCAATTCCCGGGTAGGAGACATGATGACACAATTAATCGCATCTTCCGGATGTTTACCTTCAGATAATTTATTCAATACAGGCAGTAGAAACGCGGCCGTTTTACCTGTTCCTGTCTGTGCTACTGCGATCAAATCTTTACCCTCAAGTATGATTGGAATTGCCTGCTCCTGTATAGGCGTACATTCGTCAAATCGCATGGCATCAAGCGCCTCAAGCACATTTGCATTTAATTGTAGTTCGGAAAACTTCATTCTTTTATTTAATTTGTCAGCAAAGATAATCTATTTTTTGGTCTAATTACATATTCAAGTAAGAATCTTTGAATCCGAGGAAATAGAGCACTCCATCCAGTCCGATGGTGTTGATCGATTGCTTGGCATTTGCCACCACTTTAGGCTTTGCGTGGAAAGCAATTCCCAGTCCGGCAACCCCTAGCATAGGGAGGTCGTTAGCTCCGTCTCCTACGGCGATGGTCTGTGCAATATCCACCTTTTCCACTTGTGCAATGAGGCGGAGCAGTTCGGCTTTCCGTTTTCCGTCTACTACATCTCCCAGGTAACGTCCGGTCAGTTTGCCGTCAATAATTTCCAGTTCGTTGGCATAGACGTAATCTATACCGTATTTCTTTTGCAGGTATTGACCGAAATAAGTGAATCCTCCCGAAAGGATGGCGATTTTGTAACCGTACTTCTTCAATACATACATCAGCCGTTCTACGCCCTCTGTGATAGGCAAACTCTCGGCTATTTCCTGCATGACCGATTCGTCCAGCCCTTTCAATAGTGCTACACGGCGGGTAAAGCTCTCTGTAAAGTCTATTTCTCCACGCATGGCGCTTTCTGTGATGGCCTTTACTTCGTCGCCTACACCGGCACGGATAGCCAGTTCGTCAATCACCTCTGTTTCGATTAATGTAGAGTCCATATCAAAACAGATCAGACGGCGCATACGACGGTACATATTATCCTGTTGGAAAGAAAAGTCCATTTCCAGTTCGCTGGCCAACTTCATCAGCTTCTCCTGCATCGCAATGCGATCTTTCGGAGTACCTCTCACTGAAAATTCGATGCAAGCCCTGGTGCGTGCATCTGCCTGACATTCATCCAACGGGATACGACCTGTCAGACGTTTGATAGCATCAATATTCATGCCCTGTTCGGCTAATATGCTTGTAGCGGCAGAAATCTGTCGGGCGGAAAGCTTGCGTCCCAGAACCGTCAGGATATAACGGTTTTTCCCTTGCATACCTACCCAGTTTTCATATTGCTCGGTGGTGATAGGTTCAAACCGGATGGTCACTCCCAAGGAAGAAGCCTTGAACAACAATTCCTTCATAATGAATCCGGAATGTCTTTCTTCACTCTTGAACAGGATACCCAGCGATAATGTATTATGAATATCTGCCTGGCCGATATCAAGAATCGTGGCATCATATTTGGCAAGGATTTCGGTCACGGAAGCAGTCAGTCCCGGGCGATCTTCGCCGGTAACTCGAATCAGAATCAATTCAGTATTTGATGGTTGCATAAAAAATAGACTTTAACGCTGCAAAAGTAGAGAAAAAAGTTCGTTTTTATGCTAAATAACATAAAAAGTTATACCCCAAAAGTAAGATTTTTGCTTATTTGCTTGGAAGTTAATTTAATATTTACTTACCTTTGCACCCGGTTTCAAAAATAAAGGCTCTGATAATCAGCGGATTCCTCTTCGCCTGATGCCTGAAAAGACAA
>CDZN01020032.1_pt1 | contig 12314 bp, 5 predicted proteins | sample 557701 | NCBI WGS metagenome assembly CDZN01 (sample SAMEA3182089, study PRJEB8094) | gut metagenome | biome: human; feature: gut; material: Stool; isolation source: human stools | place: Canada | collected 2013-02-04 | reverse complement strand
AATTAAATGGTGATAATTTTATATATTATAAGAATAAAATATTAAAATTAATTGATGATGTTAATAAAAAGATAATCTTCACATCAGGTATTAATCAATATCAGATAGATTTATATAAAGACTATGTTTTAAATTATCTATTTATAGAAAACAATAATTCTTATCAAGAATTACTTTACTATGCAATAAAAACAATATTCTTAGATAATCAAAATATAAAAGAAAATAATAATCAGGATTGTATTACTAAAAATCATTCTTTTATAGAAGAAACAAAAGAACGAGAATTTCATTATTTTGATATGTATTTAATGATTGAATACTTAAGCATAAAGCAACTTAGTGAAATAATTAATACGATAGATACAATATCAATATCTAGCAAACAACAACTTTTATTAGCATATAAAAATTTGATCAACTCAATCCGTAAATTTAAGTATTATAATAACTATAAATTTGTAGAATATCTTAGGAAATTTTTCATAATCTTTTCAAAAATAGAATTTGATAAATCTGAATTTTCTGAAATAATAAACTTTTATTTAAAATTTTTAAAACAATATAAAATTTATCCCAATGATACAGATTTATACAGATTTCTGATGGATTTTATAATTATTCAATATAATGATTCAAATAGACGACAAAATATAAATGTTGAATGTTTAAAACTATTATTATCATATATCTATAAGAAAACTATAAAATGTATCAATGAAAATACTTATTTTATAAGAAATTCACTATGTCGAGTTGTAAATAGTTTGTCCAACATAATTCAATTTTTTGATAAAAATTATGTTATTGATATTGAAGGTACAAATATAATAGAAGATATTTCTTATTTTAGAGATTTTTATATTCCAATGTATTCAATCATAGATAAAAGATTAAAAAGAAAAATTAAAAAATCAATTATTACATTTTTAAATACAGATTTTAATGTTGAACTCTTTTACGATGCAAGTATGAAAGAAATTATTCAGTCTGATATTAAATATGAAGAACTTTTATTACAACAAACTGAGGATAGAATAAGAAATTATTTTAATCTAAAAGAAAATCCTAGAACTGAAGAACACGATGGTAAAATTTGGAAAATATCACCCACAAAGGAAAAACAAGATGCAGAAAATGCAATAAGTATTATTGCGGATTTAATAAATTTTGGAATAATTAAAAATAACAATCTGTACCTAAATTTATTGCAATACAGTGACTTTAAAGAAATAGCCTATTTGTCATTTGTTAGTGATATGCATAATTTTGATTATAATAAATTTGAGGTTTCTTATATTCATTTTCTCACACCTAGGAAAATGAAAGAATTAAAATCTATAGTCAAGAACGATAAAAATATTAGATGTATCATAAAAGAAAAAGTTTTAAATCAAATAAATATAAACAGTAAATATAATGATATTTACATGAAAAATAAAATATTTTCAATATTATTTAATGAACCTTTCGAAAACCTTGATTAAACCCCGTTCAAAAAGTGTTCAAAAGGCGTTCTATTGAATTTAATTTATACGAGTGTATATTTTATTCAAATGACGATTTTGGAGCAATAAACAGCTAGGATCAAAAATCAAAATCCCATTCTTCGTCATCATTGAACAAATCTTCTTCGGTATCTTGTTTTTTGATGGCAATATTGAGCAATTCTTCTAAAGTTAGTTTTTTAATTTTGGGTTTAACCATTTCTTCGGTTATGTTTAGAAATTTATTCAGTCTTGAAACATCAATTTGCTGGTTATTTGCCAAATCCTCGTTGAAATCATCAAGCATTTGGCGAACTAATTCGTACATATCATAATTAGTCAATGTTTGTTTATTCAAATATTCTTTTCGCTTTTCACCCCAATTACCATCCGCCTTCCATCGGCGGACAGTTCTGTCGCTTATTCCAAGACGTTTTGCAACTCCGACTTCGGTTATAAACTGCTCAACGTACATTTTTTCTGCTTTATCAAAATATTTATTTTTCTTCATAAAGCCTCCGCCCTCATTGCTTCCATTTCAATTCGCTCTTTTTCCAAAATTTTATCAGTTTCAAACAAATACAATTTTTCTTCCGGCTTTTTATCTTCCAAAAATACAGACAAATCCTGTCTGCCAAATGCTTCCATCTCTTTGTTTTTCTGAATAGCTTTATCCATATTGGTATTGGCGATTTTGGAAATTTTTACATTCTTTTTATAATCTTTATTAGTATAATCGTAAGCAGCTTTATAGTTTTCATATTGTTCTTCAAGCGGAATTTCACGAGTTTGTTTGATGTAAGCCTTTGTAATTTTTAGATTCCGTTTCTTTATAGATAATGCTTCTTTAAACTCTTCTTTTGATACTTTATCTGCGTGTAATGCGGCAACCGCCTTAACAGCTTTAACTGTTCCGACAAACTCATCATTATCTGCCTTAAAAGCCCACGCATCTTTGTAATCTTGAACATCCCGGCGAAGATATATTTTCAAGCCCGTTCTTGCAATCATCCAATCCGCCCAGTAAGTAATACCGAGTTGCCTGTCTTGAATACCGTTTCGCCCAATCGTAAAATTACGGGAAGTTCGCATACAAAATAGTTTCAACGCATCACGCGATGGTGTAATTTTTTCTGCGTATTCTTTGTAAAACAATTCGTCAGGACAGCTTCCGTTTAGATTCTTACCGTTTGAAGGTTTTTTATTTAAAACATTCAGGATAAAATCATCAAATATTTTCTTAAAATCTTCAAATTGCATAATTTTGCCGGCTTTAATTTCGTTTGCAAGTTTTTCAGGACGTTCGACGACATTTCCGCCACGATAACCTACGCAATGTTTTGAGAGTAATTCTTTAATCTTTAGAAAATCCCTTTCAATCGGTTTTGTTTGAGCATTATATGGAAGTGCAAAATGTACATTAACATTCAATTCCTTTAGCATCGCAGAAGTTTGACCTTTACTGATATCAACCTTAAAATTTGACCTGCCGCCCGCAAAATCCTTTGAACGATAATCTTTTCCGTTGTCAATAATCACATCTTTTGGCAAACCAAATTTTTGTGCTGAATAATAAAAAGATTGAAATATAAAATCAGAATTAGGATTTTTTGTTTGCAAAATCCATCCGAGCCATTTACCGGATTTATAATCTCGCCAAACCGTAACCCAAGGAAAAACGACTTTTCCATCTGAGTCAAAACAAGCAACATCAATCTGTGCGTGATCTGATACCCAAACTTCATTACAGGTTATATTTGAATAATCTCTATCTATATACCCGCCATACTTTCTATTCCAAGCAGATTGACCATATCGTGCCAAATAAATACCCTGTTTCGGAATCTCTTTATCAAGCCTGCGTTTGAAAGCCATAAAACTCGGAAAAGTTTTTCTATCTGCGTTAAATTCTCTTATTGCATAACCTAAAGTCAAATCCCAACAAGTTCTTAGAGAGGGTGCACCTTCAACTAAATATAGGGTTTTAAAATATTCAAAATAATCATCTTTGACGGAACTTCCTCTTAAATGCTGTCCGTGCTTTGATAATAAGCCGTTTAAACCATACCTGAAATATCTTCTTCGCATTTTTATAACAGACGAATAAGAGGTTGGTTCATTTGAATTGTTCCATTCTTCAATAAATTGTTTTAAGTCGTTGCCTTTTAACCCGTCAGAGTTTTCCAGTATTTCTAAATACTTTTCAGCCTGTTGTTTCGCCCAATTTGTAGCTTCCGAGTATTTAATATCAGAAAGAGTTTCTCCGAAATATTTATCTTGAGCAAAATTAGGAAGAGATTTTAAGAGGATAAAATAACTTGCACGCTTCCCTTTTTTTACAATTTTAAAGACAAATTTCCCTGCTCTGCATTGTTTTTTAAGGGTTTGCTCGCTTAAACCAATAATACCCGCAGTGGTTTTAATATCTATCCATATATTTGTTTTGTCTTTTTTCTGTTCCATAAATACTTTGATTTTAGTTTGCTTGTAATTCTTTTTAAAGAGTGCGAAATTTTACTTTGTCAACTTTGGGACAAAAGACTTTTCTGAAAATTCAGTTATAATCAGATTTTTTATTTTTAGGAATGTTTTGCATTTCATATTAAAAGCCTTATTGTTATTGCGTTATATCCACATTTAAAAATTGTCCCATTTTTAATGTAGAAATGTTACATTATTATATTTTGATTTTGGGATAAATTAAATAAGGTGCAAAACCTTGATGGGGAAATTTCTCAAAAGCTGAATTAAAAGGACATTATTGAATTTTGGCATAAAAAATTTAAAATATTATATGCCGAAAAACTCTGATTTTTCGTTAAAAATTAGGGAAAAGTTTATTGCGAAAAATTAAGCAATCTATTTTTCAGGTCAAAATAAAGCTCATTAAAATTCTTATTTCTGCGCCAAAGAGTTTCAGCAATTTTGTAATTTAGATTATGTGCATTTTGGTTATGAGTTAAATTTCTCGTCAAATAACAATAAATTTTAGAAAATTCGACTTTATCATTTGGATTTAAAGGTTTATCATCAGGACTTTGTAATAAAATTTCTGATACAAAAACTTGTTTGTTATAAATATATAAATAAACTTCTTGGTCAAAAAACTTTCTGCGTCTTGCATTTTGATGCTCTTGAGCATAAAAATGCCTAAGTCGTTTTTCTTGTCGTTCATAAATAAGTGTTCTAAAAATTGTGTAAAATTTTTGCACCTGATCTTCGCCTATAGATAAAATATGAGAGGTTTTTGTCGTACTAATTGATTCGCAAAAACATCTTAAAACTATATCAATTGTCACTTTTGGGTAATATTTAAAAATCGAATATTTCGCAGAAATACTTTGCGTTTTAGTGTAAAAATATACTCCATTTTGGTGTACTAATTTACCTTCAGAAATTAATTCGTTAATTATCAGAAGTAATTTGTCCGGCTCAAGCTCTGATATTATAGATATTTCATCAAGCGTAAATTTGTTTAGCCGTTTGCAAAGAAGCAATATTTTGTCTTTCATTTAACAAGTTCCTTAAAATTGTTTCATCTAATTTTTCAATACCATTCGTTTTGGCAAGCTTTTCAACCTTATTTATCAATTTAACTATCTGTCTAAATTGATTATGTCGTGTCGCTAAATACTCAAGTCCATCAGGACTTATAGGAATTTCCGTAAGTTCCGATACTATTTGTTTAATATCTTGACTTTCATAACTTTTAAATTTAAAAGCCTTGTAAATTCTATCTTTTAAATGAGGATAACGAGATAATTTTTTATCAATATTTGCCATTCCAACTAAAACCAATGGACAGTTTGTTCTGTCATGCAAATCTCTCAAAATTTCAATTACATTATTATTTATAAGGTAATCAACTTCATCAATAATTATAGTTTTAGGAGTTTGCCTTAATTTATTTTCAATCATATTAAAAGTTTCTTGAGAATGCCAATACGCTTCTTCTCCGAGTTCCTCTGATATTTCTGAGAGCAACCATCTAACTGACATCCCTTTTGTTGCTCTAACATATATGCAATCATTTTTGAAAGTCCACCATTTTATCGTTTCAGATTTCCCAAGTCCATACTCACCATAAACTAGAGCAATTTTGGGAATGTTCGATGGAAGTGATTTTAATTCCTCCATAAATCCTATAAATTCTTTGACATTTTTTGTTTTTACAAAAGTTTTTCTCATGAGCTAATCTCCTTCTTGGTTGCTCGCATTAAACGGGTCTACAAACGAAAACTCACTGTTTCCGTTTTCCGCCCTCTGCTCGCAATCCGCATATAAATTAATGTATTCATCACTTTTCATATAATTAACAAGCCATTTTCTATCTTCTTGATTTGTTGTTCCGTTGCTCATTAGCCATTCAAATTTTTCATAATCAGAATTAAAAAATGGTCTGTTCATCTGCTGTTCACGAGGTGTTTTCTTCTTTTCACGTTTTGGTTTTTCTTCAGGAATCTGAGCGATTTCAACAACCGGCTCTCGCTCAATTTCTAAAACCTCAACATCTTCTGTCGGATAATATTTCAAAAACTCCTTTTTAGCCTTATTAAACTGACGTTTTTGTTTTTGAATCTTCTGTTTAAATTCTTCCATATCTTTGACAGTTCCAAGATGATTTGCCATCGGGTGAACTTTTTCTACCTGACGAGCTACGCATAAAAACTCGCCTTTCATTGAATAAACATAGATTTTGGATAAATCAAAAAGTGAATATCTGATAAATACCGTTTCTCTTAAATCAAGTAAAACCTCACTTCTGTAATGTAAACCTAAGAAGGTTATTCCATGTCTATTAATTGTTCTTGTTTCTGTTTTCATCATCAAATCGTTCAAGATATCTTTATCTATGTTTTGCTTTTGAACGGAGTTTAAACACTCTTTAATTGTCATTTGATTATTATTCGGACAAGGTTTTGAGTTATGGTAATCAATCCAACAATCAATATATTTAATTACATCTTGAACGGTTGGAATGTAATTTTTTGTTGCCTTTTGATGCATTTGTTTGTGCAACTTCTCACCTCGCTTTAACCACGCCGGCTTATCTTCAATGCTTGTTCCAACGTAACTTGGCATCATTTTTTCAAACTCTTCCTGAAATTCTAAGAAGAATCTTTCAATGACTTTTGCTCTTGCATTGTATGGTTTTGCAAATACCGACTTAATTCCCAAGTTTGAATAAATGCCATTAAACCCTGCCTCATCAAAATCTGTGTGTTGAAAATACTTTGCTTTAAATGCTTTTCCGTTATCTTGATACACGACTTTTGGAATCAAACCGAGATTTAAAATTGCGTTACGCAAAGCACTTGCAATACATTGGGTATTTTCTGTCATCATAATTTCATACCCGACAAGTGCCGTTGATTTCCAATCTAAAAAGCCAACGAGTGTCGCTCTCGTTGGCTTGCCTGTGAATGGATTAATAACTTGGAAATTAAGAACGTGACCGTCAGCGATTAAGACATCACCGACTTCCAGTTTTGAAATATCCCTCTCAATATATGCTTCCACTTTATCGTGGTATGCTTTTTCACCCTCTCTCATTAATACCCATTTTGAGTAATTTGTCTTTTTAAAGTGTTCGGCAAATCTTCTGAATGTAAGATTGCAAGGGATATTTTCATAGCCCCGTTTTTCTAAAACGTGCTTAGTTAGATTAATTGACTTGCCAATGCTGAATTGATTAGGATGCAGAAGGTATTTTAAAAAGACTTGTTTCATCTCGTTGTTTAATATTGTGTTGTATTCATTTTGTTGAGAAGTTCTTCTTTGTGGTAAAAGTCCGTTTGTTCCATAATTCTCATAAGCCTTAACCCAGCGATGCAATGTTCCGATTGAAATTGAGCCGACAAATTTATATATTTGAGGTAAATACATTCCGCTGTTATACAAATCTAAAAATATTTCATCTGCTTCTTTCTTTGTTTTGTATTTTGTTCGCAAATTAAATAATGCCGTCACGATATCAACTCTTGCCAATGCATTTAATTTTGCATTTTCTGAAATAAAATTCACTTTGTTTTCTACCGGAATTAGAGCTGTTGATTTAATTACTTCATTTTCAAGTTTTTCCTGAATTTCGGATTCTAAGCTTGAATACAAAATCTCATAAGAAGTTCCGCCATTAACTTTTACTTCTCGAGCTATATATTTTCCTTTTTGAATAGCAATCCTAATGGAACGGGTGCTTTTCAGTCCTTTTACTTCTGCGATTCGCTTTATGTCTATATAATGTTCTGTTTTGTCTTGGATTATTGACGGTTCAAAATCTTTGCACTCCATTTCGTTTTTCCTTTCGTAAAAACTACATTCCGTCAGATTTTTCACAGGGACGGCGTTCGCTAACGCTCAGCCTTGTCAAAATCCGCCATCGTACACACACATTAACTCGTTTTAAACCCAATTGGAACACCATTTCCGAGCTTTATGTCGTTTTGTGTTGATAAAATCCGTATCCGATTTTATTTTGAGATTTAGTCTAAACAAACTTTTATTTATGTTATAATCAGCCTAAAGGAGTTTGAATGGCACTAAAAGGTGGGTCAGCTGATAAGTCAGGAAATGTATATGAATCGTATTGGGCAGTGGAAGATATTTGTCATATATTGCTTGATAAAGAAGACTCTTCTTCAATTTATTTTGAAAAGCCAGATGAAATAAAAGATGGCTATGAGTATATTGTAAATAAAGGAAAAAAGAATTATTGTATTCAGGTTAAAAATTATGATATAGAATGGACAATTTCAAATCTTTATAATAAGGAGGTTTTATCTAATTTCATAAAAAGAATGGATGAAGATAAAAATGCTATATGTGTATTTCTATCTTCAAGTAATACAGAATTAGACGAAATTGTTGATAGAGCCAAAAGGTCAGAAAATAAATCTCTGTTTTTCAATTCTATGATTACATCTGAAAAAATAAAGGATATTATTTCTAAATTACGTAAAAAAATTATAAGCATAAAATTTGCTGATAAAGATATAACTTCAATGAATGAAGAGGAAAAAGATGAATTCCAATATAAGCTTGATGATTATATTTATGATTTTCTAAGAAGAATAGAGACGAAAATAAAAGATAATAATACATTAAAAAAAGATACTATTAGTTTAATTAATTGTATATTTAAGTCCCCAACTTCTAATGATATCTTAAGTTCATTATTTGAATTTTCTCAAGAAAGATACAACGAGAAATTTACAAAATTAGAATTAATAAGATATTTACAAGAAGATAGAGGCTTTATTTTTAGTAATTATAATCTAAACACTTCGCTTTTAAATAAATTAGAAGATAATAATAACAATTTTATTAATTCAACCTCCCAATTCTACCAAAGATTTAAAATTGAACGAAGTGAAGTTCATGAAATTTATGATAAAATAATTTCTCCCAATAAAGAAAAGTATTTTTTCGTGCTAGGTTCAGCCGGATGCGGAAAAAGTATTATACTTAGAGAAGTTGATAACTTATTAAAAGATAAAAGTTATACAATTATACCAATAGATATAAGAAATTTTGATAATTTTAATAATTGTGAAGAATTAGGTCAATGTATTTTTAATGAGAGAGTTTCACCTGCTGATTTGTTGGTAAATATTACTCAAGATAAACCAGCCTTAATAATTCTTGATCAATTAGATTCTCTTAGCTCTGTATCTGGAAGAAGTATTAACAAATGGTTTGTTATAAATCAACTTTTACAACAAGTATGTAAATATCAAAATATAAAAGTACTTATTGCATGCCGAGACTTTGATTTAAATAAGGACTCAAGATTAAAAGAATTTATTCAAACCAATGAAGAATTCATAGAAAAATTTTTTATAAATAATTTATCAAATGAAGTCGTAATAGATACTTTAACAAAACTTGGAGTAAATAAAAATAGAATAAACGAGAAATTACTTAAATTATTTTCTATCCCCTTGCATTTGCAAATGTTATGTGCTGTATCTGAAAATACAGATATAACAAATTTAAATTACGAAAATAAATTAGAATTATATAACGCATTTTGGGATAGTAAATGTACACTTATTGGTGATGAAGCTTGGTTCTCTCTAATTAATTTAATGATAAATTATCTTAATAGTAACAAATCTCTTGTAGCACCACAATGTATTTTTGATAGATATAAAACTAATTTGAATAAATTATTATCAGAATGTGTGTTCTGCCAAGATGAAAAAAATATTTCATTTTTTCATGAAACTTTTTATGATTATTGTTTTGCAAGAATATTAGCAGCAAATACAGAAAAATCTTTATATGATTTTATATTAGCGAGCGATCAAAGCTTATTTATCAGATCAAATGTTAGACAAGCTTTAGAATATTTGAGAGTTGCTGATACTAGAAGATATCTCTTAGAGCTTAAAAATATCTTAAATAGTGAAAATATCAGAGTTCATGTAAGAACATTAGTTTTAGATGTACTTTTAAATTTTGAAAAATTAACAAACGATGAGATAAATATTTTAATTAATGTTCAGGGAATAATTAAAAATGCAATTTTAAATAAATATGAGTATAAAGAAGCAGAGTTCCTTATTCAATACAATACAGGAAAACTTTTAGAAAATTTAATTGATATAAAGAATGAAAAATTTAATCAATCCGCAGAACTTTTGACTATGTTTGCAGATAAATATACAAAAGAAATTGACTTAATAATAAATCAATTAAATAATACGCATTTAACTAAAATATTGTTAATAGGATATCCAAATACTTTATCAAGGTTTTTATTTTCGCCTTATTTGTATAAAACGACCCAATTTTATAATATTCTTAAAAGTTTATTACAAAATGATTCTATTAGTATCAAATCTTTATTTGGTCATCTTCAATATGTTATGAAAGATTTTATTCAAACAGAACAAGTTTTTGAATTATATGGAATATTACTTAATAAGATTATTCAGGAAATACTAAGTGATAATAATAGAAATGATAATTCTTTATATATTCATAACATTAAAGAATATATAACCAAATCTCCTGAAAAATTTATAGAAATTAATTTTAAATATTTATTAAATGGTATTAAAAACTCTCAAGTACATACTCATAATGGTTTGAAATATGATAAATTATCGTATCACCGGATTTATGGTTATGAAGATAATATTTGCAAAGTATTTAGTATTGCACTTAATACTATTGCAAAACAAGAACCTGCTAGTTATTGGGATTTTATAGAAAAATACAAATATTCAGAATACGAAACTATTTTATTTTTAATATTAAAAAGTTTATATTATTTACCTATAGAATATTCAGATCAAATTGTTGAATACATTATAAATAATCCTTATATTTATAATGTTGGTTACAGTTCAAATTATAATTATTTAATAATGCTTTTATTAAATAAATTCACACAACATTGCGATGAAGAATTGTTTGAAAAATTAATTAAAACCATATTAATTTATCGAGAAGATTATGAATATAAATATTTTAAAGACTTAAAGAAAAATAGGCGTTTAAATTATAGTCCAATACATCACGTTCAAGCAAAACTATTAGATTCATTAGATAAAGAAAGGCTACTTAAATACCCTAAAGCAAAGTTAAAATTACTTGAATTACAAAGAAAATTCAAAGCAAACACTTTTCTAAAAGAACCAAAAGAAATTGAAGGTGGGCTTGTTGTATCGCCAATTTCTAAAGAGAATGCACTTAAAATGACATTAGATCAATGGAAAAAGGCAATCTACAAATATATACATCCTGATAGTAGTGGAATTTCTGCATGTTCAGGTGGAGCATATCAATTATCACAAGTTCTGGAAGATATAATAAGTAAAGAACCTTTAAAATTCTTAAACTTAATATATGAATTAGACATATCAAAAACATCTCCATATTACATAAATGCAATATTAACAGGGTTATCCAATTTAGTTGGGTATTATGAAGAAAAAGAAACCTTAATTAAATATTGTCTGAAGATAAGTGATAAAGATTTTAATCATAGCATAATAAAATTGCTAAATTCATTTATTGATAATAATGTTGTTCATTTATCAGATTATTGTATAAATTTGATAATTCAATTTATTATAAATCCGCAATACAATGATGAATGGGATAATAATGATATTGATATGGTTTCAATAAATTGTACTAATGGTCAGGCTTTATGGTTACTACAAAAAATCTTATCTAAGAATATAAATTTGAAAGACAAGTTTAATAGTATTTTTGATAGTATTCATACATTAAGTTTAGCAACCAAAGTTGCTTTTATAAATCCTCTAAGGGAAATTTACAATAATGATCCAAGTTATGCATTATCGCTATTACAAAATTTAATTATATCTGATAGAACTCTTATTCAATCTGGATATGTTAGAGAATTTATTAGCCAAACATCTTTTATTGATAATTTTGAATTTTATTTTGAATTATTAAAAAATATTGAGAGCAATACACCTGATGTGAAACAATTAATTTCTGGTATGTTTACTCACTATAGTCTACATTTTGACAAAATAAAAGATATAGTTTTAAAATATATTGATTCTAATGATAAAGACTATAAAATAGGTACAGCAGAAGTTCTATCTCAATATGCAAATGATAAAGAAATAAGACTTACAAAATTCTATCAAGAGATTTTTACTAAATTATTAAATGATAATGATAGTGAAATTAAAAGAACCTGTCTAAAATTCATACATCAATACAATAACCCTGAAGAATTATTTTTAAATCCATTATTTGAATTAATAGTTAATTCAAATGCATTTTTATCCTATACCTATTTTATATATGAATTGAATGAAAGTTTGATAAATATAAAAT
>CDZN01014882.1_pt1 | contig 12414 bp, 15 predicted proteins | sample 557701 | NCBI WGS metagenome assembly CDZN01 (sample SAMEA3182089, study PRJEB8094) | gut metagenome | biome: human; feature: gut; material: Stool; isolation source: human stools | place: Canada | collected 2013-02-04 | reverse complement strand
AAATTCTTTAACGGAAATTTTTATTGGATCAAACCCTGTATCGAGTAAACCAAGTCGACCGTTATAATTAATTGTTTCCTGACCATTAATTGAAATGTCTGAAGTTCCATCCCAAGAAAACCGACAATTCAGACTGGATCGAATTGTTGAAGTGCTCGAGCTGCTTTCTACTTCCAAAGAAGGCGCTTTGCTGATGGATATTGTGGCGGCGCTAGGCATTCCCACCTCAACTGCCTACAAACTGCTTGCAGAAATGCGAAGAGTCGGGATGATCGAAGCCACAAACGGCCGAGGCAGACAGCGTTTGACCAAACGCATGACCGAGCTCGGAACCATTGCAGACAGGAATGCCCAAAAATTTGCTTCCGTTGAAAAGTATTTCGATCAGCTGGCTGACGAATTAGCTGAGACGGTTTATTTGGTTCAATTAAGAGGCCGTCTCATCTCCCTTGTCGGTTTCTCCCAACCGATTGAAACAACCGGCCTACACCCGGGTTTTGCCTTTCCGATTCACGCTTCTGCGGCCGGAAAAATCCTTTGGGCATACCAAGATGAAGATCTTTTAGAAACAGAACTAAAGCGCTCTCACATCAAGTTCCAGGACAAAACCAAAGTGAATCCTGACGAGGTAAGAGTTGCTCTGAAGGATTCTCTCGAAAAAGGCTACGGCATTCACGATGAAGAATGGGATCAAGGCGTTCTTGCCATTGCGGTTCCCGTCTTCTTGGACAGAAAAATGCCCGTGATGGCGGTCGGCATTGTCGCGGTCAAAGACCGAGTTCTTAAGAAGTACAGTATTGAAGAAATCGTAGAAAAATTAGAGAAGCTAAGAGACAAAATCTCTCCAATCTTAGAAGAGGCCTGACATGGATCTCGCTCAGATGGCGGGATGGCTGGCGGCAGCTGCAGCCATCATAGCCATGCTGCAGAAGTCTGATTTACGGTTAAAGCAGGGTTTAATCATCCACACCGTGCTTTATGGGATTCATTTTGCGCTGCTTGGACTTCCGACGGCCGTCGTGTCATGTGTGATCGCGCTGGCTCGAATCACGTTGTCGATCTACACGCGATCTCTGCTCTGCGCTGCCGCACTAATCATCATCAGCGCTGCGATGGCTTTAGCGCTTTCGCGGTCAACAGTAGATATTCTTCCGTTGGCAGCAAGCGTCGTGCTGACGCTGTCATTGTTCCGATTTGACGGAATCAAACTGCGCCTCGGATTATTGGCGGGTTCCATCCTTTGGCTCATTCATAACGTCTACGTTCAGAGCTGGGGAGGAATTTGTCTTGAGACTTGTTTTTGTCTGTCGACACTTTGGGGACTCTGGACTATGGTTCGAGAGCAAAACGAAAAGCCAAAGAAAGAAATTTGTCTTTAGTGCTCCACAAAAGAGAAAAAAGCCGCTTTTGCGGCTCATAAGAATTCTTTCGTTTAGGCTGACTTCAAGGCGTGGAATAAAGACGAGAACAGTCCAAGCTTCTTCTCTACTTTTTCTGTCGAAATGTCTTTGACTTCATAACCGCCGTCTTTCAGCGCTTTTCTAAGAAGATTTCCGCTGGGAATGAAGCTGCCTTCAACTGTCAGCGTTCCTTTTCTATGTGAAGCAGAAAGTTTTGCGTCCGGCAAAATTTTCATGACCAGAGACTTAACCTGAAACTCACACATAGAGCAATGCATTCCGTCCACAACAACTGTCGTTTTGTACATTTCGAGACTCCTTGTACCATTTGTTGAGAATTATAATCACTTCGATTGAAGAAATAAATAATATTCGTTCTCATTAATTTCCAAGTTTGAGTTGAAAGACTCTCAGAAAACCTTAAGGCCGGAATGCCGGCCTCGTTTTCAGTTACTTTTGGTTTGAAGGATTTTTTTTTGTTTCTTTTGGAAGCTCTTTAGCAGAAGGAGTTGGGTTTGGAGCCTGTTTTCCTTCATCCATTCTCAGCTGCTTTCTTTTTTCTTCGCCTTCATGTTTCAAACTTTGAGCGATTGCACTTAAAGTTTCGCCGACCGTCTTTGGTGCGGTTTCAATTTCTTTTGCTACCGCCGACTCCGACGGAGTGACGTAGTAAACCGCGAGGGCTATCCATCCGATCAAAGCTGCAATAAAAGCGACATTTCTAATTTTCATGTGATGTCCTATAAAAGTGAACACCTTCCTTTTATACAGGGTTTCTACCGAGATTCGAAGTTCTGAGTAGCTCATTTGTGAGTATTTGTTCTACTTTCATTTCACGGAATCAGTTCTTTTTTACTCAAATGTGAGACGTTCCGGGTATATTCAAAGAAAAACCGGATGTAGTAGAAAAGTCATGGATCACAAGCTGAATATAGAAGATCTGCAGGAAAGCCTTCAAACCTCATTCATTTGCAAGAAACACGATTCTTCAGAAAAATACCGCTCCAAGTTCCTAATCAATTCTGGTCAATTTTCAGCCGGAAACATTCAAAAAGTAATATGCGATATTCTTGACGAACTTCGCGGTTGCGAATCCTTTGATATCAGCGTTGCTTTTATCACCGACGGCGGAGTAAAGCTACTAACGCAAACGCTCTTGGAACTCAAAGAAAAAGGAATAAAGGGGCGAATACTCACTACTGACTACAACCTCTTTTCCGAACCCAGTGCCTTAAAAGAACTTGCGGAACTCGACAACATTGACGTTCGAATGTATCGCTGCAAAGAAGGTGCAGGCTTTCACGTTAAATCCTTTATCTTTAATCATCCTTCTCAATGCAACGTCATTGTCGGAAGTTCGAACCTCACCCAAAACGCATTGACGACAAATCAAGAATGGAACCTCAAACTCGTTTCGACGTTTGAAGGTGAGATGGTTTTCCTCATCAAAAAGGAATTTGAAAAATTATGGAACGATCCTCTCTCCTTCCCCTTGGAAGAAGTCATAGAGGAATATGAACAAGAAAGAAAAACTCTAAAAGATTTACAACGCAAGGCAAAAGCCTACATTTCCTCTTTGCCTCAGAAGGTTGAGCTCAAGCCCAACAAAATGCAGGAATCTTTTATTAAGAAGTTAGACGAAATTTATCATTCCGGTCAAAACCGTGCTTTATTAATTTCTGCAACTGGAACGGGTAAAACTTACGCTGCTGCCTTCTCTGTTAAGCATTTAATGGAACAAAAAAGGCCTGAGCATCATAAGCGACCGATCAAAAAAGTCTTATTTGTCGTCCACCGTGAACAAATCGCCATTCAAGCTAAGAATAGTTTTGCAAGAGTCATAGGCTCTGAGCATGGGCAAACCTACGGCCTGCTCTCCGAGAATCATAAAGACAAGGAGTGTACGTTTCTCTTCTCTACCATCCAAACGCTTTCTCTAGACCGCATTCTTAAGGATTTTGCACCAGACGCCTTTGATTTCATCATTATTGACGAAGCCCACAGAAGCGGAGCCAATAGCTACGACAAAATCATGGCGCATTTCCAGCCGGAATTTTGGTTAGGAATGACTGCAACCCCGGAACGCACGGATGACAAAGACGTTTTTAAGATATTCAATCATCAAATCGCATACGAAATCCGCCTGAAGGATGCGTTGGATTACAACCTACTCTGCCCGTTCCATTATCACGGTATCAGCGATCTCAAAATTAATAATGAGGAACAAAAGGACTTCTCAAACTTTGCCTATCTGACTTCTGATGAACGTGTCAAACATGTCTTACAAAAAGCCGAAGAATTTAAATTCTCAGGAGAACGCGTCAAAGGTTTGATTTTTTGTTCCAGTGTTGATAAATTATTCATTAGAGGTTAATTAGAAAAGGCATAATCCAGCCCGAAGAAATGAGGGAAAATAGCCGCCCGTTAAAAAATTTACTCTAATACAAGCAAAAATCGGCGCTGACTGTCATACAAAGAGATAAAGATACACAGGGGAATTTTGAGTCTTCTTAAAACCGAACTTTGTGTAAAAACTGGCCACTTCCGGTGTTTTTGCATCCACTATCAAAGCCCGCACCCCAATATCCTCTCTAACTTTTAGTGCACTTCGAACAGCGTGACCTAAAAGAGCTGAGCCAACTTTATTACCTTGAAACCTTGATGAAACTGCGAGCCGAGCAATCTTTATTGCTGGTATGGGATAACGGGGAAGACGCCTCAGATCAGAAGGATTCAAGTCCTCAATGGAAAGTGCTGAAGAGCATAACGTGATGAACCCTAAAATTTCTTCTCTTCTTTCTGTGTTAACCAAAACGTGAGTTGTTGATTGACCAATTCTTTGATTTTGTGCTGCGTATTTTTTCAAAAAAACGTCAAGTTCCTCATTTCCGCAGGAAAACTGTTGTCTGTTATGAACGGCTGGTTCAAGTTTTTCAAAAACCAGCATTCAAAGCTCCGTTTTTCTCAATCTGCTCTGCAATTGTCATAGCCTCTTGAAGTCTCTTATTCGGAACAAAACCGTTGTCGAGTACAGAAAATAATTCCCTTACTTCTCTACCGGAAAGAACATAGCGATCATTTTTGCTTATGGTGTCTTTCGCAGCTGAGATAGCGGCTTTTCTTATAAAAGCAGATAAGGAAATTCCGTCTAAAGAAGCGGCCAATTGAAGAAAGGCTTTATCCTCCGAACTTAATCGGATGTCACATCTTTCAAGTGCAGTCGTTGTCATGTTCTACCACCTCATATTTTGTACGTAATTATACCGTACACAATAGGATTCCGTACTCCTCTTGGGTAAGCAAATCTATAAGGTCTTTCTCAGTGGCTCTAAAAATCAAAAAGTTAAACGTAACCACTTAGTGCCTCCAACCCCGACCTTTTATTATTAACGGTCCACAGGGCATTTTTTGTTCTCTTCAGGATATTCAATGTGTTATGCGTTCAAAAGACATGCTTTTTATGAAGCAAAGGTATTATCAGAGAAATTAAACCAACACAACCTTCGTACCACTTATCTCACTGGGGATTCAAAACCTGAAGCACGCCTCGCCGCAGTTGATCGATTGGCTGGCGCTGACGGTCCCCAAGCGTTAGACTACATCCTAACCGTCGACATTTTCAATGAAGGCGTCGACATTCCTGAAATCAATCAAGTCATTTTCTTAAGACCGACACAAAGTCCGATCATTTTTACCCAACAGCTCGGACGAGGACTTCGCAAAGCTGCTGGCAAAGAGTACGACTTCATTGCGAATTATGAGAAAAACTACTTGATTCCTGTAGCTCTGTCAGGAGACAACTCTTATGACAAAGACAGTATGCGCAAGCTTGTGATGCTAGGAACAAAAGTCATCCCAGGAGCCTCAACGGTTGAGTTTGAAAAAGTCGTCCGCGATCGTGTCCTTGAATCTATCGATAATGCCCGCACCAACACTGTTGAACTCTTGCGCACATCCTACCAAGCAATTAAGAACAAACTCGGGAGAATTCCGAACCTCGTTGATTTTTACCCGCACAACGGTATCAATGCTGTGAAGTTTTTTGAGAAAAAATAGGCGCACTACGGTTCCTCTTACTATGGTTTCTTAGCGAAGTACGAAAAAGACTACACAGGCAAACTGTCTCCTCTGCAAGCCAAAATGCTCAGCTATCTTTCTGGACGATTCGGGAACGGTAAGAGAGTTGCGGAGGCATTGTTAATCAAGTCCATCATTAATAATAAAAACACCAATGCGGACTTCTTCAAGGAACAACTTCTTAAGCGCTTTGGCATCGATGCGTCCGACGACTTGTTGAAAAATATCGTTTTGAACTTGTCGAATCAGTTCAACTTAACAGGGAACCAAAAAGAGAGAAACAAAGACGTTGTATTTGTTGAACCAATCGGGACGGAAGATTTCCGAATCGCAGACGCCTCCAATCGAGCATTAAACGATGAAACCTCTTCTGATTTCATAGTGCAACTCAATGATCTTATTGCGTTTATTTATCAGAGATATGATCTTCGTTATTCCAAACGTTATCGCCGCATGGACTTAACGTTGAATGAGAAGTATTCCTATGAGGACATTTCCCGCCTTCTGAATTGGTCTAAATACATCAGCGCGCAAATTATCGGCGGCTATAGATATGACGATGAAACGAATACGCTTCCGGTTCTGGTGAACTACAACAAGGAAGATGATGCCATTGCCTACGAAGACCACTTCGAAAATGAAGAATACTTAATCGCACTTTCGAAAACTAATCGAAAGGTTAACTGTAAAGATGCCGAAATCATCTTCAGAAAACAACCTGAGTATAAAAACACTAAAATTTTGCTTTTCGTGAGGAAGAACAAAAATGACTCGGAGACCAAGACTTTCTATTTCTTGGGAGAGATGAATGCTGCAGGAGACCCTGAACCCGTCGCTGTGCCGAAACGAGATGGCACGGGCGGAAAAGTCTCGGCATTCAAAGTTCGCTATCGATTAGAGTCAAATGTTCGTCGGGACATCTACGAATACATTACAGAGAGCTAATGATGAAAACTATTGAAGTTGTTGCTGCCATTATTCATCACGATGGAAAGATCCTCGCTACACAGCGAGGATATGGTGACTTTAAGGACGGATGGGAGTTCCCGAGTGGAAAGATGGAAGCCGGAGAAACAGCCGAACATGCAATTGTTCGCGAAATCGAGGAAGAGCTCAATGTAGAAATTCGACCCGAAAAGCTTCTTCATACTGTTGAATACGACTATCCGAACTTCCACTTGACGATGCACTGCTTCATCTCGGTCATTACTAAAGGAACCATCGAGCTGATTGAGCACGAAGACGCAAAATGGTTAAAACAGGATGAGTTGGATTCCGTTGCTTGGCTTCCGGCTGATGTGGGAGTTGTCGAAAAGCTCAAAGTCTATCTAAAAGAAAAAAACGAACTCTAAAGACTTGGTATGGACTTATGCCAACGTCCGTTGGCAAAGTCACATTCAGTGCTCGACGGGCAACGCTAATGCGACAGCCTCGTCTTTGTTTTACCAAGCAGTTACTTTTCAGCGAGTTTGTTGAGGTTTTCCTGGGCGGCGATCAAGTCAATGATGCCGAAAGCCAGTTTTTCTACTTTCGTATCAGGAGAGTAATCCGTCGGAGCAATGTAAGAGCAGCGGTTGTCCGCCAGGAGTTGACTGGCCTTCTCCTTCTTCCGTGCCGGATAAACAGCAATAGAAAATCCGCCCTCTGCTTTAACAAGTTTCATGCAGGGAACATCGGTATCGCCGTCCCCGAAATAAACCATTCTTCTAAATGGCACGCGCCGTTCATCCTGAGGAATGTATTGATTCACCTTTTTGACATCGGCTAAATCTAATGAATCCTTGTTGATACGGAAAATATATTGCGTCTTAGTCGTGAAATTCACGATCTGCGCTGGCCAAATCGGCTTTCCATAAGCATCAAAAATGAAGGCCGATGCAAAAATTTTTCTGAATTCTTTTGCGATCGGTGTTCCTTCGATAATTTCCTTGAGGCCAGAGGAGATAATGAAATGCTCCACTTTTAAGCCCTTGGCCTGGGCATAGTCATTTATTCTTTTGAACCAAGTTTCAACACCGGGGAATAACTCCACGGTTTGCCCAAGCTTGATGAGGTTTTCCTTACTAATATTGAGTGCCCTGCTTTCCGTTTCCTTAATCATCAGATGCATATAGGCGGAAATCGGATCCATCTCGAACTTTTGCGCTTCTTCGTTGGATTTTCTCCAGAATTCCGTGCTGCTTTCGCCTAACTTATCTAAGAATCCGTATTCCTGCATGTTTCCGGGCGACAAAGTCCCGTCAAAGTCATACATGAATGCAATTACTGGTTTCTTAGAACGATCAGTCATAACTTGTAAGGATGATTAAAAAGTAAGGACGTAGAAAGTATAGGTCCAATCAAGAAAGTTAATTGAATCAAAGTCCTTCTAAGACAAATAGTTAGGCAGTATTACTTAAAACAAAACCCCAGCCTCCGGCTTCATCGGCGGGTCTGAGGTTTCAGTTTCTGAAATTAGAGCGGATCTACATAAACGAAGGCTTTTAACCTTTCGCGTCCCTGGTCTGCGCTATCGATTGCCCTGACAGCAAAGGAATGGTGACTATTCTGCGGCGTACTGAAGAACGGTCGGGCTTTCGACGTCAACGCCGAATTCCTTTGCTCTCTTCAAGATGGCACGGGCCAGTTCAGGCTTCAATTCTTCAGGGCAATATCTGAAATAAGCTTCTGCCGCTCTGACGTGTGCTGCGTCAGGCATCGGATACTCACGTCTTTCAGGTAATCCGTATACAGATGTCGGAAGTTCTTCTTTTTCTGCATAACTTAATCTGTCGCTCATGGTTCCTCCCATATCAAAGATGTTCCGAGTATAGGAGTTCGATAAATTGCCTCAGTATAATTTTGAGCATAAGTGGGCACACAAAAATACAGACCTCAACCATGTTTCCCTTGACATCCTTTTTGCTTTATACATTCGTAACGTCCATCACACCGGGACCCAACAACATCATGTCTATGTCTTTGGGGCTCAAGGTCGGATTCAAAAAAACGCTTTATTTCAATGCCGGCGTCCTCACCGGGTTTTGCATCATTACCCTTCTGTGCGCCTTCTTTTGCGCAAAGTTAAACGAATGGATTCCTGAAATCCGTTTACCCATGTTGGTGCTGGGAACGCTTTATCTCATCTGGCTTGCCGTAAAGATTTTGAGAAGTACATATGACACAAAAGCCGTTGAGCCGAAAAAAGGACAAGCGTATCTCTCTGGTTTGTTACTGCAGTTTGTAAACGTAAAAGTAATGGTGTCGGCCATCGTCTCCATCCAAATGTTTGTTCTTCCGTATTATCAAAGTACAGAAGCGCTTGCAGCGTTTGCGATCTTCATCGCGATCGCCGGAACAAGCTGTAATTTGGTTTGGTCTGGATTTGGATCAATCGCTTCGAGATTATTTGCCCATCACACGAAGCTGATAAACACAATTTTGGCAATCTCGCTAGTTTTCTGTGCAGCTGGCTTCTGGTTCTAACAACCTCTTTCCTGTACCCTTGTATTCGATTATTGAAATTCTCTAGTCTCTCTTTGAAAAAAATGAGATAAGTGAAAAAATGAAATTTGAGGGATGTTCGGCTATTAAACTTAGAGCTGGTCCGCAATCCCTTACCTCAATGCATAACAAGGAGCAAAGGCCGGCATCTCTCTAAACCTCTCTTGCCATTTTTTCCTTACAAAAAGAACAAAGTCGGAAGTAATTTGTGTCAACGGAGCTGAGTTAACTGCTAAAAAGAAATGCAATGCTGCACTTTCACAATCAGGGAAGATTCTTGTCAGAGAACCATCCATGAGTCCTTCTTCACATAAGTGCAGAGGGATCCCCCACCCAATGCCAATTTCTCTTCGTACAGCGCAAAGAGCCGTTTGATTTGTATCTACACCAAATAGATTTTCCCAATTTAATGCAATCGCTTGGCCGTCAGAACGGTAAAGCATTCGCTGACCGCAATTCCAGTTATAACAAGAGATTAAGGTGTGGTGGATGAGGTCTTGAGGACAATCCAAAGGATACTTCCTTAAATATTCCGTAGCAGCCACCATTATCGTCGGAATAATCCCCAGATCAGTGCAATGGCCTGGCGGTCGTTGACCAAAATTAGCAAAAATGGCCACATTAAAACCGAGCTGGTGGCTGAGGTCTTGAGATTTGTTATCTGTAAGCACTATCTCCGCATTCGGGTAATGTGACTCCTTGAACTCCCCCAAAAATTCCACCATCAAAGGCAGAAGTCCGTTCGCCACGTTGATCTTCAGTTGATCATGAGAGCTTCTTTCTTCATCGGCAACTTTGAGCATTGTGTTTGAAAAGTCTATCAAAATCGGTGAGAGGCTTTTCAGCGCTAGTTCACCTTTTGATGTTAGTACGCAGCTGTGTGCCAATCTTTCGAAAAGCTCGTACCCAAGTGCCTTCTCAAGTTGTTTGACTTTGTTGCTGACAGAAGAAACATCCAATTGCAACTCTTCTGCTGCTTTATTCATTGAACCCAAAGAAGCAACTCGTTCAACCAGGTTCCACGTGTACAAATCTGAAAGTCTTTGAAATCGATGATCTTTGGAAATCATAGGGGTTAACCCATATTTGAGATTATTACATGGAGTCTGTCCTCCGACGTTGAAATAATACCAGTGAAACCCCAATTCTTCGGAGGAAATATGAATCCCAAGCTTTCCCTTAGTTCTTTAATTATCGGAGCCGCTTTAGCTTCTTTTGCTTTACCCTCAAACGCTTGCTTCACAGTCATTGTTGGGAAGAACCTTTCCAAGACAGGCGAAATAATGGTTGGACATAATGAGGATAATGAAAACCGAATTATGAGCAATCAATACTACGTACCCCCGATGACCCACAAGAAAGGAGAATTACTGACTTTTGAAGCCTCTGCCGCAAAAATTCCTCAAGTTGAAAAGACCAACGGCTATTGGTGGGAACAGACTTTGCATCCGGCAGGTTATTCTTACTCCGACGGCTTTTTTAATGATCACGGAGTATTAATCACCTCTAACAATTGCAATTTAACAATAGAAAAAGACGAGAAAACCACAGACGGAGGTATTGGCTACGGTATTCGCAGACTTTTGGCCGAACGTGCCACTTCTGCAAGAGACGGCGTGAAGTTAGCAATTCAGCTCGTTAGTAAATACGGATATCGTCACCAGGGCCGTACTTACACTATTGCGGATAAAAATGAAGCTTGGCAGCTGGCTCTCCTGAAAGGTGGACGTTATTTGGCCCGCAAGGTTGGTGATAATGAAGTGACTTTGATGAGTAATGCTTTTTCTCTCGGAAAGGTCGACCTCAACGATAAAAACAACGTCATCTACTCACCTGACCTAGTAACTCACGCCATTGAAAAAGGCACTTACAAGCCTGCAAAAGCAGGAGATTATTCAGATTTCAATTTCCGTGACGCTTACCAACTTCCTGAAAGAATTAACGCTGACAGAAATACTTATCGCGTTCGTACAGGTTTGCTCAAGTTAACAGGAAAGAAGATTGATGACCCGCTTCAATTCCCGACAGCAATCAAACTTGATCGGAAACTCTCCGTCGGCGATGTGAGGGAAATTCTTCGTCAAACCAATCCTTGGGATGAGAGAAAATCGGGCTGGTACCACGAGTACTTTAAAGATCCTTCCAATGGCGGAACATTTGATAGTGCCGTTTACGTCCTCCGTAAAGATCCAAGAACTTCTTACACCTGGAGAACTTCCGGACGGCCAGATTCACAATTTTCCTATCCTCAATTCATGTTGGCAGGCCCGTCTGCCGGTCAATCCTACCTGTCTGTTGAGCAAGGGAAAGAGGCTCAGTTCAGAAGTAGACCAGACCAATTTGATTACGGTCCGAACCGCACTGTATTTACTTTCATCAACCATCAAAACATTCTCGATTGGAACCAAAAAGAACTTAAGGATTTCCCTGCAAAACAGAAGTCATTTGAAGATCGAATGAACAAGGATTTCCAAACAGCTTTGACTCGAGCAGACAAGATGATTCCTGTTTCTGAAGACAAAGCAATGGAAAAGATGCGTGAGTTCAATGCAGACAGTTTTAACAGAGCACTTGGTGCGACTGCGGCAGAACTAGATCGGAACAACAAATATACTATTATCATCGGAGCCAACGAGCTACCCCTCGGAGGAGAAGGAACGGTGAAAGTTACGCTTCTTTCTTCCAAAGGTTTTGATGCAACTAAGCTTGATAAATCAAAGACATATTTTGGAGACGGATACCCTGATAATAGTATCCACTACAACAACAAGCGTGCACAGCCTAAATCCGTTGAATTTATTGATGTCAACGGGGATAAGCTAAAGGATGCGGTTATTGAATTCCCCATCAAAGGGGCAACGGAATACACCTTCCCGAACGTACTCACTCAACTTTACTTATGGAGCGTAGTCGACGGAAAACCGGTCGTGGCGTTCGATACAGTTAAGATCAAAAAATAACCTTAGAAACAATTAGATAAAACCTAAATTTAACAGGAACTGAGTGACCTCTTGGTCGGGAACGCCCAGGAGGTCTATTTTTTGTCCTCAGTTAAATTATCTTAGTGCAGATATGCGACGATTTGCCAGAATAATTGAGGAGGAATATGGAGCAATTAAAGTTGTTGTTTGACAGCTGATTATCCTATTTTTGGCTTCGTTCGCGTATATTTCAAAAATTATCAAGTTTCCCATTTTTACAAGAGAAATGCTTTGCCTTATGAATGACGGAACCAAGGTTTTCAGGAAACATTTGAAGCACTGTTACTTTCAATCTGCTCCGCAAGCTTCATGGCTTCTTTGAGTTTATTGAGAACAAAACCGTTATCAAGTGCATAAACTAACTCTCCCCTCGCGGAAGGAACGTAGTGGCCATTTTTATTCAAGGAATCTTTTGCCGCCGAAACTCCTGCGTTTGACAGCTAAATAGATCTCATAAATTTTCGGAGTATCTC
>CDZN01023480.1_pt1 | contig 12593 bp, 9 predicted proteins | sample 557701 | NCBI WGS metagenome assembly CDZN01 (sample SAMEA3182089, study PRJEB8094) | gut metagenome | biome: human; feature: gut; material: Stool; isolation source: human stools | place: Canada | collected 2013-02-04 | reverse complement strand
GAGCTACCGGCATGAACTCACCGACGTCCGGACTTGGGCCGAATGGGGCGTGGATTACCTCAAACACGACTATTGCGGCTACCTGCAAATCGAAAGGGACTCCGAGGAAAAGACGATCCAGGAACCCTACGTGGTCATGCGCAAGGCGCTGGATCAGGTCGACCGGGATATCGTCTACTGCGTGGGCTACGGGGCTCCCAACGTGTGGAACTGGGGCGCCGAAGCCGGCGGCAACCTGTGGCGTACGACCCGCGACATCACCGATGAATGGAACGTGGTGACGGCGATCGGCTGTTTCCAGGACGTTTGCGCGCAGGCCACGGCCCCGGGCAGGTACAACGACCCCGATATGCTGGTGGTCGGCCGGCTGGGACACGGCTGGGGTGCCGATGCCCACGAATCCGAGCTGACCCCCGACGAACAATATGCCCATATTTCGCTGTGGGCCATCCTCTCCGCCCCGCTGCTGATCGGTTGCGACATGCGGGCGATAGACGACTTCACGCTCGGGCTGCTGACCAATTCCGAAGTGATCGCCGTGAACCAGGATCCGCTGGTCGCCCCCGCCGTCAAACGGGTCATCCCCAACGGGCAGGTGTGGTACAAAAAACTCTGCGACGGTTCGTATGCGCTGGGATTTTTCCAGTTGGATCCCTATTTCGTGCTGTGGGATCAGGACGAGGCGGAAGCCATCCAGGAGCAGAACTACGAATTCGAATTCGACCTGCGGGAACTCGGGATCGGCGGGAAGGCCGAAGTCCGGGACTTGTGGCGGCAGCAAGACCTGGGTACGTGCACGGGCACGCTCCGGGCGCTTGTACCCTACCACGGGGTTTCGCTGGTCAGGATAACGCCCGTGGAGTGAGCTCGGGCAGAAAGGTGTAATTCAAGGATAATTTTCTAACTTAATAGCATTCGATTATGGATTTTCAAGCAGGATTGATCGTATTGATCGTATTCGTGAGCCTTTTTGCGATCTGGCTCATCTTCTATTTCATCCCGGTGGGACTGTGGTTCTCGGCATTGGTGTCGGGCGTAAGGATCAGCCTGCTGCAACTCATTCTGATGCGCTGGCGCAAGGTGCCGCCCTCGACGATCGTTTCGTCGATGATCGAGAGCACGAAGGCCGGGCTGGAACTCAACCCCAACGAACTCGAGGCGCATTACCTTGCGGGCGGCAATGTCACCAGCGTGGTGCATGCCCTGGTATCGGCACAGAAGGCCAATATCATGCTCGATTTCAAGATGGCTACGGCCATCGACCTGGCGGGCCGCGACGTGTTCGAGGCCGTGCAGATGTCGGTGAACCCCAAGGTCATCAACACGCCTCCCGTAGCGGCCGTGGCCAAGGACGGCATCCAGCTGATCGCCAAGGCGCGCGTCACGGTGCGTGCCAATATCAAGCAGCTGGTCGGCGGTGCCGGTGAGGAGACCGTGCTGGCGCGTGTCGGCGAGGGCATCGTCTCGTCGATCGGTTCGGCCGCATCGCACAAGATCGTGCTCGAAAACCCCGATTCCATTTCGCGCGTCGTGCTCGAAAAGGGCCTCGATGCCGGTACGGCGTTCGAAATCCTCTCGATCGACATCGCGGACATCGACGTGGGCAAGAATATCGGCGCCCAGTTGCAGATGGATCAGGCGCAGGCCGACAAGAACATCGCCCAGGCCAAGGCCGAGGAGCGCCGCGCCATGGCCGTCGCACTCGAGCAGGAGAACAAGGCCAAGGCACAGGACGCCCGCGCAAAGGTGATCCTGGCCGAAGCCGAGGTGCCGCTGGCTATGGCCGAAGCGTTCCGCAACGGTAACCTGGGGATCATGGACTACTATAAGATGAAGAACATCATGGCCGACACGTCGATGCGCGAGACGATCGCCCGGCCGGAGAAAAAATAACCAGTTCGGGGGATTTTTCGGGGGTACGGTCGAAACCGTACCCCTTTTTTCGTATATTAGATGCCGAATAGAGTTGTATCATTGCAACATCCCGGAACCGGAAGCCCGTTCCCCGGGGTGTGGTTTGAAAAGCAGATTGCCATGAAGAGATTTTTCCTATTGCTGTTTCTCGGTGCGTGCCCGGCCGTGTCGGCGCAGGTGCGCTTCTCGGACTATTTCCTCGAAGAGACGATGCGCTTCGACTATTACCACAGCGGCGACAGCCGCTCGGAAGAGTATTTCTTCGACGCCCTGAAGGCCGAACCCTACTGGGCGGGCTCGCACGTGTCGCTCCTCGATACGACGGGCTACGGGAACCAGTTTTTCCGCATCGTCGACCGCGCTTCCGAACGGGAGATCTATTCGCGCGGCTTCTGTACGCTCTTCAACGAGTGGCAGAGCACGGCCGAGGCCGACAGCGTGCGCCGTTCCTATCCCGAGTCGGTCGTATTCCCCTATCCCAGGCGCCCGTGCCGCATCGAGATCTTCGGCCGCAATGCCGGGGGGCACTTCGAAAAGCGGTTCAGCCAGAATATCGACCCCGCATCCTGCTTCGTCGCGCAGTTCACGCCCCGCTACGAGACTTTCGAGGTGGCATATAACGGCAACCCCGCACATCGTGTCGACATCGTGCTGCTGCCCGAGGGGTATGGCGCCGGGGAGCGGGCGAAATTCGAAGCGGCCTGCCGTGAATTCGCACGCGAATTTTTCAGTTATTCGCCTTTCAGGGAATACGCTTCGCGGTTCAATATCCGCGCCGTGTGGGCGCCGTCCGCCGATTCGGGCGTGACGATCCCCGGCGAGCGCGTGTGGCGCAACACGGCCTGCGGGGCCTCTTTCTATACGTTCGGCTCGGAGCGCTACCAGATGGTCGACGACTTCCAGCGCCTGCGCGACATCGCGGCGCATGTCCCTTATGACTATATCTATGTGTTGTCCAACACCCAGAAATACGGGGGTGGCGGTATCTTCAACTTCTATGGCATCAGCGCCGCACACCACCCTACGCGCACCGGGAAGATTTACGTCCACGAATTCGGGCACCTGCTGCTGGGGCTGGGCGACGAGTATGTCGGCACGACCTCCTACGACGACATGTATGCCCGGGACATCGAGCCGTGGGAGGCGAACCTGACAACGCTCGTCGGGTTCGAGGACAAGTTCTGGAAAGCGATGGTGCCGGCCGGGACGCCCGTTCCGACGCCCGACACCCCTGAGTACGAGGGGGTCGTAGGGGTTTTCGAGGGCGGCGGTTATGCTGCGAAGGGGGTCTATCGCCCGTGGCGGAACTGCCTGATGAACAACCTGCACCGGACGGACGAGTTTTGTCCCGTTTGTACGAAAGCCATCTGCGATTACATCGAGTTTTTGTGTAGGTAAACTTTGCAATGTGTTGTAATACAAGAGGGACGCGTGTGCGTCCCTCTTTCCGTGTGCAGCAGGCCCGTTACCCCTGCCGGCACAGCTCTGCCGTCGTTCCGGTTGCGCGGTGCCGTGCTGCCTGTCGCAGTGCCGTGCGGCGATCTCTCAGTATACCTCTTCGGGCAGGGTTTCGCCGACGGGTTCGCCTGCCAGGTCGTCCTTCCACTTGATCGAGGCGTGGGTGCCGTCGCAATAGGGTTTGTTGGCCGACTGCCCGCAGCGGCATGCCACGACGCGGTTCCGGATCTCGTAGGTCTGCCCGCCCTCGCGCCGCATGGGTATCCCGCCCCGTATCCACAGCCCTCCGCTGGCGCCGATCGTGATGTCCTCGATCAGCCCCAGGCTCGGTTCGAAACGGAACTCGAAGGGTTTCATCGTCTCCTTGTCCCACGCCATCAGACGGCCGCTGGGGCACATCGAAGCTTCGCGGATGGCCAGCTTGCGGGCTTCGGGGTCGTCGGATGCCTCGGTCAGCGTCCACGCATCGCCGTGCGGGTGGCAAAAACGTGCGAAGACGCAGTATTTCTCGTTGTCCGTCATCTGGAGCGTGCCCCCGTCGATCACCTCGGCATCGTCGAGCAGGGCGTCCGGACGTGCCGTGAGGCGGGGATCCCAGTTTGCCTTCTCGTGCGAACCGTCGCAGTAGGGCTTGCGGTGCGATGCGCCGCAGCGGCAGATCGCCGTGGGTTCCGCCTCGGTCGAAAAAAGCCTGCCCTGCTGGAAATACCAGCTTTCGTTGGACTCGTTGGGCATGATGAACTGTTCGGCCAGCGGCGGCCTTCCGTAGACCAGGTAAGGGCCCTCTTCGGTCACCGTGATGCTGAAACGCTCCCCGGCGGGCGAACTTCCCGTTTCAATTTTCAATTTGGACATACTATTTGCATTTATAATTCGTTAGGGAGTAGGCGGCAATAATTATTCCCAAATGAATAATTTGGGATGTCCTTGTAGGATTTATCCCGCTTTTTGGTATCTTTGCAAAGATTTTTTTAACTGAATTTCGGTAAATTTGAGTAATATGAGAGGATTCGTAAGGCTGATGGCTGTGGTCGTGACTGCGGCGGTTTTCGTCGTGGCATGCAGCAAGGATAAGGATTCGGGCAAGATCACGCTCGATTCCCCGGCGGTGTTCTTTGCGCAGGCCGGAGGGTCGGCTACGGTCGGTTTCACGGCACAGAACATCAAGACACTGTCCGCGACGAGCAAACCCACCGGTTGGGACGAGGCGGTCGTTGACCTGGCAGGCGCGACGATCTCCGTCAAGGCTCCTTCGGCCGAGGACATCGAGAGCGGGGATGCCGTCAAGACCGGCTCGTTCTCCTTTACGGGTTATACCCCCGGCGGGACGCTCGTTTCGGCGACGCTCTTCGCCGGTATCGTGACGACGAAGGACATCAGCGCCGAGGTGGCCAACAGTTACATCGTCACGGAACCCGAAACGAACTACCTGATCGACGCCACGCGCAAGGGCGACGGTTCCCAGCTGGCTACTTCTTATGTGAACGTCGTATGGCAGACCGCATCGGGATTCGTGCAGTATGCCGACTTCGAGGACGGCAAGGCGTCGTTCTACATCGGTGCCGACAGCGACGACGCCACCAAGATCAAGCAGGGCAACGCCGTGATCGGGGCTTATGATGCTGACGGCGAACTTATCTGGAGCTGGCATATCTGGGCGACTGATTACGACCCCGATGCGGAGGGCGGTACGGTCGATTTCAACGGCTATACGCTGATGAACCGCAACCTCGGAGCCCTGGCGAACGACAATTCGACGACGGACAAGATACTCGCTTCCTACGGGTTATATTACCAGTGGGGCCGCAAAGACCCGTTCATCGGGCCGAATACCTACCAGGGCTCTGAGGGCTCCGGTGCCTCGATGTACAGCGGCAGCGGCAGTCGCGTCTACCTGAAAATGTCCGAGTCGAGCGCCGAGACCGGAACGATGGAATATGCCATCCGGAACCCGCTCGTCTTTATTACGGGTGTGGCAGACACGGACAACGACTGGCTTTGGAGCGGCCGTTCCGACCAGTTGTGGTCGGCGGACGACAATGTGGCCGACAAGAGCGTTAACGACCCCTGCCCCTACGGCTGGCGCGTGGCTCCCTCGGGCGCGTTCGACAACCTGGCGATCGTCGGAACCCCGGCCGTGGGCGACGAGGCGAAATACGGCTGGACGCTGACCGACGGAAACGCCGAATCGTTTTTCATCGGTGCCGGACGCCGCCGCTACGACAACGGCAAGATCCTGAATATCTACAATCCGCTGCCCAAGGTGCGTTCCGACGCCATGGAGGCGCAACCCTGGGAAGGCCTTTACTGGACGACCGCCGTGTCCCGCACGCAGGCTGCGGCACTCCATTTCTGGTTCGAGAAACTCGACACCTCGGCCGGCATCGAAAATTCGGTGCCCTATGCCCGCGCCAACGGCCTTCAGGTGCGTTGTGTGAAGCAGCAGGGCAGGTAGGTACATCCGATACGACAGGGCGGGCCGGCAACATGCCGGCCCGCCCTGCTTTGGTATAACACTTGCTGTGTGGGCGTGTAAATCCACTGGCAATGAAAATCAAGACAGGCAAAGGTACGATTACGCTCGGGGTGCTGCTGGCGATATGGTCGGTGTCGGCAATCGCCTCTCTGCCGGGGCTGGCGATCTCGCCGATCCTCGGCGACCTGAATAAAATCTTCCCGAAGGCCACCGACCTTGAAATACAGATGCTCACGTCGCTGCCCTCGCTGCTGATCATCCCCTTCGTCCTGCTTGCCGGCAAGCTCTCCGTCGGCAAGGACAAGCTCAAGATCCTCGCCGTCGGACTGTCGGTCTTCTTCCTGAGCGGCGTGGCATGCCTCTTCGCCCGGAGCATGATGTGGCTCATCGTCATCAGCTGTATCCTCGGTATCGGCGCCGGTATGGTAATCCCCTTCTCCACGGGGCTCGTGGTCGACTACTTTACGGGCGATTACCGTGTCCGGCAGCTGGGGTACAGCTCGTCGATCAACAACCTGACGCTCGTGCTGGCGACCGTCGTGACGGGCTACCTGGCCAACGTCGACTGGCACCTGCCCTTCCTGGTCTATACCCTGCCGGGTATTTCGCTCGCGCTGTCGTTCCTGCTCAAGCGGCAGCGCTCCTTTCCCGAGCCGGAACAGAGCATCCAGCTGCGGCACAAGATGATCGACCGCCGTAAGCTCGCCGGGCTGATGGCGTTCTATTTCTTCGTCACCTACGCCGTGCTGGTCGTGACGTTCTATGCCTCGTTCCTGATCGACGACTACAAGATAGACAACTCGTTTTCCGGGGTGCTGATCTCGCTGTTTTTCCTTGCGATCATGCTGCCGGGGCTGTTCATCGACAAGATTATCCGTTCTTTGAAGCGGAACGTCAACCTCGTGGCGCTCGTGCTGGTCTGTGTGGGGCTGCTGTGTGTCGGGGTTTTCCACGGCAAGGCGATGCTGGCCTTCGGGGCGCTTTGCACCGGGCTGGGCTATGGGATCATGCAGCCTGTCATTTACGACAAGGCGGCGACCATCGCCCCGCCGCGTTCCGCTACGCTGGCCCTTTCGTTCGTCATGTCGGTGAATTACCTGGCCGTGATGGTCTGCCCTTTTATCGTAGACCTCTTCCGTCATGTTTTCGGGACGCACAGCGACCGCTTCCCCTTCTTTTTCAATGCGGCACTGGTGCTGGCCGTGGCTGTTGTCACACTCCTGCGCCGGGGCAGCTTTACGCTCGGACTCGACGAATCCTATTACCGGAATTGATTGTAAAAACTGTTCGAAAGTGTTGTGAATGACGTAAAAAGGTTTAAATTTGTGCTGAAAAGTCACACCTTATTACGATTATCGCGAGATGAAAACAACACTTCTGACGGCTTTGGCCGCCGCTGCCCTTGCGGCAGGCTGCTCAAAGTCCGACACAGGTACGCCTTGTGTGAAAATCGCGCCGACGATCCAGACCCGTGTTACGGGATTGCATTTCGATACCGGCGACCGCATCGGGCTGAGCATTGCCAAAGGTTCGGAAACCTATGCGCAGAACGTTCCGATGACCTACGACGGTACGGCCTTTACGGCCGCGGATTTGCTGTGGTATAACGATTCGAATGAAAAATCGACGCTCACGGCCTACCATCCTTACTCCGAACAGGGAATGCCCGCGGAGTTTTCCGTTGCTACAGACCAGACGTCGGGAGGTGCATCGTCCGACCTGCTGGTCGCGGTGAAAAAAGAGGTTACCCCATCTTCGGCACCTGTCGGGATGCTCTTTTACCATGTGATGTCGCAGCTGACGATCGTCCTTACCAACAATTCCGACGCCCCGGTTACGGGGGTTACGGTCGGCGGACTCGTCCCGACGGCCGTGGTCGATTTCACGGTGCCCTCCGCCGCGGCCAAGAGCGGGGCTGCTGCTGCCGACGTCGAGGCGTTCGAAGTGACGGCCGATGCCGCCTACCGTGCCATCCTTGTGCCGCAGCAGGCCACCCTGACGGTTACGGTAGCGACCGGTGACGGAAAGAGCCGCAGCAAAACCCTCTCTTCGGCACAGCTCGAAAGCGGGAAACGCTACGACATGTCGGTCGTTGTGACCAATATCGACATCGACGTGGAACTGAGCGGCGAAGTCGTCGACTGGGGCGACGGAGGTTCGCTCGATGGCGGCGGCGAGGGCGGTGATGAGGGCGGCGGCGAGGGCGGTGATCCCGGGACGCTTTCCTACGGGGGTGTGGACTACCCCACCGCGACGATCGGCGGACGGGTATGGATGACCCGGAACCTGCGTTATTTGCCCGACGGTGCCCAGATCGGAACCGGTATCTGGTATCCTTGCCGCGGTTCGGAAGGATCGAACGACGCCGAATATGTCGCGGAACGGGGACTGCTTTACAGCTTCACGACGGCTCTGGGTAGTACGGCCGCCGCATCCGGCACCCCGGTGCGGGGGATTTGTCCGCCGGGCTGGCATGTCCCCACGGGCGCCGAGATCGAACAGATGATCGCCAGCCCCGAATACGAGCGTCCCTGCTCCGTAGCGCCGGGATGTGGAATTCGGAGACGGGGCGTTACCTTCCTGAAACCAAAGGCTATTTGATGAGCTGTACCCCGCAAGACGGCGGTTCGGGCTACCAGGCATTGAGTTATTCGTCGGGCGGTATCGTAGCCGGGCTCGCTCCGTTTCCCGCCGGGAACGGTGTCTCGCTGCGCTGCGTGAAAGATTCATAGCCGGCGGCGGATGCCGCGGAAAAGGAACGATCCCCGGTCTCGGATGAGCCGGGGATCGTCTTTTTACTGTGGGTTTACCCTCCTGAGGCAGGCCGCCGTGCGGTTTTCCTCGGGGCTGCGGTGAGCACAGGCCATTGCGTGATGACCTTTTGGTGGCGCAGCGAATGCGTGTCCCACCCCGCAGGAGCCCAGTGCCCGCGTCGTGTCAGTTGTCGCGGTTCAGGAAGAAAATCGGGATGTTGGCCAGGAACACGTCCTTTCCCCGGAGCCGGTCGCGTTTGGCGAGCAGTTCGCTCAGCTGGATGTCGCCGATGACGTAGTTGCTGTCTTCGCTGGTGTACTGTTCGTGCACCTTCGTAAAATTCAGGATGCCGTGCACGTCGGTCTCCTTGTACCGCACGTAGACCTTCAGCGTGATGTCCGTCGTGTAGTCGGGCTTCTGCATGTAGTTCTGCTTCTTGTACTCGTAGCGGTAGTTGTTCAGGCGGGCCATGATGTCGCTCAGGATCGACGATGCCGTGGGCAGGCTCCCGGCGCCCTTGCCGAACATGAACTGCCGGTCGTAGCACTCGCCGCGGATCACTACGCCGTTGTACTCGTCGTCGACGCTGTAAATATACTTCGAGGGCGTCACGAATTCCGGCATGACGAACATCGTGAAGTGTTCGTCGCTCACCTTGACGACCTGCGCCACGAGTTTGATTTTGACGTTCTTCTCGCGGGCATACCGGATGTCCGAATCGTGGATGGTCGAGATACCGTAGGTGAAAATCTTTTCCGGGGCGACGTAGGTGCCCAGCGCATGTACGGTGATGATCACCAGCTTGAAGAGCGAATCGTAGCCTTCGATGTCGAACGACGGGTCGCTTTCGGCGAAGCCGAGCGCCTGCGCCTGCGCCAGGGCGCTGTCGTAACTCTCGGCGTGGTCGAAGACGCGCGAGAGGATGTAGTTCGACGAGCCGTTCAGGATGCCCTTCACCTCTAACAGCAGGTCGTTGTCGTAATACTCCTCGAGGTTGCGGATGACGGGGATCGAACCGCACGACGAGGCATCGTACAGCAGCGCCACGTTGTGCGTCTTCTGGATCTCGATCAGTTCCGGAAGGTGGTGCGCCAGCATGGTCTTGTTGCCCGAGACGACCGGGATGCCGCGCAGCAGGGCCCGCTTGACGATGCTGTATGCAGCATCGGCCTGGTCGATCACCTCCACGATCAGGTTGATGTCCCTGTTGTCGAGTATCTCGTCGGCCGACGTCGTGAAGAGGGATTTGTCGACTTCGACCTTACGCGGCTTTTCCGGGTCGCGGACGCAGATCTTCACGATCTCCGCGTGGGCGTTCTTCGATTTCTGCACTACCTGGTAGATTCCCTGTCCGACGACGCCGAACCCGAACAGGCCGATTTTGATTTTGCTCATATGCTGCTTGTTTATTGATTGTTCATGAACGGATAGAGGATGTCGTTCAACTGCCCGTGCTCGACGAGGAACCCGTCGTGCCCGAACGGCGAATCTATTTCGTGGTACGTGCTTCCGGCGATCATGCCGTGCAGTTCGCGCATCTCTGCCGGGGTGAAAATGATGTCGGTCGTGATGCCGACCACTGCCGTGCGGGCTTCGATGCGTGCGAGGGCGGCTGCTACCCCGCCGCGCCCGCGCCCCGTGTCGTGGGTGTCGAAGGCGTTGAGTATGGCATAGTACGAGTAGGCGTTGTAGCGCCGGCAGAGTTTCTCGCCCTGATATTGCTGGTAGGTCGATGCGCGGTGTACTGCGGGGAGTTCCTCCCTGTCCTGCTGCGTGAGGTTGTATCCCAGCGAACCCCGGTACGTGAGCAGCCCCAGGGCGCGTGCGGCAGCCAGTCCGGCCATCCCGGCGTCGTCTCGCGGCTCGCCGAACGTCGTGTCGGCCTCGATGGCCATGCGCTGGGTCTGGTCGATGGCAATCGTCCAGGGCGAGGCCTTGGCCGCCGTGGCGATCAGGATCAGTTTGCCGATGCGCTCCGGCTCCAAGACCGCCCATTCGATGGCCTGGAATCCCCCGACCGAACTTCCTACGAGCGTGTCGATGCGGCCGATGCCGAGCGCGCCGGCCAACAGGCGGTGTGCACGGACGATGTCGCGGATCGTGAACGGCGGGAAATCCTTGTAATAGGGGCTTCCCGTTTCCGGGTTCACGTGCAGCGGCCCCGTGGTGCCGTAGTGCGACCCGAGGATGTTGGCGCAGACCACGAAGTGGCGTGCCGGGTCCAGGAAACACCCCGCCTCGACCGTGTGCGGCCACCAGTCCGCCACGTCCGAGTTTGCCGTCAGGGCATGGCATACCCACACGACGTTGTCATGCGCCGCATTGGGCTTGCCGTAGGTGTGGTAAGCGATCCTCAGCTCGGGCAGCGTATGCCCCGTTTCGAGCACGAACGGCCCGGGTGCTTTGTAAATGCTGGGTTCCATTATCCGATGTGTGCGAAAGCCTGTTCGAAGTCGTCGATAAGGTCGTCGGTATTCTCCAGCCCGACGGAGATGCGCAGCATGGTCGGCGTGACGCCTGCTGCGGCGAGGTCTGCGTCGCTGAGCTGTTTGTGCGTGGTCGATGCCGGGTGCGTAACGACCGTGACCGAGTCGCCGATCATGACCATGTGTGCCGCCAGGTTGAGCGATTCGACGAAACGCACGGTGCTGTCGAGCGTGCCTTTGAGTTCGATGGTGAAGACGGCCGACGAACCGAACCGGAAATACTTCTTCGCGTTCGCGTAGCTCGGGTGCGACTCGAAGCCTACGAAGCTCACGCGCTCCACTTTGGGATGGTTGCGGCAGTATTCGGCCAGCCTGCGTGCCGACTCGACTTCGTGCCGCACGCGCAGCGAAAGCGTTTCCAGCCCGAGCGTCATCAGGTAGGAGTCGAACGGCGAGGGGCAGCAGCCCAGGTCGCGGACACCGTCCACGCGGCATTTCACGATGAAGGCCGCCGCGCCGAATGCCTCGTGGAAATTCAGTCCGTGATACCCTTCCGACGGGCCGTCGATCTGCGGGAACTTGCCGTTGGCCCAGTTGTAATTGCCCCCGTCGACGATCACCCCGCCCATGGCCGTGCCGTGGCCGTTGATCCATTTGGTCGCCGAGTCGACGACGATGTTCGCACCCCATTCGAAGGGGTTGCACAGGTAGCCCGCGGCACCGAACGTATTGTCCGCGACGAAGGGCACGTCGTAGCGTTTGGCCAGTTGTCCCAGTGCTTCGAGATCGGGCACCGTACAAGTGGGATTGCCCATGCTCTCGGCGTAGATCGCCTTCGTGCGTCCGTCGATCAGCGCCTCGAAGTCCTCGGGGCGTTCGCTTCGGGCGATGCGGCAGTCGATGCCGAGCCTGCGCAGCGAAATGCGGAACTGGGTGAAGGTGCCGCCGTAGAGGAACGGCGAGGCGACGATGTTGTCGCCCTCGGCCGCCAGCGAGAGCACGGCGATGAGTATGGCCGACATGCCCGAAGAGACGGCCAGCGCCCCCACGGCACCGTACAGGGCGGCGATGCGTTGCTCGTATACGGTCGTAGTCGGGTTTTGCAGCCGGGTGTAGATGTTGCCCCCTTCGCTCAGGTCGAAGAGGTTGGCCGCGTGTTCGCAGCTCTTGAAACGGTATGCTGCCGTGGGATATATCGCCACACCGCGGGCACCCGTGGGATCGTCGGGTTGCAGCCCTCCGTGGATCTGCAATGTCTCGAAACGTAATTTTTTCTCAGCCATGCTATCTGTTTTTTAGTCGTTACAAAAAAAATCCGACCTCTCTGAAGCCGGATTGTGTCGTTCGTATACACGGAAAATCTACACCCGGCGGAATCGGTTGCGCATGTACATCATATCCATGGTCATACTGCGGAGCGAGCCGCCGTATGTGTCGTGGTATGTCGTCGTGGCAATCATTTTCTGCTTTCGGATGTTTTCCTGTGTGCAAATATAGGAATTTTTCGGCTCATGCTTGCGGTCGGCCCGATTTTTTTGCAAAAAACTGTTTAGCGGCCGGGGTTT
>CDZN01022789.1_pt1 | contig 12611 bp, 20 predicted proteins | sample 557701 | NCBI WGS metagenome assembly CDZN01 (sample SAMEA3182089, study PRJEB8094) | gut metagenome | biome: human; feature: gut; material: Stool; isolation source: human stools | place: Canada | collected 2013-02-04 | reverse complement strand
GATGGGATGTAACGGAGAGGGTTACAACAGTGTAAATCCTGCCCCTGGGGGCACTGCGAAAAATGTCGAATACGCGCGAATTTTGTCGAAAGTGCATAAATATACATTTTAATGCATAAAAATAAACGGGGCTAATAATAAACCCCGTTTAAAAATTAAAGTTTTACAACAGTATCTTGTGTTATCCTTGCTGTATCAGCCAAAGTATATGCGGCGTTTGCTGCACCTTCCCACGGCTGAATATACATAATATTTGTTACCTTTTTAATTGACCACACACTCTTATATGCAGTCCCGACTAAAACAAGACCCGATGCAGGGTAGTCGATTAATTCAGAAAACAAATCTTTAAGTTGCGAAATTGTGATATATTTACCTGCGACGTCAGATACTACTTGAAATGAAATAGCATATGCTCCGTCTGTTTTCATACAAATATTATGTTGGTACTTTAGACTTGTAGGCACATCGAAAGTACCCGCTGTCCAATCGGTACCATCGGTGTATTTCCCCTTTAATTCAAATTTTGCCATGATTACACCTCAACTACTTGTACGGAAGCTATTCCTTTTCCCGTAGCACCTGGCGAACCTGTTGCACCCGTTGCGCCTTTAATAGATGTACGGTATTGTGCAGAAACATTTGTACCGCTTATTTCAGTTACTTGGCATACTTTTCCGTTGGCGTTTACGAGGAAATCATCTTCCTTTATTCCTGACGGCATGATTTGGGAAAGTAATGTAGATATCTCGCTCGTTCCTGTCGATGCGTCCGTGGTGTAATAGAACCCTACACCGTCATTACCGTTTTTACCATCGGTACCGTTTGTCCCTGGCGAACCTGTAGCACCCGTTGTAATAATAAATGAAATAAGAACACAATCCACGTTACTTTCTACAACGGATTGAACAACCCATATTCCTATATAAGATTTATCCGTATCGTATTTGCATACCGAAAAAAATGTATCGTTAAATTCTAATTCTTGCGATGAAAAATTTTCTAAAAGCAACGTTTTTTTTGCACCTTGGAAGGGTTGTTCTGTTTCAATAGTTAATAAATATGTTATCGCACTTTTCCCGTTCGTACCGTCTGAAACTGTAAACGTACCCGTGGTATAATCAGTGCCGTCCGTGTATTTACCTTTTATTTCATAAGTTCTTGTAGCCATTTATTATACCTCTATAATTTGTATTGATTGAATGCCGCGTCCGTCTTTCCCTGGAACACCAGGCACGCCGCTTACATAGATTTCCCATACGCTTGTATCTGTAGGAGGAACGCCTGTAGTATCGGTTTCCCCTACATGTACATAGCCTTGCCCGTCTTCGGAATATACAACAGCGTCGTTTTTGCTGTATACTGTTGCGCTATCGTATATTCCTTTATAGTTTAACCCTCCGAGCAATAACGCCTGTTTCAGCATCAATTCCATGCGGTACAGCAGTTCCGCGACGGTTTTAGGCTCATGTTCCGATGCTGAATAGATCTTGTCATTTATTGTAGCCATCGAGATATCTCCTATAGAAATTTTGTATCGTAACGGTATTTATGAATATTGGATTGAAACTATCCACGAATTTATAAATAATGTTACGGTTCCGCTCCGAGTACGCGAGCCATTTTTCGAACGTGTTCCCTGTTTTGGTCGAGTTAAACGTACGTTCCCCTGAACCTGAACTTTGACCCGTTCCCTCGGAAGTATTCATATTCCTCGAGGTAAGCCCTGCGTCCGTTTCCTTGTTGTACTGGTTCGGCACGTTCGTAAACTTACTGTCCCCGCTCGCGCTCGTAGTCGATGTAGACTTCGCACTCGTGTTCTCGGAATACTCTTCGGATTGGTCTTGGAATGTCATTTTCTGCGCGTTCTCTACGTTCTGTTTCATGATGTAGAACCCACGGTGCCATATGTTTGTGAAATATTGTTGAAACTCTTCAATTGTTTCGAACGCCATTTCTCGGAACGCATACTCGTTCATTATGAGCGTTTCGATATCGGAAGTACCCCAGTTTTCCCCGAGGTACTCCACGTTGATATCGCCCGAGCACATATCGAATACACCTTGATGCGGTTCACGGGGAGAAGTAATTCCGCCGATAATCAAATCAATCTCTTTCAGCGTCAGCGTCAAATTCGCCATCTTTCTGCTCCTCCTTTTCGTTGAACCCGTTCAGGTTTACCTTTATGTTCACGCCGCCCCAATCTTCAGGCCAAAGCCTTTTCGCCTGTTCCAACGCATCGGTACGGTTTTTCAGGCGTTTGGTTATATTCATGTTGTATTGGTCTGCCGTGACTTCGATTTCGGAAGTTATCTGCCGTTCTTTCTTTTCGTTTTGGTTATGCGCTATGCCGAGGAACTCGAACATTTCGTTTTTGTAGTTCTTGATTTCCTCGGATAACTCCTTCCCGAAATACTGTGCATTGGTGCTCAGCGTTTTGAGATACGGCACCACGCGGGATACGAACGCGTCCTCGTTATCCTCGGTCGCAAGCAGTAACTGTTTGATTTCCAAAGACAATGCGTCGGCGGTCTTGATAGTATCCTCATCGCTTGTATCGATACCGAACAGCATCGGGAGTTTTATCCAGTTTCGGTTGACCTTTTTCGCTACTTCGCAGTCGGCTACCATCGCGGCGTACAGTTCTATCGCCTGAAATACCGTGAACGATGTGTTACCCGCCGTAAGCGTAGGAAAGAAGAAGTCGGAAACGATAACGCAGTCCTTATTGACTATCATGTCTTTGAAATACTGCGACCCGCCGAACGCCGCGTAAGGACGCACCACGCCGAACTCCCCGTAGCAGTCCAGACCGTATGAGCCAGTAAACGGTAACGCGAGGTATGTCTTTTTCCGTACCATATGCCCGTCAAGATTTGGGAACGAGTAATAATACGGGAATATCGCCACGCGGCCGCATCGCGCAATCATGCTTTCTATACGCTTACTGTCGAATCTTGTACCGCCTACGATTTCCTTTGGTTCAGGTAAGTTCTGCCAATCGAAAATTGATATAGCCGTTTCCTGGAAAGAGTTCATGTATAGCCGTTTCACATGATTGCGGAGTTTCGCCCTATCGCTTTTCTCGACCTTTGCGCGCGCCGCCTGTGCGGTCAGTTTAAATATTTGCTCGCGCAGGATTTGGTTATCCTTTTGCGATTTATTATTGGCGGCCTCGAGTTGCATAAGCCTGTCGTTTAATTTTCCCATTTTACACCGCCTTTTCTGGATTTTCTATAGTAAAGTTTTTCATGTTGTTATAGTCATACCACACGCGCACACCTTTCGAAAACGTATCTTCTACTTGGCTACGTTCCATCTCATCGAGGAAAACCTCATCGGTATTCAATACGGTATCGTCCGCGCGGTAGTAATCGAAAATAGTATGCTGTTGGAAACTGTCGGAAATATCAATCATGCTTTCGAAACCGTAAGCCTTGTGGTATGCTTTTATTTGATCTAAAAATACGTTTTCATATCTCATAAGCCTTACGTATTGTTTCGTTCTGATATATACTCCCAATGAAGAATTAAACGATACGTTATCAGGCGTATTCCGTATATCTTGTATTTGGAGTTCCTGTAGTTTCCTTTCTTTCGCTTGGTTGTTGTTCAGCGTCATATAATTTCCCATGGTATCGAGCGCAAAATTTCCCGCTTGTTTTATCGCGTTTAATCCCGCAAGTGGCGGTGCTGCCATGTTTTTATTTATACTTGCTGAAATATTTCCGCCTACTAATGTAGTCCCTATTCCTAATATAGTAGATGCTAAGCCTGTTGCCGTACGTATTCCAAGATTTCCCTGTTCCGTCTGTTGTTTTACTTTTAATCCTGTTATCTGCGCATTATAGTTAGAGCGGTACCATTCTGCGTACTGTTCTTTATAATCCATGAACGCAGTATCAGTTTGACCTTGGTTAAAGTTATTCGCCGTATATTGGTTCGCTTCGTCTACCCACGATACCGTGTATACGTATGGCGGGAGCAAAGACTGTTCAAAGTAAATCGGTGTCGCTTGGTTTATACGCCTTAAATCGAGTTCGATGGTTGAATTTCCCGCAAGAATATTCGCTTTTTTATAGGCGGGCACACTGTATTCGTCTATCGAAAGAGAGTTCAGCAAAACTTGCGTGGTATTCCCTTTTGTTACAGTGAGTGCTTTCACGCTTGTCGGCTGTGGGTTATTACCGCCCGTTGTCAACGGTTGTAGTTTAAATTCGTACCCATCGTTTACTTGATTTATAACAATTTTTGTCGGGTCTGAAGTACTGTTTATTGAAAATCCCGCAATACCTTTTGTACTTGTAGTAATCATTGACGAAATTATTTTGAACCCTGCTAAAAGGTTTGATGCGAACTCTTGAAAATGCGAGATATTAAAAATTTCAGTTTTAGTTCCGCCTGAATTTTGAAAATAAAATTGAGGTTGTTCTCTTCCCTGTATGATACTTTCGGTCTGTGTATCATAGATAAACGGTAGTATCACATTATAAAACGGATACATCAATCCATTTTCTGTATAAGTATCAAATTCAGGGTCCCAATATGTTTGAAATTTATCTACTAAACATGAGAATATCACAAATCCCAAAGCATATTTAGAATTTTTCAATAAAAGGTTGTTTTCCGATACAGTATTAAATAATTCTGTTGTTTCGATTTCTTTATACGTTCTCTTTTTCGCCGTCAGTTTATTGCTGTTATACGTACACATAGACGGATAGAACCTTGCGAATTTCAACTGCCAGAATATATTGGATACTAAATCCTCGTCGCAAACCATACGGCATACCATATCGTTTACGTACTCGAAATCCCGTATGAAATAATACCTCGTCACGCTCGGCTCGGTATCGTCGTTATTCACGTAATACTTAAACCGCGCATAGTTATACTTCCGTTGGTATTCGAGATAGTTCCCTTCCAATCTGAACGGGTCTGTAGGATTGAACGGTGCTTTTATGATTTCCGTTTGAACTCTTAAACTGTTGAGGGAGAGTTCACGGTTTTCTTGTGAACTCCCCACAAACAGATTTTCTTCGTCAATCGTAGTCATATAAAGTTTGATGTCTACAAACATATTTGACTACTCCTTTTTAATTTATTACGCGCCTGCGGCTACGTTGGAAACGCTGATGATACGGTCGGACTTGAAGTCGTCTGCAATGACCAGCGGAACGTTTACGTACGCGGGGCACATATCGAAACAGTAATCCTGAATCTCGTTGTAGTACGTGGTACGCGCGTTCAACGGTTTAGAGATAGCGGATTTGAACCCGAGCCCGAACTTCACGGCGTTGAAGTCTACGATACGCCCGATGAGTTTACCGCCCGTAATAGTCGCTTTCGTCATGTTCATGGGGTCGAGGTTGGTATTCGCGGCAAGCGTCGTAGGATTGAGCGCGTCTACCTCGATGATACGGGAACGCTCTTCCTGCATACCGTATTTATCGCTGTCCTCGTAACGGAACAGGAACGGTTTCAGATACTGCTTGTAGGTGAACTTCTGCGCGAAGTCAAACGCGAACTGCGTATCGATGATAAGCACGAAATCGCCCGTACCTCTCGTGGTGTTGAACTTAACTTTCTTGTACTGCATGTTCGATTCGGGGTATCTCTGCATTGCAAACACTTTATGCATGAACGCATTGAGGGACGCCGCATCGCTGAATTTCTGTACTTTGGCGTAGGTATCGTACTGATACTCTTCGCAGTTCAGAACGTTGTTTTCCATGGCATACTCAGCCGCGTTATTCTCGGACTGGAGCACCGCAAGTTTGCCCATGATAAAATCATCGAGCGAATTGTTTTTGAGCGCCATCAACATATCAGCCGCATCGTAGTCAATCATACGCTCCATTTTCGCGTTGATTTTATAGATAAACGAAAGCGGGTCTTTGCCGTAATCGAATGTTACGTAAGGGTTCGTAATGGTCTTAGGCGCATATTTCTTCCCGCCGTACAGATTATCCTCACCTTTATCTCGCGCCTGTACAAGGACTTCCTGGAACATACCGTTCAGGCTCCCGCCGTTCATTGCGGCATATCCTTTTTCAAGCCCGCGCAAAGGGTTATCAAGTCTTGCAACCTCCACGCGCTGGATCTGTACGTACGACATCAGTTTGTTGAAGATAGGCTCCAACGTGTTTACGATTACGTTCGCGTCTGCGGTATTGATGGAGGTGATTTCCTCATCGGTCACTCCCGCGGCTTTCAATACCTTTTCATTACTCATCAAATGCGACATTGTTTATACTCTCCTGTTTTTAAAATATTCGGCAACTTGTTTTGCCTCTTCCTCGTCTTTCTTTTTCTGCTCGTCCTCGGGCGTTACTTTCGCCTGTGCGCCGAGCAGTGCGTTCTGCTGTCTGAGCAGTAGTATTTCATCTTCCAACGCTTTTATTTTCGCGTCTTTCTCATCATCTGTTGCGGGGGGCTCAGGCTCTGAAGTGGCGGCAGGCTTGAACCCCTTATCCGCAAGCCGTGTAAGCAGTTCGTTAAATTCTTCTTCCGTCATTATTCATGCTCCACTTGGTCTTTACGTTGTTTCAGTTCCGCGAGCACGCGTTCATACTCCGCAATCTGCGCGTCCAACTGTTTCAATTCACCGTCTTTGCGGTTGAGTTTATCATAGCACGCCGCGCAGACGTCGAAATTCTCGTACTGTTTCGCTTCGGATACTTTTACCTGTGCACCGCACTTATCGCATAGAAATACTGCCATAGGTTCCAACTCCTTTTCTTTTTCTTTTTGTCTTTCTTTATTTATATTCATCACCTTTTCGGTGTTTTTGCTACGTGCTTCTTTGAACGCTTTCCGTAGTTGCGCTATCAATAGCAATATCCACGTTGCAAGACAAGCGGCATAGGTCGCTATTCTGAACCCGAAATCTAACCATTCACTCATTTCTTACTCCTTTTTGTCGGTAATATATTTACAAAGGTATCGAACACCTTCGCATTCTCGAACTCGATAAGCCCGCTTTCGAATATCTCCACGATAGCCGTTTCAAGGCTTTTCAGTATCAACCTGTTATCGGGACGGCATAACTTGATATCGAATACGTAAGTCGTGTAATTATTCCGCGTCGGTTCCGTGATGTAATACTTATTACGCTCCAAAGACTTCCAGAACGTGACGCGCCGTTCTCCGTCCGAGAGATTATACATCGCCTTACGTTTGTCGGGTTTACCCGTAATATATCTTACATCGGTATTCACGTACGCATTACCCGTCGAGAACATATCCTCTTCTTTCCCTCGGGTAATCATGCCTACGATGCTCTCCTCTCGTGCGGCGAGCCACTTCGGGTTCGGCTTGATATGACACCATACCGCAAGCGGCTTTATCGGATAATTCGGCTTATAAATCGTATAAGATTTTTTGATTCCGTAGGAAATATCAAGCGGCTGTTTGAAATTGAAATTTTCAAGAAATATATCGTACGGCTTTGTAATGTTGCCGCATAGTATAACCATACAATTGCGACGAAATCGAAAAACTGTTTCTAAAAAGTGTAGAAATCCATGGTATCTTTTATCGTCCGACATCTTCGGGGTAAGCGGGATAAACTCATCGAAGAACGCGGTAGTTGTCTTCTCGATGTTATTCTTGACGAACTCTTCCATTTCCTCGATTTGCTCCTCAAGTTCCTGTTCCCGCCTTGACTTTACGGCTCGCTGTCCTACGGGCGATACCGCGCCGCGGAACTTCCCGTACGTGGAAAGAGCGACTGCATATCCTACAATGATACCGTCGATTATCACTTTATTGCCCATGGTCGTGTATTGGTGACCTTTGTACTTTTTATCGTCCAATAGATAACTGTCCCAAAACGCGCCCGCGAGCATATTATCCACTTCTTCTTGCGTTTCGCGCACGAGTACGAAGTACTCGCCTTTCTTGAAATACTTATTCAGGATATGCTCATGCACGGGGTAGGTTTTACCCGCTCCGCGCACGCCCGTCAATATTTTTATTCTGAATTGGTTATAGTCAAACACTTTCCGTGCCTGGCTCTCGTAAATGCTGTTTCCCATGGATAGATAGGGGGGCGGGTAGCCTGGTCTTTCGGACACTATGGGACGGCTCGCGCCGATTAAAATTGCGATAAAACCCAAACAGTACTACTTTTTCGCCCCCTCTCCCTGTTTATATTATACTACATTCATGTGAATTTGTCAATAGTAAAAACTAATCTCCATCTATTTTAATTCCCGTGATACATTCATAATATATGTCGAGTTTTTCTTCCATATCCCGTATCACGATATCCTCGTTCAGGAAATCTTGCGTATTATAAATCTTGATATACTTTCTAAGCCATGCGATATCCTGTTTTAATTTTTCATGGTTTTCTTTAAACCTTTTTATCTCTTCATCTGTCATATTAAAACCAGTTTACGACCTCGCATACGATTTCTTCAAACGAATCGTTGTCCGACACTCCGATATGTTGTACCTGAAAATCTTCTTTTATTCTCTTTTTAATTTCTTCCTCCCGAATAATCCACCGAACATACCGCCGCCGCCCTCGTAATTCATGCCGTGCGCCGTGCGGTAGTCGTTGGCGAACTCGTTCAATGCTTTTACAAGTTCTTTTAACGTGCCTTGAAACTCAAAAATCATTTGGTATTTATCTATCGGGCCGTTTTCTTTTTCGGGAATGTCTGGACATTTATCAAAAATATCTATGAATTCTTTCGCATAAAACTCGCCTTGTGCTTTTGTAAGTTCAAAATTATCTTCTAAATATCTTTTAAGCGTTTCATATAATATATCTCTATTCTTCATTTTCTGTCCCTCTCCTCTATTAACTGATAATATTTCAAACTCTGTTCCACAAACACTACGGGCTTGATAAAACCGTAATCCGATTGTTGCAGTAATAACGTTTCGAACCCGCCATCGATGAATTGTTGATGCGTAGGCGGCTCCATAATGCGTCGGCCTGACAATCTTATGTCTTGCATGATTTCGCCGTCCTCGTTGGCAAATATCGCGCTGTAATTGGATATTTCCTTTACCGCAAACTCAAGATAGTATTGACGGAGTTCCACTTTCCCGACCACATCGGAGTACCTGGAATTAAATCTTAAATCCATTTCTATGGGGGCATCGGATACGAAACCGTCCGTGTTGGCGTATATGATATGCTCCCAGTTCGATTGCAATAACCTGCAAATCTTGACTTTGGCCGAGCCGTTCACGTACAGATACAATGGATAAAACGCTTTCTTGTCTTTCGTTTCATACGTTATCGTCGCGTTTACCCTGTTTTTCTTGTCCCCGCCTATCATGTATTCGTATACTGGATATTGGTCGTTCGCTCCGAACGAGCCTATCAGCGTATTGTTTTTCGCCTTGTTATACTTACGTATAGGCTTGTCAGGAGTGTAGATATTATCCTCGATGAACTTATCGAATATGCTTTTCTGCATCTTATACGAGTACTTGAACTGTATCGCATATTCTACATCGTAGAACTCTTCCAAACATTCCAACATATCCTTTGTAAGGTACGTATTAAACGGCTGTCTTTGGTTCTCTATGAATTTATCGAATAATCCGAAGAAGTCGTATACGATGGGAATACAGCGGTATACTCGTATCTTGGCAATGTACCAATGCTTTACGGGTACTTCTATCAATCCTCTTGTGCCTTTCCCCTGTGGAAATAACGAGTTATATAATTCAGACGGGAACGACGCGCGAATATCATAACTGTATACATCTTTATAATTCCCTGCCTTTTTCAGGTACATGAACGCTTTCACGCTTTCTTTCGTTTTCTTCCACGTGATGAACTCTTCCTCCTCAGGTTGCGGAAATATCTTGTCAAATTTGTATCGGTTGATGAATTCGTTCTTGCAACCAGTTACGCACTCCATGAACTCAGCCTTTGCCGTCTGCGTGCACGTGGGCTTGAAATATGTATCCGTAAGCATCAGACGCTTTGCCGTTTCCGCGTCCGTATAGTCCTGCAAGAACTTCTTTTCGTAGGAGCATATCGTTATTTTTTCTTTTTTCGTGCGATATATTTCCATATAATCGCCGTATACGTTCCACGACATGGTTTTGTCCGACGGGTCGCGTTGCTGATGGAATTCGGGATTATTCAGCAAATACCATATCAACGACGGCTTACAGATGGAAAACGATACGAGGATAATAAAGGAATATTCAGTGTCGTATTCGTTAAAACCGAGCAAGTCCTCTATCCCTATTATCCCCGAACTTTCGTCAGGTTCATTATGAAAAAATACCGTTGTTTCAAAACCTCTTTCAGTCGTGGCTATTTCTGGAAATATTATTTTCATTCCAATTCCCCCGCCTGAATATATGTTTGCGCGATTTTTTTCAGTTCCTCAAGGTCGTTTATTCTTCTGATCTGGCTTTCGTCAAGTTCTGTGTTCTTGATTATCCAATCCTGTAGAGGTACAGGGTCGGACGGTCTATGCGAGTAATCATAAGGAATATACATAAACGTACCCTTTTTCAGTAATATTTCGGTCTGTTTCGCATCGAAATTTGTGCCGTAGTATTTGTTTACCTCGTTATAAAATTCTCGCTTAAAACTCTCCTCGTCGGTCGCAATGCCTTTCAGGTATTTCAACGCTTCCAATATCTGTTGCGGCTCGTAGTGCCCTTTCTTTTCTATGACATCGCTCAATTTATACGGGATTTCCCGAAGTATCTTCGTATATTCTTTGTCCATGCCGAGAAAATCGGGAAACTTCGCGTTTTTGCTGTATTCCATCGATAATTTTATCGATTGCTGTTGTACCTTTGAAACATTTGCCACTATATCTTTTATTTCAAATACGCTCTTTGCCTGACCTTTTATGCCGACCGTGATGTTGGATTTGTTTCTATGGATATAGTTATATCTTGAAATTGCCATTTCATACGCTCCTTATATGCTTTCAGTGTCGCTGAATAATGTGCTCCGTCTATATATCCCGCAAGGATAATCAAAGTATCGCGCAACTCTTTCAAATTCGTTGACGAAAGGGCTTTGTGAAGCCCCTCCGCCATCGTTTCATAATCTACTACTATTTTCATATTAAAAAGGGCAATCTTCATTCGTCACATCGAAATTTTTCGGTGCTTTATCGTTCCCTTTCTTAGGCTCGATGAGTTCCAAATCACGTACAAGCACGTTCACCGACCTGCCCTTGCTACCGTCCTCGCGCGTAAAATCTCGGATGCGTAACTCGCCGTTCACTGCTACTTTATCGCCTTTTTCTACGTAAAGTTTAAAGATTTCTGCCGTCTTATCGAAGAGCGTGATATCCACAAACATCGTCTGTTTATTTCCCTCGGCATCCTTTCCGCAATCGATTGCCAGACTATTATTCACCATAGTTTTCCCTGCTTTCGTTTTGGTGTACTCCACTTCATGCGTAACTCTTCCAATCAGATAAATTTTGTTCATTGCTACAAACTCCTTTAAAAATTATTTATTATATAACGCCGTAAATTCAGCGTTATATTCTTCGATTTTAGATTTAAACGGTTCTTTATCACCGTCTTTATCTGCAAGCCCGCTCAAAATAAGTCCGTATAAATATATCATTTTATATTTCCTATGCTCTTTCAGTCTATGTTTATTCAAAATCATGCTCCAACAGTTTTTTATTTTTGAATAAAATACGAAATCCTCCATTTTATCGAAAAGCACCACTTCCATGTTTTCGAAATCGTTAAAAAGCCTGAAAATTTCCTCATACTGCAATGTCTTGAAATACAGAACATCTGCTTTTATGCTATCTGTCATCCCAAACTCTCCTACAGCCTCCTACACTTAATACGTTGGCAACGTAATCGATGATTTCCCGTACCTCTTCTTCTTTCGTCTTGGCACTTGCCATTCCGAGCAATTTTAAAATCTCAATCTCTTTCACGTTCGCAATCCGTACCCGATACCCGTTATACTTGGTATATCTATACACCATATTCTTTGCGCTTGGCTCGTTCTCGGAATATACGTGAAATGTGTATTTCAATGCGCTTTCCTCTCCTGGTCTGAATGCCTCTACCTTGTAAAATTTCTTCATGGTTAATCCTCCTGTATATATCCTATTATTTTTTCACCATAAGGGATACAAAAATATACAACACCGAATTCACTGTTGTAAAAACCATTATACTTTTTTCTTTCGGTAACAACCACGCAATCCCCATCTTTTAATTGATTTGCTTGTTTTAATTCCATTTTTACACCTCTTAAATTTTATTTGCGCGGTATTGACCGACCGCGCGCGGTTTCGTTCGTTATAAGTTATTTATCAGAAGTTTGATTTGTTGCAGCACATTGTACCAAAATCCCTCCAGAGTGTCTACCTCTTCATCATCTTCAACTACCGATCGTTCGTGCCAATATTTCCAATTCTTTAGTACTTCCAAGTATTCCTCTTTCAATAGGTTTTTTGCTTTATTCATGTTTACCACCTCTCTTGTTTTTGTACCTATATTATATCATACATCATTTAATTTGTCAATATCATTTGAAATATTTTTTGTGAAATATCGCGAAATTATTTTTCGCTAAATTTTCACATAACTATCACATTTAGAAAAGGGGAGTTGTAACCCTCCCTGTTACATCC
>CDZN01017973.1_pt1 | contig 13063 bp, 10 predicted proteins | sample 557701 | NCBI WGS metagenome assembly CDZN01 (sample SAMEA3182089, study PRJEB8094) | gut metagenome | biome: human; feature: gut; material: Stool; isolation source: human stools | place: Canada | collected 2013-02-04 | reverse complement strand
GTGACGATAACAAGTATTATGAGAGGATAGACAGGCAAATCATTGAAATTGAGCTTCCTTTTGAATATCCCAGTAGCTGGGTTGTATTACGTTTGAAAGATGTGTGTCAACTTATAGACGGTGAAAAGAGAAGTGAAAAAGGTATTTGTTTGGATGCAAAATACCTACGTGGAAAATCATCTGCTACTATTGTAGAGAAAGGAAAATTTGTCTATGCCGGAGATAACATCATTCTTGTAGATGGTGAAAATTCTGGGGAAGTTTTCGCTGTTCCACAAGATGGATATATGGGGAGTACGTTCAAGCAATTATGGCTTTCGTCTGTTATGTGGAAGCCTTATGTTTTGGCTTTCATCTTGTTCTATAAAGAGGAATTGAGAAATTCAAAAAGAGGTGCGGCAATTCCGCACCTCAATAAAGAGTTATTCTACAACCTGCCTATAGGCATTCCACCATTAGCAGAACAAAAACGTATCGTAGAACGGATAAATGAATTATCGCAGTTGTTCAAATAGCTTTTCTATTTGAGCAACAATGCGATATTGTTCTTTTAGTGGAGGCAAAGGTATTAAGTGTTCAACCAGTTTCACACGAGAAATATTAGGTTGGGCACCACCTTCTCCTTTCTTTATGAAAGAATCTCGGTTTGCCATAAGGAAATAAAATAAATACCAATTATAAATCAAAAAAGGAGTACAACCACAACAGGCTTGATTTGTAGTGAGTTCCTTACCTACGATTGCTAATTTTCCAATAGTAGCACCATACATTGCAATAAGGACATCCCCAATTTTATTCATACGTAAAGAGCAATCCAGAAAAGCCTTCTGCGTAACTTTTTCCTCAGTGTCATACACTATTCCATTATTCAATTCTCCAGTTTTAAGCCATAGAATTTTGCCATTATAATAATTCGCATTACCTCGTTGGGGAGTTGAGCCAGCACCCCAATCTCCAATTTGCCCCATCCTTACCCAAACCCAATTTTCAGGAATTTCAAAAGGTATCTGTTCTGTTATATCCAAGCATTTTTTGTCTACCTGCTCATAATACTTGCTAATTGCTTAATCTTTGATATAATTCGGCTTTGCTCCATCTGAGGCGGAATAGGGACTAGAAAATTTTTTACTGTAGCAGTTGCAAGCTCTTTTTGTTTTGTACTACCATCCGATTTCTCTTCAATTACAGATTGTACTGTATTACTTGTAAAATAGTAATAAAGGTATTGAGGCAGAACAAACTTTTTCATTGCCCGTATAATAGTAACGTGGCTATCAGCAACAGCCAATTCATAAGGATTTAATGTTTGCCAATAAATAGCCATTCGCCCTAATGTTCCCAATCCGGTAGAGTTCCACATTAAATCTCCGTTCTGCAAAATTCGTTCTTCACTATACGATGATAAAGTATCTGGATCTATGAATTGAGCTTTATCTATTGAAAATCCACTCCATTGATTACACTTTTGTGCTACAACAGGGTATTTCTTTATCAGAGAGTACTTAGGAGACTTACCTCTTTGGATGTAAGAGCATATATCATTAAGTCTTACCCAACTCCAACTATCAGGAATTTCAAATGGAATCTCGTCAGTAATATCCATTTCTGTATTTTCGTTCTTCTCGAAGTACTTGTTATCGTCACTTTTGTAGATAACAGAATCAACCAAAGCAGACTTCTTTAACTTACCCTTTTTGACTAAGTGTAGTTTCTCCTGCTTTATCTGTTCTAGTAACTCCCCGGCAGTTCCTTCTTCTGCAATCTGTGGCACAAGCTTACCTTGAATAGCTTCTTGAAGAATAGACTTCTTTAGTTTATCGTCTATACTTTCATTGAGATTGTCCAAATCCTGCTGGGCTTTAGCATACCGCTGAAACATAGGAGTAAGGCTTGTTAATTTTTGCACAAGACGAGACTGCTCTGCTTTCGGAGGAATTGGTAAAAGCATCCTTCCTAATGTTTTTCCATTACAATTGGGTTGTGCGGTAGCAATGGTTCCTGACTTCAATTGTTCCCAATACAATTGGCTTTCCATAAACACTTTAAGATATTGTGGACACAACTCTTGTGAATATCTTGTTCTTATGAGATAGCCAGCATATATGGCTGGTTCAGGAACAGACTGAACTAAAAATGATTTACCCACAGTTCCACCAGTTCTTGCAAAAAGAATGTCATTCTCTTTGAGTAGATAAGTATCAATATCACAAGCTTCTATATTGCAAAATGGAACATTTTCCCATTGAACTACATTATCATGAATATCACTGATTCTGACCATCTTTATATCACCTCGTTCAAGGGCAGGGGCATTATATCCATATTGGATTGACAATGCAATATTACCCCATCTTTCCCATTCCCACCCCTGCGGAATCTCAAAGGGAATCTCCTCATCAATACACTTCACCTCGCCCGTAGCAAGAAACTTCTCATAATAGGAATTGTCCTCACTACGGTAAATGATAGATTCGTTTTTATCTTTTTTGATTTTTTTTTCCTTGACCAGCCTGGCTTTTTCGGCTCTGATACGTTCAAGAAGTACAGATGCCGGTTCGTCATTAGGGTCTTGCGGTACAAGTTTGCCCTGTATCGCCCACTGGAGTATGCTGTTTTTAAGTTGCTTTCCGTTCATTGTTCGTAATCCTCTCCTTGTATTCCTAACTCTCCTTTGCTCATGGCATTGGCAATATCTATTTTTAGTTCTTCATCATAGTCTTTATTTGTCATAAAACTATTGACGATGCGCAGCAGCAAATCTTGGTCGATATTCGATGCTGCCACATGATAAATGATAGATTCCAATGTACGCATACAGATGCAAGCGTGCCAGTAGTAATTATTTTTATGTAAGAAGTACGTACCCAAAGTCAGTGCAATACGCTTATTCCCATCGTTGAAGAAATGCCCTGAGCAAAATCTATACATCAGATAGGTTAGTTTGTCGGCAAAGGTTGGATAGTATAAATCATTTTGCACAAAATCCAATGTTGCACGAATACCACCTTCATCACGCACTCCTTCAAAACCACCCTCGCTGGCATCAATCATTTTGCCATAGATGTTTAAGGCTTCATCGTAATCTATGTAAATAATTTCCTTACTCATCTTCTGCCTGCTTTAAGCGTTTAAGCACATCTTTGTTATCCGCTAAGATACGGTCAAAATCAATAGACTGGTCACCGATGAATCGTTCAAATTCCTCAGGAGTAACAGCTTGCAGGTAATCCGCTATATTACCATGATACGCATCCCGGAAACTGAAATCCCTTGAAGCCATTTTTGTCCTGGCATCATTCAGATACGGTTTCTGCATCGGGTGTTCGGCAAGTTCGTTTACAATACACTCCACTTCGTCAACGGTAAGTAACCTGCCGCCATTTTCCTTGAATCGTTCACTGATAGCAGCACCCACTCCGTTTTCAAAAGAAGAGATAACCAACAGAACCTCTGAATACAAGGTGTGCCGAACATTGTCTTTTGAATCCAACTTCAACACTTCCCGGTATTCCTTAGCATTCTCCTTGAATACAGCCTTGTATATGAAATCTGTAATTTGAGAATATTTGTATGTGGGATGTCCGTCCACATATTGATTGATGGCAGAAGTGAGATTTTTACGATAGTTTTCCTCTGTTATTGCGGCAGGAAGGTAATGCACATCCCTGCGGTTGATATATTTTGTTCCTCCACCTGTCTTTTCATTGATAGTGGTAATCACAAAATCCAAGATAAGGCTACGGACTTTTTTGGCTTTTTCACTCTCTGTAAGTAGCATACCCATATTCAAGAAAGAGCGGAAATTAAACAGTCCAAGTTGTGTTGTTTTGCTCGCCTCATTAATAAGGTGAGCAAATTCTAACTTAAACTCTTTCAGCTGTTTACCCTTACATAAAATATATCCGTTATGCTTCAATTCATCAGAATTTGATTGCAGGTAACGATCTATTGTAGATGTGTCAACTTGATAAAAGTCGGCAACCATTTTTTTTGTAAAGCGGTATTCTCCCTCAAAGAGCATTCCTTCTATATCAAGATGCTCTTGTACTTTACTGACCGCAAAACGATTGTTAAGTACATTCTGCCGTTCTATGTTTGAGATGGTCAAATCTTTCATATCACTTCACTATTATCAGTTACACGATTTTATGTCTATGCCGAGAATTTTTTGAATCTCAGAAAGGGTTTTGTCTATTTCATGGTCGAGTGCAGTACGTTTCTCAAAATACTGTTTGAGCAGTTCTGCCGGAGGGAGTATTTCTTCTTCCTCTTTCGGGAACTTGCACTGGTCGAAGTTGCAATCCAAATCAATCAACTGTTGGGCAGTGAACACACGGCTCTTTTCTCCCACTTCATCACTGATAATTTCTTTCCTGTCTTTCCACCATTCCTGAATAGGTAGGGTATGCTCCACCTTCATTGGTTTGGTCTTTGAGAAGTGCTTGTAGCCTTCCGGCATATCCAAGCGATAGAACCATGTCTCTTTGGTCTTGAATCCTTCTTCGCAACCCTCTGCTTCTTCATTATTAAAGAAAAGAATGTTGGTTGCAATAGAGGTATATGGGGAGAATATCGAGCCCGGTAAACGGATGATGGTATGCAGATTGAACTTGCGGAGTAAATTTTCTTTAAGTGCAAGTTTTGCTCCATCCGTACCAAACAAGAAACCATCTGGGATAATCACACCACATCTACCACTAGCTTTGAGGCGGTACATGATAAGGGCTATGAATAAATCCGCAGTTTCACTTGAACGGTATTGCACCGGGAAATTGCTTTTTACACTATCTTCTGTGCTACCGCCATACGGAGGATTCATACCGATAACATCCACTTTATCGCTTTCCTTGAAATCAGTGATATTTGTTCCAAGCGAATCACAGTTAGCTATATTGGGAGCTTCAATATCATGGAGTAACAGATTTGTTATACTCAAAAGATAAGGTAGCGGTTTCCATTCTTGTCCCACGACTGCATTTTGCAGTTTTTCTCCATCTTCGGCAGAACCGACGCTCTTACTCATATAATTGAGAGCAGAGGTAAGGAAGCCGCCTGTACCACTGGTGAAGTCACCAAAGGTTTCGCCCAATTTCGGGTCAAGCATCATCACGATAAAGTCTGTCAAAGCACGTGGAGTATAGAACTCACCTGCATTGCCTGCTGATTGCAAGTCTTTCAAGATTCCCTCATAAATATCTCCAAATGTGTGGCGATCATCAGCATCGTCAAATTCGATTTCATTTACGATGTTGACCACTTGACGCAAAAGCGTTCCATTCTTCATATACTGGTTTAAGTCAGCAAATGTTTCTTGAACAATGCTTTTGGCTCTTGGCGTATTGGCGTCTATCGGAAGATTCTTTAAAGTAGGGAACAGTTTTTCATTGACAAAAGAGAGCAATGCTTCTCCTGTTAATGCTTCACCGTCTTTTTCATCTACTGCCCATTTACGCCAACGCAAATCTTCGGGGATGATAGACTTGTAGTTTTCATCTTTGTATTCCCAAGTTTCTTCCTGAGTGTCATAGACTTTCAAGAAAAACATCCAAGTCATTTGTTCAATTCTCTGTGCGTCACCATTGATACCAGCGTCTTGGCGCATTATATTTTGGATTCGCTTTATGATGTTGTTTACTGCCATTTTTAAGCTGATTTATAAATTTGATATTCTAGTTCTCTGATGGCTTGCTCAAAAGCAACCTTACCACCAAATAACTTTATGATTTTTGTTGGTTTTCCTATGCTATTGAATGGCGGTATCTCCAAGATGTTCGCCTTTTCAAAGTCGAGAATACCATTCTCTGCATATTTGTCAAGAAGAGCCTCCAATACTTCACGAGCTTTACCTTCGTACTTCCCGAAGTAATTACGCTTCTTTACATTGTTTGCTCTCTCTTTCCTTGTTAATGGCGGTTGGTCAAACGCAACGTGGCATATCACATCAAAGATGTCGGCATCCTTCAATGCCGGATTAGCTTCACGTACAGCATCTATCAGAATAGCATATTCCTTCAATTCATCCATAATGGCCTGTTTGCGTTCTGCCTCCGTCCACGTTTGGATAAAATCATCCAAAGTTTGGTAATGGCGTAATAATTGCTTTTTAGCAAACGACTGAACACTTTCCGTTCTCATCGTCTTACCATCTTCTCCTAACACTGAAACGATTTCATGGGCAATGCGAATATTCTTACCGCTGATAAGATATTTCTCACGAGGCTCAGATACTATTGGAGTTTCTGGAGCATCAATGATTTTGTAAGGTTTGGTTTTTTCCCCTCCTCCTTTTGGTGGTTCCGGGTCGCCATCAAATGCTGGATCTTTGAATTTTGCGGTAGCATTGCGGAAATCAAGGATTTCCAAATGCCATTTGCCCTTGTCTTTTCTAAGTCGTGTGCCTCGTCCAATGATTTGCTTAAATTCAGTCATAGAACCAATTTCTTTGTCTATGACGATTAAACCACAAGTTTTGCAGTCCACTCCTGTAGATAAAAGTTCAGATGTGGTAACAATTACAGGATAAGGCTCATCCACACTAATGAAATTGTCCAGTTGTTTCTTACCTTCTTTATCCTCACCAACAATACGTGTAACATAGTAAGGCGACTTTTTACATAAATCGCTATTCATATTGATAAGCAGCGTCCGCATTTCGGCAGCTTCCTCAATATCAGAACAGAATACTATTGTCTTTGTCATACGACCAATGTCATGTAACATTTGGGTTATCCTATGTGCTACTACTTTACGCCTTAACTTGATGGCAAGATCACGACCTATATTCTGTCTTTGATATAGTTTCTGTTCAATCTCCTTACCCAATAAATCTATTTCACCTTCTTCTGGAGTCCATCCTTGTAAATCAACATTAATAAAGTCTGCTGTAACCCTATATGGAGCTAAGAAACCATCTTGAATGCCTTGAAGAAGTGAATAGGTATATACTGGTTCACCGAAATAATCCAAGTTGTTCGCTCCTTCGTCTGCTTTCGGTGTGGCTGTCATACCAATTTGGGTAGCCGAACTAAAATATTCCAACACCTTGCGCCATGCGGAATCGTCTTTTGCACTTCCTCTATGACACTCATCAACAATAATTAAATCAAAGAAATTTGGCTGCACCTCCAAGAATGGGTCTGGTTTACCCTCTTTCCCGACCAATTGGTGGTATAAAGCCATATACACTTCGTATGACGAATCAATTTTTTCCTCCCCCTCTCCAACAGAAGTTATCTTGGTCATAAACTTCTTGAAAGGCTTGAAGTCTTGCACCATTGTTTGGTCAATGAGGATATTGCGGTCTGCAAGATAAAGAATCTTTTTCTTAGCCCCACTTTTATGAAGACGATGGATAATCTGGAAAGCAGTAAAAGTCTTACCAGTACCGGTAGCCATTACCACAAGTACACGTTGTTGCCCTCTTGCGATGGCCTCTACTGTGCGATCAACAGCTATACGTTGATAATATCTTGGTTCATGGCTATGGGCATCATAGTAGAAAGGAGTTTCTATTATATTGAGTTCATCCGATGTATAGTTCTTAGATGCCAGATAACGGTTGTATAGTTCTTCCTCAGTCGGAAAGTCCTCTAACTTGATTTCTGTTTCTTTCCCCATAATAAAGTCATGTTCCAAGAATGCATCACCATTACTAGAGTAGGCAAATTTCAAGTCAAGGATTTGGGCATAATCCATAGCTTGTTGAATGCCACCTCCAACTGCATGTTTATTATCTTTAGCTTCAACTACCGCTATTGGCTTACCTTTATGGTATAATAGATAATCGGCTTTTTTCCCCTCTGCTACTGAATGTTGGTTGCCAACAACAAGTACTCGACCATCCGTGAAATAATACTCTTCACGCATATTTACACTTACCGCCCATCCTTTTTGTTGGAGTGCAGGAGTAATGAACAGAGTGCGTATCTCTTGTTCTTTGAGTTCTTTCTTGTTTACTTCCATGACAATAAGTTGTTTTATGATTTGCAACTGCTGACAAGCAAGTCTTTCACGTCAATATTAAGAACATTGGCTATATCATTAAGCGTTTTAAGGTCTGGCTGAACCGAATTGCTGCACCATTTACTGATAGTACAGTTGGACTTCCCAATTTGCTCTGCAAGCCATTTTCCTGTTTTCTGTTGCTCTGCAAGTACTACTTTTAATCTATTTAAATTAGCCATGAAGTAAAATGTTTTAATTCGAGAGCAAATTTATATAAATTGTCTGACAGTATAAGCAACTTCCGATAATAATTATTATCAGGAAGCAAAAAAAGGATTAGATAGCGTATTTTGATAAGATATTTTCGTCAATTTCAATCTTATGCCGTCCAGTAGTAGTGCGCAGATTTTTTCTAACAGTGTCAAATGTAGAGTTAGCGAACCATTCGGTAAATGTCGCCATCACAAAGGATGTAGTCATATCTCCACCTATATTATATTGGAAAGCGATATTCCAAGCGAAGTTCTTCAAAGAGATTTGGGTGATAGAACTGTGTTTCTTGATATGAATTTTAGTCATAGAAAGAACTCGCTTATTGGTCACAAAATAACGAACACATTCACATATTTGGAAAATCTCAGTTTCATCCAAATCAAAACGTTTAAATGTATCTCGTGTGTATTTCAAAATAGCATTAAGTTTTTCATCATCTTCTTTCTCTTTTTGCTGCTGGTATTGTTGTTGCTCACGTTGGTATTCATAGTGAAATAACTCCATTTGTTTTTTCTGAACTTCTTCGCTGTTTGAGATAGGAAAAGAAGCTAAAGCCAATGTCTTCTTACTATCCCTTTTCTTAACTGATACCCAAAATGATGGAGGGATGGTTTCTATAATATATCTTGCCACGATAATGCAGAGATGATACAGGAGTTTTAGGATGATATATCCGGCAACCATAACAAATGGCAGCAAGCTCATCCGTATGCCAAACTTATCGCATATTTGAAAAGCGGCCATTGAAGCCAGTAGCACAGCCATAACTTCGATAGTTAGTGAATGGAGTATATGTCTTTTTTGCTTCATGCCTATTGTTTTTTATTTCCAATGCAAAGGTACGATAGATTTTCATAAAAAACGATAGATAAATCGTAGGTGCATTTTTGCAATCATATAGTAATCACTGCTTTTTGAAAATAAAAGCATAACAAGAGAAAATATCCAAGTCTATTTGAAAACAAGAGAAAACAGAAATTACACAAATGAGGTGTAGTTAAACTAAGTTAAAGTTTTTCTTGGGTGTTTTTTCTGTCCTATATAGGCTGAGATATGGAGTAATCGAAGTAAAGCAATCATATTTGTACCAAGTAGTGCGTAAATGATTTATATTCAATAGTTATTATCTTTGAGGAAGTCAAGTAAAGATCGCTGAATATACAATAAATCAAAATAAGAGAGCTGTAGATTAAATGTTTACAGCTCTCTTTTGTTTTATATATAATGTGGTTTATTCGCCCCCGTACTTTATTACAGTATGTGGTATTAGAAACATAGAAGCTATTTTATTAAGCATGCTTTCTCGTTTTTGTACTTTTCCGTTTTGTAAGTAGCTAATTCCAATTACGTCAGATACAGTATTTCTCTAATCTTCTCGCGGTTCCCCACAATCCAAACGAGATCTCCTAATTGGAAAGCCGTATCTTTATCCAGAGGGATCAATTCATTATTCCGTTCAATAGCCACAACGATACCGTCGTACTTTTCTCCCAAATGAGACTGCGCAATGGTTTTATTTAAGAAACGGAATTCATCATCTACAGTGAAAGAGTGGAGAGTCATCTTTTTATCCACTGCGTCCGTATCTATTGTGTTTTTTACATCTTCTATTCTATTTCTGAACTCCTGCAATTGCATATCCGTACCGACTACAGTCAGTTTATCCTGCGGATAAATAGGTTCAGAACTTTTCGGAATGTATATATTCAAATCACCACGCGTGATTGCAACCACATTCACTCCAAAATTTTGCCTGAATGAAAGTTCTCCTAAAGACTTGCCGATGTAATCGGAATAAGGCGATACTACGACAGACGTCAAATCAAGGTCCTTGTCATTGAACTCGCTATTGAAACTTGTTTTTAGCGGGTGTCGTTTTTTAGCAGCCTCTTCCCTTCGGTTAAGATTGGCTAGGAATCTCGTTTCCAATCGTGAATATTGCGTGAGGTCTTCCCTAAGAATAAGAATCAATGCCACAACAGCTATGGCAATAATCACACTTATTCCCCAGTTCAGCTTGAAATAGCTGATAACTACGCTAGTGATAAAGAAAAGAGCAACAGATACACGGCCTAGAACGAGAGAAACCAGTCGTCCGTGATTGTAATTCTCATCTCTCCATAGCTTCAGGAATAATTCGGAAGAGTTGTATTTGTTGGAGATGAGTGCCCACAAAAAAGGAGTCATAAGCAAAAGAGTGCCCAGACACATCACCAGCTTAATCCATAGGGTAACAGGAGCAAACATTTCACTGATGGCGGGATAAATGATTTGTATAGACAGCAGCCAGATGGCAGTGAGCAATACGCTATAAATAATAACCCTGCCAATCATGTTTTTTAGTAATTTCTTCCAGTCACTATCGTGGTTCATGGTCTTCTTGCCGGAAGCATAACGATCTAATGTTTCCTGTACTTTAGTAGGCAATATTTTATAAAGCCATTCGGCAAAAGGGTTGGCCAAACGGATAAAATAAGGAGTCGTGAAAGTGGTGATAACAGATACAGCCACAATGATTGGTGAAATAAACGGATCGAGCACTTTGAGCGAAACACCCAGTCCGGCAATGATGAAAGCAAACTCTCCGATTTGTGCCAGGCTGAATCCGGATTTGATAGAAGTGTTTAGCGGTTCTCCGGATAAGAGTACGCCAAATGAAGAGAAAATGGCTTTACCGATAATGGTAACCAGAGTAATGATGATAACAGGCCAGGCATATTCTACCAATACCGCCGGATTTACCAGCATACCGACCGATACGAAAAAAATAGCTCCGAAGAGGTCTTTTACCGGTTGTATGATATGTTCGATGTGCTCGGCTTCGATGGTTTCGGCAAGGATAGATCCCATGATAAATGCACCTAATGCCGTTGAAAAGCCTGTATAGGTAGCCAATACCACCATTCCCAGACAAAGACCGATCGAAACAATCAAAAGCGTCTCATTATTCATCAGCTTCTTTGCTTTTTTAAGAAAAGCCGGAATAACGAAAATACCGATGAGAAACCACAGGATTAAAAAGAAAACAACTTTGAGAACACTAATCAATAAATCTTCACCCACAAAGTCCTGACTTACCGCCATTGTAGAAAGAAGTACCATCATTAAAATGGCAATCAGGTCTTCCACTACCAGAGTACCGAATACGATGCCCGTGAAACGCTGGTTGCGTAACCTCAAATCATCAAAGGCCTTGATGATAATTGTGGTAGACGACATAGACAACATTCCTCCAAGAAAGATGGAATTCATCGTGCCCCATCCTAACAATTGTCCTACCAGAAAACCTATGAGCAACATACTGACGACTTCGGTGGTGGCCGTAATAAAAGCTGTGGAACCTACATTCATGAGCTTTTTAAAACTAAACTCCAGTCCAAGTGCAAAGAGCAGGAATATAACACCTATTTCCGCCCATATATTGATATTTTCGATATCTCCCACGGTGGGGAAAATATTTATATAAGGCCCCGCTAGTAATCCGGCAATGATGTAACCTAAGACTAAAGGTTGTTTCATCCATTTGAACAGCAAGGTTATTACACTGGCCGATATTAATATCAGCGCAAGGTCGGCAATCAAAGTTGGCAAATGTGACATTTAGTAATGGATTTATTCATTTTTATATTCCTGATAGTTAGACAGAAAAGAGCCAAGGAACATGGATGTTCAGCTCTTTTCTTTTTCGAGAGTGTCGGTAGTCAATTATTCATTATATTGTTTTCCTCTATAAAAAGAGGGAAACAATATAATAGATAGCTGCTGCCAGGAGTCCACTGACCGGAATTGTAAGAATCCAGGCAGTCATGAGACTTTTTGTTATTCCCCAGCGAACGGCAGAGAGGCGTTTGGTTGCACCTACTCCGATGATTGCTCCTGTGATAGTATGCGTAGTACTAACGGGGATTTTCAGCATTTCCGTAATGTAGAGAGTGAAAGCACCGGCTGTTTCGGCAATTACTCCTTCCAATGGGGTTACTTTGGTGATTTTGGTTCCCATTGTCTTTACTATTTTCCAACCTCCGGACATGGTGCCGAGTGAGATAGCGGTGAAGCACGAAAAAGCAACCCAGTCGGGAAGGTCATTGATGCTGTTGATACCCATACCCAATCCCATAGAATGAGCGGCTATCATGGCAGCGGCAATAATACCCATTACTTTCTGTGAGTCATTCAATCCATGTCCGACACTGAAGAGGGCGGAAGAAACGAGCTGCAACCTCTTAAACCAGACTTCAGCTGTATGAGGATGTGCACGCCGGCAGATGTAAAGTACAAACAGAGTGAAACCGAAAGCAATCACCATTCCGATAAAAGGAGCCAGAAAGATGAAAGCTGCAATTTTAAGAATGATATTAAGTTGAATTGCTTCAAATCCGTTTGCCATAATGGCAGCTCCTGCAAATCCTCCGATAAGCGTATGTGAGGATGAAGACGGGATACCTTTCCACCATGTTACCAGGTTCCAGGTGATGGCTGCTATGACTCCTGCCAATATAATAGGTAAAGTGATATATTGTTCTACTACCGTTTTGGATACTGTATTGGCAATACCGAATCCGCCTATAATGTATTTGGCAATGAAAAAAGCAACGAAATTGAAGAAAGCAGCCCATAGTACAGCTTGAAAGGGTGTAAGCACCCTGGTAGATACGATTGTAGCTATTGAGTTTGCTGCATCGTGAAAGCCGTTGATATAATCGAATATCAGAGCCAGAATAATGATAGTCACTAATAATTCCATGTGTTCCGGCTTACTTTATGCGTACTTTACAATCAGGTTTTTCAGAATCTTGCCTACATGCTCTGCGGCATCGGTTGTTTTCTCCAGTTCATGCATGATTTC
>CDZN01006648.1_pt1 | contig 13071 bp, 9 predicted proteins | sample 557701 | NCBI WGS metagenome assembly CDZN01 (sample SAMEA3182089, study PRJEB8094) | gut metagenome | biome: human; feature: gut; material: Stool; isolation source: human stools | place: Canada | collected 2013-02-04 | reverse complement strand
ATTCACAAAGTGAACCGTGCCTTTTTCAATGATGTAAACGACCACTTGCAATTTGTATTACAGACCATTGAGATCTGCCGGGAAACTCTTTCCTCATTAGTCGATCTGTACATCTCCAACAATGATTTACGTATGAACGACATCATGAAGAGGTTAACCATCGTATCCACCATCTTTATCCCTTTGACATTTCTGGTCGGAGTATGGGGAATGAATTACAAATGGATGCCCGAGCTCGAATGGCAATACGGATATTTATTTGCCTGGATTGTAATGGCAATTATCGGTATTATTGTATATTTGTACTTCAGAAAAAAGAAATGGTATTAACAAAAACACATCATCAGTCATGAAATCGATAAAAGAGCTATATAGAATAGGCACAGGACCTTCCAGTAGCCACACTATGGGACCGCGCAAAGCTGCCGAAATGTTTCTGGAACGTCATCCGGATGCTGCATCTTTTAAAGTAACCCTTTACGGCAGTTTAGCTGCTACAGGCAAAGGACACATGACGGATGTAGCCATTATAGACACTTTGCAACCCACTGCCCCGGTAGAAATTGTGTGGCAGCCCAAAGTCTTTCTACCGTTCCATCCGAACGGAATGACATTTGCAGCTCTGGATAGCAACGATAAAGTGCAGGAGAATTGGACTGTTTATAGCATCGGTGGTGGTGCACTGGCAGAAAATAATGACAATCCAACCATCGAAAGCCCCGATGTATATGGTATGGAAAACATGACTGAAATACTCCAATGGTGTGAAGATACCGGAAAAAGTTATTGGGAATACGTAAAGGAATGTGAGGAAGAAGATATATGGGACTACCTGGCTGAAGTATGGGCTACCATGAAAGATGCCATTCACCGTGGACTCGAAGCAGAGGGCGTACTACCCGGACCACTAAATCTCCGGCGGAAAGCCTCCACTTATTACATACGTGCTACCGGATACAAACAATCCCTGCAATCCAGAGGGCTCGTCTTCTCTTATGCTTTGGCAGTAAGTGAAGAAAATGCTTCCGGTGGTAAAATAGTAACCGCTCCTACCTGTGGTTCTTGTGGAGTTATGCCTGCCGTACTTTATCATCTTCAAAAAAGCCGTGACTTTAGCGATATGCGCATTTTACGTGCGTTAGCCACTGCCGGCTTGTTTGGCAACATCGTCAAATTCAACGCATCCATTTCCGGAGCAGAAGTAGGTTGTCAGGGAGAAGTAGGTGTTGCCTGCGCAATGGCTTCGGCTGCCGCCAATCAATTGTTCGGGGGCAGCCCTGCACAAATTGAGTATGCAGCAGAAATGGGCTTGGAACACCATTTGGGAATGACTTGCGACCCGGTATGCGGATTGGTACAAATTCCCTGTATCGAACGAAATGCATACGCCGCCGCACGTGCGCTGGATGCTAATCTTTATTCAGCTTTCACCGATGGTATGCACCGTGTCTCTTTCGACAAAGTAGTGCAAGTGATGAAACAGACCGGACATGACCTACCGTCACTCTATAAAGAAACAAGTGAAGGAGGATTGGCTAAGGATTACAAACAAATGTAATTATAAATCTTGCTTGGCATCCATATCACATACAAAACAATTATTCTCCCTTCCTATTCTCTTCCTTAAATCGGGTAGGAGTCATACCTTTAACTTGTTTAAAAGAAGTGCTAAAATATCGGGGATAAGAGAAACCTACTGCATAGGATATTTCATTAATATTCATAGTAGTATTTGTAAGCAGAAAAACGGATCTTTCAATACGCAATCGGTTGATATAATCATTAACTCCCAAACCGGTCAGCAACTTCACCTTATTATACAAAGTAGCTCTGCTCATAGCCAGGTTATCTGTCAGGAATTTGATAGAAAGTTCTCCACCCGCCATATTCTCATTGATAAGCATGTTAAGTTTATTAATAAATTCTTCATCTTCCTTGCTGTTTTTCTTCGGAGTTTGCCGCTCTATTTCTTCCGTCCGATTATCCTCTTCGTTTCTCTGTTTTTCTTCTTTGTTACTAAGCATATCATTTAATACGGCTTGCAAGAAGTGGTTTACATTACCTTTCATATTACGTTCTTTCCGACGGTAATTAATGTAACTGATACTTGCTGTCATAACAATAAATACAACGGCAACCGTACTAATAAACCAAACAGTTTTATACCAAGGAGGAGTAACAATAATACGTATCAATTGCCTGGCCGGAGTTTGGTTTCCATTTTTTGTATTACACGAAACCCATATTGAATAATTCCCTGCCGACAAAGAAGATAAATTCAACGACGGTTCATAGGTTTCAATCACCTGTTTGCTCCTACCCTCAATAGTATATTGCAGCAAGTATTTCTGAAACACATCCCTATTCTTTATCCGGAAATGGACAGAAAGTGAATTATAATTCCAAGGGATCTCTATAGTATTTTCTTTTACTCTCTTTAAAGAAGAGCCACCATTAAAGAGGATTTCAGACAGATATATTTCCGGTATTTGAGCTTCGGTAGTTGGAATATCCGTATCAATTTTAACCAATCCTTCGGAACCTCCCAAATAAATATAGTCCTTGTCCGATTGCTTTTGATATGCAAACAAGATTTCATTGGGCGGGAAACCGTCCGAACTGTTCCAAAGAGTGAATCTATTCTCTTTAATAATATAAGAATACAAATGATTCTGGGCACAAATCCACAAACGTCCTTTTCCGTCAGCAATAAGAAAAGAAATACCATTGAAAAGTTTGGTACGAATACGATGAAACTTTTGACTCTCCAAATCAAAGAACCCGAGTCCTCTGTTAGTACTGGTCCATATCGTACGATTATTGTCGTAGGACATGGAAGTGATAAATTCATCTTTTTCCAACTCAAACAACAACCGGATACTGTCACTTTGCTGATCGACCCAAAAAGCCTGGTGAGCACACTTTAACAGGGAAAATTTATCATTAGAGTATGAAAGACAAAGTGCATCATTGGAGAAATCATAATCACGGTCGGTTTCCATCCTCGAGAATGTACGGTCATGCGTGTGGTATACATAAGCACCGCAACTGATAATATATATTTTGTCGTCCGCCACCTGATTAGCCAAAGGTAGATAACCGTAAAAACATTCTTTATTATTGGTTTCTTCATCGACAATAGTGAAGGGACGGTACTTATGTGTTTTTTTATTGAACAGGAAAATTCCTTTTGTATATAAAGACACCATCAGCTCACTCTCGGACACCTCGGCGATAGAAACAACCTTATCACCGTAAGTAGAGGGAAAATGGGTAAACTTTTCGGTAGACGGGTCATAAAGATTAATTCCTCCCCCATCCGTACCAATCCATACTTTACCGTTCTTTTCTTCATAAAGGCTGATTACAGATTTCTCGCTGAGACCATTGGTATTGTTCAAGATTGCCTCTTTATAAGTCTTTATATACGTTTCTTTAATACTGAATATCCCTCCGCGCACACTTCCCGCCCATAGATTTCCTTTCATGTCTTTGTACAGCAATGTAATGGAATTGGCAGGCAAGGAAGAATAGTCACCCACAATGTGTTGCAATTGCGAAAACCGAAAGGTTCGGGGAGTAAATAAATTGATACCGCTTCCGTCTGTTGCCAGCCATATACTACCATTGTATTCTGCCATATCCAACACATAATTGCTTTTCAATCCGGAATTATCTTTTGTATAACGCTCCTGCATTTTTCCTGTCCGGTCATAGCAGTAGACTCCATCACCATAAAAAGCGGTATAAATGTGCCGGTCTGCTGTTACGTATAATGATGTCAACAGACTCCGACCGTGTGGTATCAAAAGGGTGAATTGCTGGTTGCAACAGTCATATAAATAGATTCCTTTCCTCCGCGTACCTATCAGAATCTTGCCATCTTCCCAATAAAGCATTTTCTGAATCCTGTAATCCACCGGATTGATGTTTTTATCTTCTTCTTTATCTATATGAATCGTTTTTATTTTTTTACTTTTATAATCATAGCAATGAATGGTATTCTCGCCACCAAACCACATTCCGCCTTCGACTTCCACAGATGAATAAATAATGGAAGTGTTAACAGTGTTAAACCGGTCTTGTTCATCATCATACAAAGCTAGTCCCTTTGAAGTTGCTATCCAGAAATTCCCTAAAGAATCTTCTGCCAGATGATTGATATAGTCACTTGGGAGAGAATGAGGATCCTCCGAGTGATACAAGTAAGTTTTTATCCCTTCTTGGGTATAGCTATTCAATCCGCTTTTGGTACCTACCCACAAAGTACCTTTATGGTCCAGCAAGATAGATTGAGCAGTAGTTTGAGAAAGTCCTTGCTCTATGGAGAGTTGAGTGAATGAATAATTAACACTGTGTTCAGAAGAAAGTAATTTTACCTCTGCCAGCAGAAATAATAGTATGATTAAGGCACGATACATTGTAATTTCATTTTCTGCAAAAATACTTTTTTTTCTTTTCATTAAGAATCTGTACCTCATTTTTTCATCAATTATCTGAAGAAAAAAGAGAGTTTTTTTAGGAAAAAAGCACTGAAATCGTCTCAATTAGACAAAATTTGACTCAAATTATACGATTTCTGAGTCATTCACAAAAGAAAAAACACACGTTTACGTGTTAATTATTTAAAGTAAATTATGTAAACCAAAATTAAAGCGTATGAAAAAGGTTATACTTTTATTATTCTCGGTATGTGGTATACTTTCTTGTACTCATACCCCTAAATGGGAACTGGTGTGGGAAGACAATTTTAACGGAACAGAACCCGACACCACTATTTGGAGTCGTATTCCTCGCGGCAAGCCAGACTGGCAAAATACCATGTCGTTTGACGACCGTTGTTATGAAATGCGTGACGGTCTTCTTATCTTAAAAGGCATTATCAATGACAACACTAAAACAGACACAGCCAAGTATCTGACCGGAGGATTGCGGACGAAAGGCAAGCATGCTTTCCACGGAGGACGCATCGAAGTACGTGCCAGGCTGCACGGGGCAAAAGGAGCATGGCCTGCCATATGGACATTGCCTTATGAAACAGACAAATACTCATGGCCTATGGGAGGAGAAGTGGACATTATGGAACGTCTGAACCATGACTCTATTGTCTATCAAACCGTACACTCGCACTATACCTATACACTAGGAATAGAGAACAACCCGAAACACGGAAATACTATATCCATTAATCCTGAAGACTTCAACGTATATGGAGTGGATTTTTGGCCGGATAGTCTGGTATTCCATGTCAACGGAAAACGAAACTTTGTTTATCCCCGAATTGAAACCGAACAGGAGGGACAATTTCCTTTCAATATTCCTCAATATTTGATAATCGACATGCAATTAGGAGGAACCTGGGTTGGCACAGTAGATCCAGCCGATTTACCCGTAGAGATGGAAGTAGACTGGGTACGCCATTACCAATGGAAATAAAACGATAAAATTATTCTTAGTTATAAGAGCCTCAACAATAAAGAAATTATTAATTTACTTAAACTTTAAATTATGAACGGAGAAAAGCAAAACTTATTCCGCATTTTCTTTGCGGGCGTTCTTATACTGTTCTCTTTCACAGTATATGCACAAGAAAACACAGTAACAGGTAAGGTTTACGATGTATCGGGCGAACCTATCATCGGAGCCAGTGTAGTGATTCAAGGTACAACACAAGGAACTATCACCGATATAGACGGCGCTTTTCAGCTGAAGGCACAACCTTCACAAACATTGGTCGTTAGTTTCTTGGGGTACAAAGATGTAACCCTTCCAATAGGAAATAAAAATGATTTTAAGGTTACCTTGGAAGAAGACTCCAAGAAACTCGATGAAGTGGTCGTAGTGGGATATGCTACCCAAAAGAAAGTGAATCTAACGGGCTCCGTGGCTTCTGTATCATCTAAAGATATCCAAGACATCCCGGTTGCCAATACAGCTACTTTGCTGCAAGGCCGCCTACCGGGACTGGTACTGACCCAAAACGGTGCACAAGCCGGTAACGACAATCCGGAAATAAGAATCCGTGGTATCGGTACTTTTGGCAACAACAATCCGATGGTATTGATTGACGGCGTGGAAGGCAGCCTTTCACAAATATCCGAAATCCCTTCTGCGGATATCGACAATATTTCCGTATTGAAAGACGCGGCCTCTGCAGCTATTTACGGTGTACGTGCCGCCAATGGCGTTATCTTAATTACCACCAAACGGGGACAGGCCTCAAGTAGAGTAAAAGTATCCTACTCGGGAAGCTATACCTTACAGACTCCGGGTATCGTACCCGACTATGTAGACAGTTATAACTGGGCTTTAATGAGAAATGAAGTGAATCCTGACACTTTCTCACCGGAAGCTCTACAAAAACTGAAAGACGGTTCGGATCCTGATCATTATGCAAACACCAATTGGTTGGACGCTGTATTGCGCAATGCCAGCATGCACCAGCATCATTTATCCGTATCAGGAGGTAGTGAAAATACGCACTTCATGGCCTCGGTAGCTTATTCAAACCAAGATGGTATCATGGTAAAAACAGGTGTAGAACGTTTCTCTTTCCGTTCAAACCTTGACACACGCTATAAACGCTTTACATTTGGCTTGAATTTGTCCGGCAACAAAAACAATGTTACAGCTCCTGCCATAGCACCTTCCGGAGAAGGTGGTATCATGCGTTTGGTATCCTGGTTCACTCGTCCTACCGTACCGGTAATGTACTCTAACGGCCATTATGGCTATGTCGATGGTTCAGCAATGAGTGACGAACTGCTGAAAAACCCTGTTGAACTAATGTCTTTAGGTCATCGCAGCAATGAATATTGGCGATTCAACGGCAAGGCATTTGCCGGTATTGATTTGTGGGATGGACTCAAGTTTCAAACCAGTTTTGCCTATTCCTTTGATCTGAATGCAACCAAATCTTATAGTCCTAAATCCCCCGCCCGTTATGATGCTGATGGAAACATTATAAAAGCAGCAGGACAGACAAATATGGAAGAGGATTATTGGTATCGTAATGCTACATGGACAAACGAAAACTTACTGACTTATAACAAGCAATTCGACAAACACAGCATTAATATATTGTTGGGACATTCAGTTATCGGTTCGCGTTACTACAAAACGACAGCTTCCATCCAAGGATTTCCCACCGAAAATATTTACGAAATCAACGGAGGTACAATCAACCCGGGAGCAAAAGGAAATTCGGAAGAATATAAGCTCCAATCATTTTTCGGTCGTGTAAACTATAGTTATGATGACCGGTATTTGTTTGAATTCAACATTCGTCACGACGGTTCTTCACGCATGCCTAAAGCCAACCGATACGCAACATTTCCATCATTGTCAGCAGGATGGGTATTCTCGAATGAAGAGTTTATGAAAGATTATAGAAACTTCTCTCTTGGAAAGTTGCGCCTGTCATGGGGTAAATTAGGCAACCAGGAAATCGGTAACTATGCCTATTCAGCCACTTTAGGATCAAGTGGGAATTATTTCTTCGATCAGAATACAGACAAACAGACTGGTATGGTGCCAACATCCGTCCCGAATGAGAATATTAAATGGGAAACCACCCGTTCCGTAAATGTGGCCCTTGATCTTGGATTTTTCAATAACAGAATACAAACGACTTTTGAATGGTTTGACAAGAAAACTTCCGATATTTTGATGCAGTTGGCTATGCCCGGCATTTTCCTGGGTTCTCTTTCAGCGCCTTATCAGAATGTAGGAGCAGTCCGCAACCGCGGTTGGGAATGGAATGTGAACTACACAGATAGCAAAGGCGATTGGAGTTGGTATGCAGGTTTCAATCTATCGCATGTAAAAAATAAGATCCTCGAAATGGGCGGTTTGGAAGAAACAATCAACGGTAATACAATCAATCGTATAGGTAATCCTATCGGTGCTTATTTCGGGTATAAAGCAATAGGTATCTATCGTACGGAAGCCGATTTGCAGCGCACGAACTCAAAAGGCGAAATAATCAAACAAAACGGTGTCGCTCCTAAATTGGGCGATATCATGTATGCCGACTTGGATGACGATGGTAACATTACCCCTGAAGACCGCGACATTATAGGCAATCCGTTCCCAAAATACTCTTATAGTTTCAACCTGGGTGCATCTTGGAAAAACTTCGACTTGTCTACATTCTGGCAAGGAGTGGGTGGTATCTACCGTTACAGTTGGGAGACTTCTACCGACATTCGCGGTAACCTTACCAAACGTTGGATAAACCGCTATTCGGCTGACAACATAAATGCCCCTATGCCTGCTCTGGGTAATACAATGAACGATTCATATTCCTCATTCTGGCTAGAAAAATCCAATTATCTACGTCTGAAGAACCTGGAATTCGGCTATACCTTCCGCCAGCCCGAACTTGCCAAAGCAGGAATTACCAGTATCCGAGTTTACTTTGCCGGAACTAATCTTTTAACATTTACACCGTTGAAAAACTGGGATCCGGAAAAGTCGTCGGGCGATACAAGAAACGACGTACATCCCAATATGCGTACTTATTCATTTGGGTTAAACATTCAATTCTAATTAATTTATAAGGAGGAAACATATTATGATAAAGAATACAATATATATATGCAGAGTTCTATTATTATCCGGAACATTATTGGCTACCGGTGCTTGTTCGGACAGTTTTTTACAGACGGATTCTCCGAATCAGCCTTCACAAACCAATTATTGGCAAACAGAATCGGATGCATTGATGGCACTGACCGCTTGCTACGACGGTATGCAAAGCCCCAATTTATATAACGATAACATTGATGACTGGAAATTCGGATTCCTCGGGCGTGAAACCAGCACGGACAACGGCGACCACACATGGGGCACCTGGATGTTAGGAAGTTCCATTTCGCAATGCACTTCAGCTACCACCGATGAATGTTTCTCAATGTACTGGAATGCCAACTATGAAGTAATCAAGCGATGCAATATACTGATAGAAAACGTGGAACGTGTCCCGATGGAACAGGAAAAGATAGAAGCATACAAAGCAGAAGCAATAGCATTGCGTGCTCTGATGTATTGTAATCTGACTTCCGTATTTCGTGATGTTCCCTATCTGACCAAACCTCTCACTTTGGCAGAAGCCCAAGCGCCCAAAACGGAACGTAGCCAGATTATCTCTTCTCTGTTGGAGGACTTGAAAATATGGATTCCCAAAATACAAGTGATAGGAAAAGCGCAAACAGGTCGTCTTTCTCAAGAAGCGGCTTACGCAATCATGGGACGAATAGCTCTCTTCAACCAACATTGGGACGAAGCGATAACTGCCTATAACAATGTAATTGGCAAGGTCCAACTTTTTAAATCGGGTGACGGAAGTGACTATGCAGCCAACTTCGCAGACTTATTCAAGGAAGCCAATGAAACAGCCAGTGAAGTGCTGTTAAGTGTTCACTATAAAGGTCCGGGATTAGGCGAAGGAAATTCCTTTGGAATTTGCTGGTCTGCTCCAATGAATGCCATCGAAGCTTCGATGAATTTATGCGATGATTTTTATTGCACAGATGGATTGCCTATTGATAAGTCTCCTTTATTTAAGGGTAGTCTTGACAAAGGAGCTCATACAAAAGAGAATCCCGATATGGGACGTTACGAGAACCGCGACCCTCGTATGAAGGCCACATTGATGCTTCCGGGAATGGAATGGAACGGAAAGTTGTACACTAATGACTTACCGGCCAGCTCCACATGCTGTATCCGCAAATGGTTTACTCCCGAAAATACGGCAAATGAGTATGACGGTAGCCTTGATTTCTACGTCATCCGTTATGCAGAGGTGCTATTGTCACTCTCTGAAGCTATGATTGAAAAAGGTGGTTACTCCCAAGCGGAAGTGACCAAGCACATCAATGAAGTCCGTGCACGCGTAGGCATGCCTGCCGTGGAAGAAGCAGAAGGAGAAAATCTGAAACAAGAAGAGCTACGCGCCATTGTACGCCATGAGCGCCGTGTAGAACTTGCCTTTGAAGATTTACGTTTTGCCGACCTTTATCGCTGGAAAGATTTTGAGAATGCTCAGAAACGTATGCAGGAAGACAAAGCATTCTATGGATTCGGAGTCGTTGAACGCGGTAATCTGCGCGGAGCACAAGATTTGGTATGGCCTATCCCACAAAGTGAGATTGACACAAACCCGATGTTGGAGCAACACAGCGAATGGAAATAATACTGCCTGATCGCAGTATAGTAAGCCCCGATAAAATGTAATTATAGAAAAACAACAGGCTATTCCCTTTTATAGAAATAGCCTGTTGTTTTTTTATGATTAAAAGTTATTCAGTTGGCGGCCAATTCGTATCGTCTCCATTACTGATATCTTTTTCATGTATCAATCCGCCATCCTGCGTGAAATAAAGCGAGTAGCGCTGGCTACCTTGTTTCACCTGAATCACAGATTCCATCGGATTCTGTGGAAATGTCAACACATATACATCTGTCACTACCCACGCGTTATATTTAGAATCCATAAAAGCCGTATAAACAGCCGGCACCAACTGATCAATACTGTTCAGTTCATTTTCTGTCATCACCCAGTTGGCATTAGCATCAAACCAGACTTCCAATTCATCATTGCTTACCCAGCAGTCAGCTACATAATAAGCACCTTTCATCTCCCATTCTATATTCTGGGCAGCCGGATATACCTGTTTCAAGGCCTCCGTAATATTACTGGGCGGAACAAAAGTATCATCATCGTCATTATCACATGCGCCGAAAGAAAGGGCAGTCATAAGCAACACTACTGCCCATGCGCTAAACTTAAATCTCCACATAGTTATCTTCTTGTTTAGGTCTATTTACTGCAACTAGTTAATCATCAGTCTTGATAAATTTTCCTTTCTTATCAAATTTGAAAGAAAGCCCGGTAGACAATTCAATCTCATACCCCTTGCGGTCACGTTCCACTTTTGTCACTCCTTCATTCACAAAATTATGCGCTTTCAGGTAGTTGACAGCGAATCCCGGAACAATACTAACAGGAACAGTTTGTCCTTTCTTAGCACTTACCTCTTCCCAGTTTCCCTTACTGTCAAAATCAATTTCCGTACCATCCATCAATACCACTTCATACTTGGTAGATTCCATCATATCCTTATCAATTTTGATATGGGCAACCTGTGGTTTTGTAAAATTACTATTGATAAAATTACGTGCCGGAAGCGGCAACTGATTCATGTCTTTAGTTATCACATCTTTTGCGAATGAAAACTGCACGGCTACCAGAGCCAGTACAAGTAGAGATAGAATTTTCTTCATAATCGTTATTCTTTTAGCGTTAATACTATACTTTATCCTATGCTACAAATAACGATACAGATTCCGGAAAGATTTAGGAATATTATGAGTTTGCTCTTTTTTTGTATTCTTTAACCATCGTCTTCTGTACACCACACCCTTAAAACGCAATATACCAACGATCCTCACAGACAGTTGGTATATTTCACATATAGATACATATCAGTTTTTACACCGATACGAGGGTCAAGTTAAAAATATACCGCTGTACGATTTCTAACCTGCAAAATGTAGGGATTTCATGAGTTTATCATGAATCTAGGGACCTACATATTTCTTCATTTCAACATTTATTTTATATCAATTCATAATCTCACTCCATCCCAATGCATTACTACCACCCACTCTTTTGGTTGGTAAGTTCCGTGAAGACAATGCGGCACTGTAGCAACCACCAAATCACAATTGGAAGCTAATACGGTTCTTAATTCCTTCAGCAACATATCCATTCGAACAATTAAATGAAGATACTTCATCATACACCGTATCACCCGTACATACTGATAAATGCACATATCCTCTCCCCGTCTTATCTCACTCAGTGTATTGGGAGAAATAGCAAATTCGCCGGAAAAGAAACTGTTACTGAAAATACGATCCGTTCCCATTAAAGCCAATACCAAATTGCTTAAAAACTCGTATGGTTTCTGTTTTTCTTTTGCCATGTCATTCTATGATTAATAATTTATAATATTTCAGTTTTTATTACTTTTCAAATATTGTCCACATAGGGAAACAATTAGCGATCCACTGCTAAAATCAACTGTCACTGACACTATTCACAAAAAAGCATATTACGTGAGCTTCCTGCATTTTTTCGAGCATACAAATTTTCGTTCCTAAAAAAGCAACGAGAGTTTATCGACTGGATACAAGCAAGTTACAAATCTCACACACCTCTTCTTTCCCCCACCAACGTGCCCTCCTTTCAAAAGGACAAAAGGACATAAGGACAAAAATCCCCTATGGTACTATAAAAATTCCAATGCCAACGACGAAGCCTATTAGTTGGGAGAGGAATTCCAAAAAGGAGCTCCTTTATTTCCCCGAAATTCGTACAATAATCTTACCGTATTGTCAAACGATTGTATTATTGAAGGCGGAAGCAAACGCGAACAAGATATCGCTCTTCTTTCCAAGCACGGTCCTTTCACTAAATAATCCTGACAATATAGGTAATTTCGTTCAAGGGTTGCCCAATCATTTCATGACAGACAAAACGATTCAGGTTGGCGCAAAACACGATTTCAACATTCGTAAGGTAACACGTCTACAAAAGCACTTAAGATAATAAATATCAGCAATATACCTCATGGTTCTTATACTAAGATGAATAAAAACAATCATATATGTCCTTTTTGTCCTTTTGTCCTTTTGGAGAGTCGGAAAAACATCGGAAGATTTGAAAAAAACATCTCAATAATTGAAATCAAACATTGGGATATTTCGATACAAATCTCCCAATGTTTTTTCTTTATATTTGTGTATCTAAATACATCACTATACGTAAAATCAGGAAATATCAACGATCTTCACAGACAGTTGATATAGTGGGAAATTCACATCGGCTTTAACCTCCGATGTCAGGGCGTAGATCAGAAAAGCACCGTCGTGCTATTTCTGATCCACAATGTAGGAGAATCATGCTTTTTACAGCATGAAGCTAGGGACCTACATTTTTTTCATCTCACATACGAAACACTCACGTGTTTATTACATCTCAACATTTTCAACATTTATTATATA
>CDZN01004331.1_pt1 | contig 13440 bp, 7 predicted proteins | sample 557701 | NCBI WGS metagenome assembly CDZN01 (sample SAMEA3182089, study PRJEB8094) | gut metagenome | biome: human; feature: gut; material: Stool; isolation source: human stools | place: Canada | collected 2013-02-04 | reverse complement strand
AGAGTTGCTGCATTAGAAACACCAGCTGCATAATGGAATTAAAATTAAATAGAATCTTTCTAGGTAGTTCTGCAACCATTGGAGAATTGTATGTTGATGGGGAACACATAGCAGACACTCTTGAAGATAGAGTGAGACCAGAAGGAGAAAAAGTTTATGGTAAAACTGCAATATCCGAAGGTACTTATGAAGTTAAATTAACTTATTCACCAAGATTCAAGAAAATATTACCAGAAATACTTAACGTACCTAATTTTAGTGGGATTAGAATTCATAGTTTAAATAAAGCTGAAGAGAGTGAAGGATGTATTGGAGTTGGTGAATGGAATGGCAAAGACACAAATTGGATTTCTAATTCTAGGAAAACATTTAATAAATTGTTTGCATTACTAGAAGAAGCAAACAACAATAAAGAAAAAATCACAATAACTATAAATAACTCATGGAAAGCTGTAAAGAACTAAGAGAAAATAACCCATATCTTTTTAATTCTTGGAGAGCTATTCTCTATACAGAGAAAGGAAGGAAAGCAGGAGTTGTTAATGACTGGAGAAAATTTCCTGTCTTCTATGAAGATGTGCATAAAAGTTATAAAAAAGGTCTCAGATTGAGTAGGAAAGATAAAAATAAACCGTTTGGACCGGATAACTTTGAATGGGTAACTAACTTAGAACTTGCACAAACAAATACACACACAATAAGACTTACTTACAATGGAGAAACTAAAACTTTGCGTGAGTGGTCAGAAGAATACGGAATGTCTTATAATGGTTTGTTAATAAGATATTTAAAGAATAAGAATTACACAATTGAAGAAATCTTGTTTGGAAAGAAATACAAATCTAAAGGAAAGCCTAGAGAATACAATTTGTATACAAGAGCTTCTAAATTACTATCTGCATACAAACTAAAAGATTGGAAAGCTGATAGAGAATTTAATTTAGATAGAGACTGGTTTGTAAAAAATATTCTTAAATCTCAATGTATATACTGCGGAAGCAAAGAAAAACTAGGTTGCGATAGAATAGATAATTCCAAAGGTCACACTTACGACAATGTAGTGCCATGTTGCTACGTTTGTAATTGTGCTAGAAATAACAATTTTTCATTTGATGAAATGAAGATTCTAGGTAAGACAATTAAAAAAATAATGGAGGACAGACTAAGTGGAAATGGTAATTAATACTAAAAGACATTCGGAGCTTATGAACATATTAGATAGTTCGGAATGGGTTAATAAAGAAGATTATTATGACATTTAATTCACTAAACGCAATTATAGACGATATTTACAACATTCTGAGAGACAACAATGTATCAGAAAGTGAAAATCTAAGTCGTATACAGGTAGAACAATGGATTCATCAATACAGGGCTTATCTAATCAAACAAGATTTGGATAAAGGTAGAGACATAAATGAATCGTATGTTCAAACAATAGGACCATTACATATTTCTAAAGTACGTAATTGCCCTACAGATGGATACAATTATAAATCTGATGAAGAACTACCAAAGTTTATAGATTTACATTTTGGATCTGGATTGATTTGTGTAAAAGACTTAGATGGTAATTTGATTCAAGTTGGAACTGAAACCAAAGCAAAGTATCAAATTAATAGAAAATATACATGCAATGATTATATTGCATATCTTAAAGGAAATCATTTGTACATAACGGGACCAGAACATCTAGAGTATGTTAGAATAGATGGTATACTAGAGGACCCAACATCAATTGGTGAATGTTTTGATAGGGATGATACACCATATCCTGTTCCTGCAAATATGATACCTACGATTAAAGACATGATCTTTAGTAAGGAATTAAACTTGATGCTGCAAATGCCAAATGATACTACTAACAATAGTACAAATGATGTAAAAGTTCAATAATGGAGACAAAAGCTTATACAGGACACAATTTTTATGATTCATACTTAGAATATGTAGAAGATAATCCACTATATCAAGTTGAATACAGAGTGTTTAGAGATATAATAAATGATTACTTTAAATACCTTAGAGATGAATTAATAGAAAATGGAAAAGAGGTTAAATTACCATGTAGAATGGGGACCATTCAAATAGTAAAACACAAACCTAAAGAGTATACTGGGAAGAGTCTTCGAATTGATTATGCTGAGAGTAAGAAAGCTGGTAAAATTATTTATCATTTAAATGAACATTCCAATTTCTATAAATATAGAGTATATTGGAATAAACAAAATATGATAACACCAAATAAAACTAAATATCAGTTAGTAATGACGAGGTATAATAAAAGGCATCTTGCTCAGATTATCAAAAATCATATTAGAGATTATAGAGAATTATGATTACAAAATTAACTTCAATTAAAACGGTAATTGCTAAGATAATTGCTGATCTAGATTTGAAAGAAGATGACATGAGAATAAGTGACATCAGATCTTGGTGTGGAGAAGCAATTGAAAAGATTGGTGCTGTTACACAATTTATTCCAAAAGTATCTGGTCAAGATGGTACTCCAATTACTAAATTGTGTGGGTATCAAGCATCATTACCATGTGATCTTCATCAATTGCATCAAGTTGCATACTCTTTTAATTGTGATGGACCTTGGTTTCCTATGAGGAAAGCTACAGGTTCATTTGCTGTTTGGGGACATGGCAAATGCTGTTGCAACTGTGACTGTTATGATGAACTTGGGCACAAAAAGGAATGTAGACACAGCAATTGTTGTGAACATTGCGATCCAAATATGATTGTACAAGAAGATACAATGGTAAATTTAGTAGTAGATATGATTGGTAACATTGATAAAACAGAGGCTTTAGAATTGTTAAACACTAATCAAAATTTACGTACAATCATTTCAAATCTTATAAATGAACGAACATACAATGATGGATTTAATACTGCAAATCCTAGTGGAGGGCTGCAATATAGTATTAAACCTGGATTTATAATGTGTAATGTTCCATCAGGTTACTTAAAACTATCCTATAGTGCAATACCTACTGATGAAGATGGATATACTTTAATACCAGATTTAACTTCTTATACTGAAGCTATATACTGGTATGTTACAATGAAACTGAAATACCCTGAGTATTTGAATGGTAAATTAAATAGAGAAGTATACTATGATATTAAAAGATCCTGGAATTTTTATAGAAACCAAGCATATGCTGAAGCATTGATGCCAAATGAAGATGGTATGGAGTCTATTAAAAATAATTGGAATAAAATCGTTCCAGAATTTAGAGATCACAATACTTTTTATTCACATACTGGGGAAAGACAAATAATTTATAACGCAAATGAACGCTACTAGACAAACAAATACATTTTCTGGGGGTCTTAGTATGGACGTAGATTATTCCGTATTGAAAGATAACCAGTATATATATGCAGAGAACATTCGTATACTAACGAATGAAGGATCTTCTTTTGCAGCAATGCAAAATATAGAAGGATTCTTAGCGTGTAGACCTTCTTCAAATTTGTCTGGTGAAACTATTATACACGTTACCACAGTAAGAGATTGGGCGATTGTTTTTACTAAGGTTAATGGTACAAATAACAATAATGTCTATAGAATTGATTTTTCTAGATCCCAAGAGGAACCAATTGTAACAAAAGTAGTAACTAATAGACCTTTAGATATAGAAGTATCATCTAGTAACGTAGCTGCAATTAGCAGTGTATGTAGATGGGAAGCAAGCAACAATGTAAAGGTGTACTGGGCAGACGGACATGCTCAAATTAAAGTAATCAATGTGGATGATGATCACATATCTAGTAATTCATCTATTACTTCGGATACTATAGTAATGCTACCAAAGGCTACATTACCTCCATTTGAATTTAATGGATTTGGAACAGGTAGTTTAGAATCTGGAATGATACAGTACTGTTATCAATTGTTTAAAGTAAGAGGTACAGAATCTGCAATATCTCCGCTTACTCCTCTTTATCATTTGAGTGATGGTGATCAAAAGACAAATTATAATGCTGTAAAAGGAAGTTCTAAAGGACAGAATACTGGTAAGTCTATAAAGCTACAAGTAAGAAACAATAGTACTGGATTTGATAGACTTAGAATAATCTCTTTATTCTATAAGGCAAAGAATGAGGTACCTGTAATATCTATAGTAGATGATATAGTTATTGGAACTGGTTCTGTAATAAACTATGAAGATAAAGGTGGTAGTTTAGTATCAGAATTAAGTATTGATGAATTTAATTCATTAGCTAATTACACATTTGTACCTGAAGTAATAGAATCTAAAGACAATAGGTTATTCGCTGCTAATCTTACTGAGGAAACGTGGGATGTAGAATATGATGCCAGAGCATTTAGAGCCAATTCATCTGGTAATGTACTATTACTATCTAATTCTGGTTCTTCATTAAATTTTGCTTTATCTGCGTTAACCACTACAAATATACCAAAGGATCATGATTGTATATGCCCATTTAATGTTGATGGTAGTGCTTATAAATACACTACTTCTCCAACAGGAGGATATATACAAGGTGGAAAGGGTAAGAACGTATCATATAGGTTTATTACTACGGACTTACTAGAAGATGCATCTACTACATCTAGAGGAATGATAAACGAAGAATTTACATTCAATGCTTCTTCAAGATCACTTACTAGTTTAGGTATTAACTATGAAGGTAATGATAAATCAAATACAATAAGTTTATCATCTGGTAACAAAATACCAAACTATTCTAATGCCGAAATAGAGTCCAAAGTAAAAGGATATATGAGGGATGAGATTTATAGATTTGGTATTGTACTATACAATAAACAAGGTTTAGCATCTCCTGTACATTGGATAGGTGATATAAGAATGCCATCTAATAAAGATTCTGGTTATAAGTTTTTTACTTCTAATGAGGCTAGTGATTATGGATCTAATTTATCAGTTGTTACCAAACCACTTGGTATTGAGTTTGAAGTAAAGAATTTACCATCAGATGTAGTAAGATATGAGATAGTTAGATGTGAAAGAACATTGTCTGATAGAACTATATTAGCTCAAGGTGTAGTAAGTTGTATTACAAATTATGACAGAGATTCTAACATCTTAACACCATTCCCATATCTAGCTTATTCAAATAAGCATGGTTACTATGCAAAGACTCATAACGATGGAGATTTTCAATATACTTTTAACTTATCAGATACGCAATCTAATAATTATTTCATGTTCGTGTCTCCAGAGATAGCGATTAACAGAGAAAATGCAGATGCGTTAATTGATAAGTTTCAAACAGTTGAAAAGGTAGGGATTATGACATCTCCTATTACTGCAGATGGTGACTGGGGTATTACAGATGGATCTCTAAAAGTATTAGCAAATGCCAAATCTATAAAGTATGATGGTACTACAATAAAACCAACTAAATCATTAGGAGGTCAATCTAGTAATGGTTATGTGGCTAATGGAGCCATAGTAATAAACAATGATGATTTTTATTCAGCGTTACTTGCTAAATACTATGGTTTATATGTTGAAAATGGTGTTCAATCTGCTGCAATAGAAAGTGCGAAATATGCAGGACCCAGTAGTCCTTGGTTAACAAATGGTGATCAACCTTGGTATAATGCTGAAGCAATTACTATTGGTGATAAAGTATATTATAACTGGGTGTGGGATAATATTAGAACTGCAGGAGACAGTGAAGTAGATAAGACTGATGCAAATAATGTTAGAAAATATGGTCCTCATGGAATATGTGCCATATTCAAGAGTGACAACATGGTTGCTAATATACCACTAGCTGTAAGTACTTCTAGTTACAGATATGTCAATGCAGTTGTTTTGTGTAATATAAAGCAAAGCGTAAATGCATATGGCGGTAATTCATACTCTGCTATACAGAACTCTGTATATATTACTACTGGTGCTAGTGCTGAATCTAGTGTTTCCACAGTACTGTGCTATGGTGGTGATACATATCTGAACATATTTGATTACAATAACTGTATGTTTAGTTATAACACAGATGATTATTATAACAATAAAGCAAATAGATTATTCTTAGGGGCTTTCATACCATGCGAGTCAAGTGTTAATCTAGCATTAACTCATGCTGATTCATCTATAAATAGAACTTATCAAGCTGGTGATGGGTATGCTAACCACTTTGTAGAAGACGATATAATTACTGTTGGTGATTTATATACTCAGAACACTCCATCATATGCATACAATGACGCTTACTCTGCTCAACCTAATGCAAAAAAGTTTGTAGCTAAATCTATTTACAATATAGATAATTTATTAACAGATACTCGTATCATATCTTCAGAGCTTAAAACAAATAATGAAGTTACTGATTCATGGACAAAATTCAAAGTAGCCAATTATCTTGATGTAGATACTAGATTTGGACCAATTAATGATATGAAGTTATTTAAAAACAATTTAGTATTCTGGCAAACCGACGCTTTTGGCACAGTTGCAGTAAATGAACGTTCTATTATAACTGATAATAACCCAGGTGCTCTTACTCTAGGTACTGGTGGTATACTAGACAGATATGACTACTTTACTACAATGAATGGTGAAAGTCCAAACCAGTTGAGAGCAAATACTCAATCAGATAGTACTGTATACTGGTATGATAGTAAACGTAATGAGATATGTGGGTTTAATGGTCAATTACAAACAGTATCTAAATTAAAAGGAGTTCAATCTTATTTGAATAAGAATAAAGACTTGTTTAAAAAAGATCCTATTGCAGTATATGATAAGAAATACAATGAAGTTCTGTTTACTCTAGGAGATAAAACACTAGCGTTTAATGAACAATTAGGAGTATTTACTTCATTCTATAACTATAATCCAGACTATTATGCAGAGTTTAGTGATAAACTATATTTATTTAAATCATTGAAACTGTTTAAATATAATGGTGGTGAACAAGCTGATTTAGATTCTGACAAAGCAAAGGTATCTGAAATAGAATTTGTAGTTAACAAAGATTATCCACAAACCAAAACATTTGATAATGTTGAATATGGTGGTGATTTTACTACAGATACTAATTTTGATTTGATATTATTTACTACAAAAAGACAAACTAGTGAAACATTGACTAGTGAAGATATTGATTACAGAGAGGATACTTATAAATTTGCAATCCCTCGTAATTCTTTGAAGCTTAATGAAGTAGAACAACTGGCTAACAAATCATACAAAGATAGGATGAAAGGAAAATATCTTATCTGTAATTATAAGTATGATTGCAATGGTGGTAATAAATTTAAAGTGCCATACATTAGTACAGCTTATAGATACTCAATGATATAATATGAAAAAGAAAAATAACAAAAATACTATACCAGCATATGCGTTTGGCATGGATCAGTTGTCAAACTACCTTGGTGGAGCTAATGTATTTGGCTCTGCCATTTCTGGTTTATCAGAAGAAGGTTCAACAGGTGATGTTGCAGGTAGTACTATTGGCAGTGCAGCTTCGTTAGCCGGTGCTGGTCTCACTGTAGGTGGTCCTATTGGCGCCGCTGTTGGTGGTGGATTAGGATTGGTAAGTGGACTTATTGGTTCAATTAAACGCAAGAAACAAATGCAAGCGTTAAGACGCAGAAAAGAAACTCTCAATAAAACTAAAATAGGTATGAATGCCGCAGCTGAAACTGAAGGGGAATATTGGGATAATAATGATCTTGCATATACATTTGAGAATGGTGGAATACTCCCAGACTTAGCGTACTTGGACAATAACGAAGTAGTCAGAGATGACTCTGGTAATATTGTTCAAGTTCCAAACACACAACCTGGCACAGATAATCATCTAGTGGATGCATCTACTTTAGAATCTGTATTATCTGACAAGATTAAAAGACCAGGTACAAATCGTACATTTGCTAAGGAAGGACAAATATTATCTAAAATGACAAAACCTAGCAAAGGCAAAGATATATTTGCTGAAAATACAAACAGATTAAATAAAATAAATGCTAACAAAGCTTATAATAAATTGTTAGCAGAACAAGAAGCAGTTAAAGCTGCTAAAGGAGTTAAACCCAAAGTAAAAGGAATACCTGCATATGCAGATGGTAAAGGTAAGAAGAGTTTCTTGAATACACCTATTGTTGAATTGCTCTCTGATTTAAATTTCAATATTTTCAATAGAGAAAATGAGGACATAAGTGGTGCGGAAGCTGTAGTACGTGGTGTACCTTATGGTAGACATGAATCCGCACTCAATCAACCCATAAGTAAATTATTAAGTCATTCAAATTATAATAAAGCTGCTGCTAGAAATACAGCAATAAATTTGGGTTCTCCTACAACTGGAACGTGGTTTGCACCATTACAAACCGCTGCAGCTACACCACAAGGAGTGGATGCTGTTACATATGCTAATGATGAGCCGATTTCTGTTGATACACCTGTTCAACCAACTATAATACAACCTGTTGTAACGAACACATATACAAGTGCGTCAAATAGACAGGTTACAAAAACCCCTAGTACTACTGGTTCCGTAACCACCAAACAGACAACCAAACCTAACATTACTAAAACTACTACTCAAAGATTATCTGAACCAACAATGCCACTAGTAAACACTAGCATGACAATAGATTGGGATGATGTTGTTATTCCAGTAAATATACCAGCATCTGCAGATGAAGCTACTAAGAAACGTGCACTTGGTAAACCAAAAAGTGGGTATTCACCAGATTGGTTATCGTTGGCTCCTACGGTGTATAATACTTTACAATCATTAAGAGGACCAGAAGAAGAACCATTAGTATTAAACCCATATGCTGGTGCAGTTAGAAGTACAATGGCTAGACGTAGAATGAATATTGAACCTGCAAGATTAGCTAACAGTAGATCAAGGGCCATTTCAAATTATAACTTAGCAAATATTAATGCTAATACTGGTGCTAATTTAGCAGCAAGAACTCAAGCTGCTGTTGATGAGTATGCTTCTAATGCAAACATGTACGCCACTAAACAAAATGCTGACAATGCTTACTTAGGAGAATACGCAAATACTCTTAATAATTTAGGACAACAATTTGTACAAAGTGAAAATATGTACAACGATCTTAATGCTAGAAACAGAGCTGCTGCTAGAAACTTTGGAGCAACTGCAACTAGTCAACTTGGTAAATGGTCTCAAGTAAACAAACTAATGCAAAATCAATACAATAGGGATCAAATGACACTACCATTCTTAGCTGATTTCTTAAGTCAAGGATTTACTAAAGAACAAGTGGATAATTTATTAACAAGAACTAGAAATAGAGTTTAATATGGTAAATAGATATGATAATCCTGCACAAGCAGAATTCATAAATACATACGTTCCAATTCCATTTGAACAATTGTATACACTTGGGAAGCAGGCAAAAGAAAACGTAGATCAAGCATTAAAAGATTATTCAACAGCTTTGGATAAATGGGCTGAATTTCAATCTCCATCCGCTGCTGACACAAAAGCATACTATGATGAAACTTATGGTAGAGCTTTGCCTGTGGCTGAAGAATTGTCTAAAAACTTAGACATGATAAAAACTGCAGAAGGTAGATCTAAGATATATTCAGCAATAAACAATGTAGACAGAGCTAAATTAAGTATGCTTCGTCAAAGTGCTGAAGGTTTAAGAGAGAGACAAAAAGTAAATCAACGTCTAATGCTAGAAGGTAAATATAATCCCTTGTGGCACGATGTTGATTTTACTGGTTATAACACACTTACTTCAGGTATTTATAATGATGTATCTCCACTAGGTTATCAATCAATAAAAGATCTTACAGATAAATATGTAAATAATCTTAAAGATAGCTATTTGGGTAGATCCGATGGTTTTATTCATACTGGTGTAACTGGGGATCAAATTAAAAAAATATTGGATGAAAATAAAAGTGGTATACTATCTACTCCTGAGGCTCAAATGCATATGCAAGTGTACTTAAAACAGAACCCTGGAGCAACCGCTGAAGATGCTGCAAATGCTTTTATGGAAAGAGCATATATAGATAATCAAGAATACATTAGAAATAATATTACAGTAGACCCATATGCAATGCAAGCTTTGAAAGAACAACAAGCTTTAAGAGTTGCAGCTACACGAAAAGGAAAAAATGGTGAACAACCAACTGATTATCCAGATGCTTATACTAAATTGTATAATGACGCAGTAGTTCAAGAAAAGCGTCAAATGCAAAATAATCCAAATCTAACTAGAACAAGATCATTTATAGAAGGTCAAGCATCTATGATACAGACTTTGACAGACGCTGCTAATGCTCTAGAATTAGGTGCTATTACTCCAGAAGAATACAACACTATGTATAAGGCATACCGAGAATCTGCATCAAAGAACTACAGTAATGAAGCTATGGCAAATGCTTATGCAGAGGATGTTAGGGATATGTTTGCTAAACAATCTGATATATTCCCAGCTGTTGGAGTAAAACAAGAAAAGTTACCACTGTACTATGATACTGCGTCCAGGGTGTTGAACGAACTTACTTATCCTACTTCAGGATTAGTTATGAACCGTTACAATAAAATAAAATCTTCTAAAGAAGTAGAAATTAACAGTAATGATGCTATAACTAATGGATTTACTATTCCAGATACTAATGGGTTAATATTGTCCACAGACTTTGTAAACAAAGTAATGAAGGTTCCTTCTATGAAATACACTGTTCAGGACAATTCAAGACTTAATAGAAACTTTGCAGAAGACCTAAAATCTGGAGTATTCCAAGATGTTATAAAGGTACCTAGAAACAAAATAATGGTAGGTGAATCCAATGGCCAACCACAATTATTTCAAAGGGTTAGTGTTAAGATACCTATTCAGTCTATAAGAAATGCTAACTATGATGTTGACAGTTTTAAAGAAATGGTTAATAAAACTATGGGTTTAACATCTGAAGTTGGTTTAAGTGTTAAGCCAATAAAAGGTGAAAGTGTGGAAGATGCGTGGGGTCACTCTGACACTAGAGGTGGGGCAGCTCTTACTGGAGAATACTTTACATTTGATGCAATGGAACCAATTGATCCACATGGTATGACAAGAATGACTTTTGATCAAGAAGTCAATAAAGAACATGGTGGGTCTAAACTACAAAATGATTTATATGATAGTTCATATAACGAATCATATTCTTCTGATATCGAACTTTATCAAACTATGCTTAATCTGTTACAATAATATATGGAAACATCTATATTAGACAAATACAATGCTGGTTTAATTCCCTCTAAAACCAATGCCACTACTGCCGCTATACGGCAAGTAAATGCACAGCATTCCCCTTTAACAAAAATTAAAACAGGGTACGATCGTGAATTGGAACAAACTCCAATTGATGATTATGAAGAAATGTATCTATTGGACAAAGAAAATCCAGAGGAAACTCTTAAAGATAAGAGCTACTTAAAAGATGCATGGACCACTTTTATGAATAGTAGAGATCAAATCAATCTAATGTCGGAAAGAGCTAAATTAGCTAAGGATATAAATCCCGTATTAGATGATATTGATTATGAATTGAATTTTCTTAGTGATAAGCAAAAGCTTAAAAATCTTGAAAATACTATTCCTACTTTGGATGAGAATTCTGAAGAATACAAAAATACAATATCTGAATACTTTCAACTCCAAAGAACATTAGCAGATAGACAAGAGCAATACGATAGCATCTTGTCTAAATATGGTGAAAAAGAAGGTGATAACATTGATGCGAGAATTGAATATCTAAGTAATTCTAGAAAATCGTGGGAAGAAGAAAGATCTAAAGTAAATGAAGAAATAAATAATATATACTCTAACTTACGAGAAAGATCTGAAAATTATACACCGTCTTCTGAATTTAGAATAAAGGAACAAAGAGCTCAAGATAAACCTTGGTATTCCCCAGATTATTTCTTATACACTGGTCCAGGTTTAACAGGTTCTTCTATGACAACTGTTAATGGTTATATTGCAGATGCTTTAGCTATTGGAGCTTTATGGTTAGGTAGACATTATGCTACTACTGGGGCATTGAATGCTACTCCTGGAATTGGTGCTGCATCTAATTTAATTGGGTGGGGTAGTGCAATTGCAGCTACTGCAGCTAGTGTTGCTGGTAATATATACAGTAGACATAGAGAGTCTCTAGCTCAAGTATATGGTGCGTATAGATCTAGAATTGAAGATAGTTTAAAGGAACAAGGTATTGACATTAAACAATATGCTGAAATTGGTAGAAACCAGTTAAAACAACAAAACCCTAATGTAGATGTTTCTAAAATCTCTGATGATGAAATAATCGATAGAGTTATATCTGGAGAAATAAACATAGATGATGCAACTTTAGCCAATGCAAAAAGATCCCTGAAAAATGGATTAGAAAGGGTTTATGATAATAACATGGCATTATCTGCTATGGATGTTGCTCAATCTGCTTTAGTATTTGCACCTCTTGGTAAAGCTATGGGTAAAATAATAACAGCTCCAATTAAAACTGCTTTAAACCCATTATTAAAAACAGGTACAAAATTAACTGAAGCTGCAGCAAGTAAATACAATAAACTTATAGATGCTTATACTGGATTTAATGCTAGACTTGCATATAATTCTCCAGTAAAAAATGCTAGCTTACAAGCCGCCAAGGCACTCGGTAGATTAGGTTTCTCTGCTACTGGAGAAGCATTTGAAGAAGCTAACCAAGACATATTTGATTATGATTATATTTCTGGTAAGTATGATGGAAAGTCTAGCAGTATTTTTCAATCTTTAATGGGCTTAGCTGACGCCAATTATCGTACTGCAAAAATATTATCTGGAATAGATACTGAATCTGAATTAGCAAATGATCCACAATTTTGGAATGATGTGAAAGGGGGATTTGCATTAGGTTTGTACATGGGGGGACCTACGATTGCTTATCATTCTGGATTGAAAACTTACAAAGATATGACTGCCAATTCTTTTGTAAGAGACGTAGTTGCAGATCACATTGGTAAAAAAGATGCAATGATCAAAGCTATGTCATACTCTGAAATGGCAAATAAAAAGTTGAATTATCAACAAAATGTACTTGATGTACTTGAAAATTATAAGTATAATTTGCCAGAAGGTATTACTGAACAAGATTTAAATGATGAAATAGCTACTGCAAATAACATTTTCAGTTTATCTAAATCTAAAGTAAACCAAAATATTGGTAAGACTATTGGATACAATCCTGGAACTACTGAATATAATACTTTAATTGGATTGCAACACTTGGCTACAATAGATGCACAAGAAGCGCTTGACAATGCCAATCAAGCACAAGAGGCAGACAATGCTTTCTATACTACTTTGGAAAATGATCAAATGTTAAATCATTATTCTCCAGAAGAGAAGCTTACTGCTGTTGCATTAACTAAGTTAAACATTCAAAAGCAAGC
>CDZN01000218.1_pt1 | contig 13562 bp, 6 predicted proteins | sample 557701 | NCBI WGS metagenome assembly CDZN01 (sample SAMEA3182089, study PRJEB8094) | gut metagenome | biome: human; feature: gut; material: Stool; isolation source: human stools | place: Canada | collected 2013-02-04 | reverse complement strand
TGGGAGATGATGCGGTAAAAGCAACTCAATATGGTGTGAAAAACCTGAAGTATATCCTGGCTAATCTGAACCAATGGCTGGATAAGGAAGATAATGATTATAAACACCGATCTGCTATTTATGATGGTATTATAATGCAGTATTTGACTTATATGTTGCATGTTTATCATAATATCGGTGGCATTTATCTGCATGAAAAACTGGTCGGTGATAAAGTGGAAGCTCTGGAAAGTGAACCGAAGGAGAAGCAAAAAGAGGCAATGAGTTATTTTCTGGAACAGCTGGAAACGATGGATTGGTTAGATAACAGCGATGTATTGGATAAGTTGCCTATGGTTGGTAAACCTTCTGATGCTTTGCGTAATGTGCTGATGAAATTATTGATGGCGACTCCTGCTCGTGTGGAATTTTCGGCACTGAAAGCTGAAGGCGATAAATATGATGTTGACGAATGTATGAATGACATTTATGAATACATCTGGAGTCCTACTTTGAAAGGGCGTAAACTAACCTCTACTCAAATGAAGTTGCAGAATTTATTTATTAAACAGTTAGCTTCAACGGCAAAGATCAATTGGAATAAAGATTCGAAATCATTGGCAGATGAGGATGTTTGGGAATCGTTAACCACGCTTTATCATAAGATAGGGGAAGGACACAAAGGGTGTTGTGTGTCGGACTTGGAACGTATGTTTAATCCTGTAGCCGGATTTGAAGAACCAATGGCCGAGTACTTTGTCCCCAGAAATCAGGAGAGTATGTGTTATGGTTATTTCTTGCGGGTGCGCGACTTATTGAATAATCAAAAGCAACATGTCGATAAAGATACTCGACTTCACTATCAATTATTGCTTCATCAAATGAATAATGCGTTAAACAGATGATTATGAAGAATAAATATATCCTTTTACTTTTTTTGTCGGTCTTTGGCTTGTCCGTTTCTTATCCTTTGGAAGGGGCAGCTAAGAAAAAGAAAAAAACAGAGCAGGTAAAATCGAAAAGTGATTATGAAAAGCTATTGAAAGGTAAATCCAATAGCATGGAGTCCAAGGGATTAATGAATCTTTATTGGATTGAGAATAAGATATATATGGAAATACCTAAGGCTGTTTTAGGTAAACGTCTGTTGATGGGAGGGGTGGTTGATAAAGTCAGTAATCCACAGGAATCGTCCGTGGGATTTCGCCCTGCCACTTCTTTACAGGTGAGATTTTGCCAATCTGATTCGTTGGTCAGACTTTATCGGGTTGCCAATCGTCCGACTACCGGTGATGGCTCTCGTATCGGCGATGCATTGAAAAATAGCTTTAGTGATATTGTTCTGGAGCAGTTTCCAATCAAGGCTTATTCTCCTGATAGTGCTTTGGTGATTGATGTCACTTCTTATGTGTTTAAAGATGACGAATACATGAATCCGATAGATCCGAAAGCATATAATACAATGGATGGCTGGGTGAAAAGGAAGGCTACTTTTAAACAAGACCGGTCGATGATATCCGGGATTGCCTCTTACTCGGATAATGTATCTATTTCATGCAATATGAGTTATAGTCTTTCCATGTCGTTGTTCGGGCTTTTCCCGATAGCAGACGATATTCCTTTCAGTGCGGTTGTGAAGCGTACATTTATGTTATTACCGGAGGATGAAGATTATCTTCCTCGTTTGGCAGATCCTCGTGTTGGTACTCTATGGAGTAACAAGGTTAGCTTTTCGGATGAAGCGCAAGGAAGTGAAGTGCAGTATTGGGTGAATCGTTGGAATTTGACAGAGGAAAAACCTATTGTTTTTTATGTAGATACTCTGTTGCCCGAAAGCTGGCAGCGCTGTGTGTATCGTAGTGCTGATATATGGAACAAGTCTTTTCAGAAGATTGGTTTTCCCAATGCGTTGGTAGTGAAGCCTTATCCTAAAGACGGTACGGTGTTTGATGCCAATAATATTACTAAATCCTGTATTCGTTATGTCATTTCACCGTCTAACCAGATTACAGACAACTGTTGGAGTGATCCGTTGACAGGAGAGATTATAAGTGCCAATATTTACATTCCGCACAACTTGGCATCGAAAATACAGTTGGATTATTTCCTGCAAACATCTTCTTTTAATGAGAAGGCTCGTACGTTGCTGCCCGATGAAGGCTTGGTTGAGGAAGCGTTAACGTCTTTATTGTTGAGGCATTGGGGACATTGTTTGGGGTTGAGTGATAATATGGCAGGGTCTATTGCTTATCCTGTTGATTCGCTTCGGTCGAAGGAGTTTGTTAAGCAGCATGGGCTATCTGCTTCCGTTATGGACAAGCTCCCCATGAACTATTTGCTTTCTGATAATAGTTATAGTGAAGGAATGCCTTTGGTACAGTCGGTGTTAGGGGTATATGATGATTGGGTAATTCGTTATTTGTATCAACCTATAAAAAAGAATACGCCGCAGGAGGAATTACCCGGTTTGCAATCGTTGATATCTGAACGTAACCACAATCCGTTATTGTTGTTTAAAGGGCCGCAAAACAGGAAAGCGTATTATGACCCTCGTGGAATGGAAAGGGATTTAGGGAATGATGCTATCCATTCGGCAACAATAGCTTGTGAGAATATAGCGAAAGTAATAAAGAATGCCAACCAGTGGTTGGACAAGGAGGATGTGGACTATGAGCTGCGTGCTGTTTTATATGGTCATATCATCAAGCAGGTGAATGAATATATGAAGCATGTACTGCAACAAGTGGGTGGTATTTATTTGAATGATAGTTACTATGGAGATGTTTATCCTTCTTTTCAATCAGTGCCAAAAGAGGTTCAGCGCCAATCTTTTTTGTGGATGTTGGATGCGATTGAAAAGATGACATGGATGGATGATAAGGAATTGCTGAATCATTGTGCCTTAACAGGGAGTGTTGCCGATTATTCTCAAAAATTCCTGGGAAACTTGGTATTAGTGCAATTGAGTAATATTTGGCTTAGTGAAAGTAAATCGAATGATCCTTACACGCAACAGCAGGCTATTTCAGATCTGATAAGTTTCTTGTTCAAGGAAGCCAGGATGGGCAAGAGTTCTGCTGAATTTAAGCGTTTTATGCAAGGACAATTCTTGAATGCTGTTATTTCATGGTCGGATGTAAGTCCGGTGAAAGAAAAAGGTTCATCATCCGGTTCTTCTAGCTTTGCGATTGGAGAAACTAATTCTCATTGGGGAATGGAGCCAATTGAAAGCATTTCATATCTGTCTGTTCCGGCAAGAGCTCATTTTTGGTATGGATGTCTGATGGATTTGAAACAGGAATATGTCAAAGCCAAGGCAATGGCACCGACGAAAAAGTTAAGAGAGGATTATGATTATCGGTTGTTTATAATTGAGAAGGCGTTGAGAAAGTAAGATTGAACAAAAGTCTCTCATCCATTTAGGAATTATGGATGAGGGACTTTTATTATTTGAACTCATATTATCTTATTCAGCTACGCGGGTGAATTTATAATTGATGCCAAACATATCTACATCAAATTCTTCATCATAGTCATTATAAGTACTGACAAAGAAATCTGTAGGAATATACTCATGAAAGTAAATGATGATATTGTTATCATCTAGCTTATCAATTCCCATTATAACATCGGCTGGTTCAGACTTTTGAGATGAGAAAAATTTGTTTGCTCCGGAAATAATATAATATGGAGCATCATATTCTTCATCTTTTTCCCAATCAAGAAGACCTTTTTCAATATGATCAAAAGTGACTTTATGTCCACTAGGATTACAAAAGAAGTTTTTTAAGCTTCCGGTAAGATGCGGTATGATTATGTCATTTCCGTCTGTGTGGATGAATTCCAGATAATCATTCTCACTGTTTTTTACGGGTAAGTTTACCATATCTTCAGCAGGAATTTCATACAATTCAAAATTAATTTCATTTGTGATCTCTACAGGTTTCCATTTTCCTAGCATATCTATAAATTTCACTTGGTCAAGTTTTAAAGAATAGGAAATAAAAGATCCTGGATAATAAAGGTCAGAGTCGCCTTCACTAGGTGCTTTTAAATTGATAGTAGCTGTTTTACCTGCATAGTCTTCAGCATCTTCTTGAATTGCAACTGTGAAATGAGCTTGTCGCCCATTTTTAGGTATAGTTATAGAAGTTGGGGCAGTGAAATCAGTACCTATTATCGCACTACTTGATGAACCAATCTCCAAAGGAAATGTAATATCAGAAAGAGCCTTAAAACTTTTTCCACTAATTTCACCTTGAACTTCTACCCATATCTCAACAGTACTTAATACTCGAGAGTAAGATGACGTAAATGAATACATAATACGTTCCTTGGTTTCTATAGGAATGATAGCTATCTTTTTATCTCCCAATACATAACCGTTCACCGGATTAATAGAGAGACGGATTTCACGTCCACTAGTTAAATTGTTTTTAGGTATTAGTATCAATTTTCCACTTGTTTCACCTGCCTTTATCGTGAATTCTTTAGCAGAAATCTCATAATCTTCATTCAGTTCTGCGGTCCCCTCAATATTGACAGGAACTATAAGGTCTGTTTCTGGTGGTACAGATGCCCTAAGTTCTACTTCCAAACTTCCCGAAGAAGGAAGAATATAAATGGATCGACTGAACGAAAGATTAGCAGCCGAAGAATCATCATCACTGCATGAAATGGCTATTATGGGAAATGCCATTACCAATATAAGCAGAATGTTTATGTTTCTAAGCATTGTTTTCATTTTACTCAATCGATTTTATTGGTTAATTGCTTCGTTATATTCATCCCATCGTGCTTGTACTTCTGCACGGTCTTCGGCAGTTAGGATTGTTCCAGTGGGAACAAGATAGTCTGTTGTTACAGATGCTGTTTTCGGAGTTAGTTCTTCTGGTTCACTACAGGACGAGCATATAAATATGCAGTTTGTAACTATTATTGCTATAATATATATAGTATATTTCATTTTTTGTTTTATTAAAGTTAATACTTAATTTATATACCCGGGATTTTGTATGAGAAGGTCTGGAAATAGTTCTACATCAGCCCTCGGAATAGGATATGTGTAAAGGTACTTTTCTGTAACATATTTTTTCCCATTTGCAGCAATCCAAAATTCTGGTCTTCCATTGCGTTTCAACTCAAACCAACGATCACCTTCGAGAAAGAGTTCCATTCTACGTTCGCAAAGAATGGCGGAAATTAGCTTACTGAGAGGAGCGCCAGTGGCATCTATAGTGATATTTTGTTTAGCTACTTCAGGTAGATTATCCATTGTATAAGCTGTATAATTTTGGGTAATTCTTTTGGAACGAAGGAGATTAAGATATTTTAGAGCTTCTGTTGTATTATTCAAGTGCGCATATGATTCAGCAATAATGAGACATAGTTCTTCACTGCGGAATTTAGTTGTAACCTTTTTGATAGGTATTCGTTGTGCGTTGAATGAATTTGCTTTGCGTATGTCATTTGGGCTACTATTGAATAATTGTACTAGCTCTTTAGATACAGGACGCTGAATAACATTGCTTTGGGCAACAACATAACTTAAGCTTCCTATATCATTTTCATTAGTGTAAGAGGCGATGATAACATTTTTCCCTTTTGAAAGTTTCTGATTTATATTATCCGCATATTCTTCAGCTTCTAACATAGGATATTGTTCAAGCACTTCTTTAGCGTATATGATGGCATTTTCCCAGTCTTGTGTCCAAAAGAAAAAACGTGCCATAAAAGCTTTGGTTACCTGAGCCGTAAAGAGGTAGTCTTTATCGGTTACATTGTATAAGAGTGCATTGCGAAATCCTTTTAATATAAATTCTGCTGTTTCTTTTTGGTTCGAACGTTCAGGTTTGGCTTCCATGTCGAATTCATCTACAAGTGGTAATCCTAACGTTTCAGTAGCAGTTTCCGGTTGATAGGGCTCACAAAAACTTTGTAGCAGATTATAATAGCAGATAGAACGAAGACTCCATGCTGTTCCTAGTATGTTTTTTGCCATTTCTGATTCTGTATCTTCCATATTGCTGATGATAACATTGCAGTCTTTGATAACGGAATACAGTTCAGGATAACGTTTTTGATTTGTATTGATACGACTACCGACATATAATTGTGTATTAACAAGGGAACTGGCTAATGTTCCATCCAAATCTTCTGCAAAGAATTCCAAAAGACTTGTATAGTCGGGTTCAGGTATAATTGTAGCATTGGCACCCTTTTCTATCTCGTCCAGCCAATAATGAAGAATTGTGGAATATTCCTCGGCTGTTTTAGGTATAATTTTTCCTTTGGGTTTTACATCCAGATAATTGTTGCATGAGGTAAGTATGAATAGCAAACTGCAACAGGTGAGTATAAGTTGTTTTATTTTCATAGTTATGCTTTTTTAGAATCCTACATTTACGCTAAACATCACAGATCTGCTGACAGGATACGTTGCTCCGGGAGTTTCCGGATCCATACCTTTATAGCTCGTAAAAGTGAAGAAATTATTAAGTGCCATTGAGAAATCCACATTTGAAAGTGCTGTCTGATTTAATAATTTCTTCGGGAGTGAGTATCCTACAATAATACTTTTAATACGTACATATGATAAATTGGTGAGATATGCCCCGCGTGTAATATTTGGATCCATTGGGTTATAATAACCAAAGTTATACGAATCCTTGAAAACGTTCCATACACGCGGATAGGTACCGTCAGTATTGTTGGGTGTCCAACGGTCAGCGGCAATTTTCGGTACATTCAGTTGTTTTGTAAATAGGTCATTCTCGAATACCTGTGTTGATTCACTTTGAGTTCCATAACCTGTATTTTGATAAGAAACGGGAGGTTTAATATATTCAAGTACTTTAGATCCTGTTGCATAGGTTCCGTTCACACTTAATCTGACACCTTTATATTCTGCGGTAATGTTGAAGCCACCGGTAATAGGGGCTTCCCCTGTTCCCAGATAAAATTGATAGTTGTCAAATTTATTTAAATCAGTTGCAGTATTGATTTCTGCATCCGGGCGTAATTGGAAAGAGTAAAGACCTGTATCCGGGTCAATACCGGTAAGTCTGCCGCTATAGATAGCCTCCATTGGATATCCTTCCCAGTATCCTGCATAAGAAAGTTTATTTAGTGGGTCCTTATATCTAGTTATCCTATTCATATTATAGGCAATATTGCCAGATAAGGATAAAGTAAAGTCTTTAGTTTTTACAGGAGTTCCATTTAGTGTGGCTTCAATACCTTTGTTTTCTACATTTGCCGTATTATATTGTTGTTTTGAATATCCAGTTGTGGTTAGTACCCGTACACTAGTTACCATATCAGTGGTTTTACGGTAATATCCTTCAATAATACCGGTTAAGCGGTCATTGAAAAGCCCAAAGTCCAATGCAACTTTCATATCTTTCGTTTTTTCCCAGCGCAAATTGGGGTTTGGAGGAGAACTGATACTTCCAATATGATAAACATTATTTGCCACATTGCGATAATCATCAAGGAGATTAATGATAAGTTGCGGACTTACAGCACGGCTGATATTACCAGTGAATCCGGTTGCCAGCCGAAGAGTCAATCTGTTCAATACTGGTTTGATAGATTGCATAAAGTTCTCTTCGCTGATGTTCCAGGCAGCACCTGCGGCCCAGTTCGGATTGAATTGTTGGTCGCTACCGAAGTTGGAGCTGCCGTCTGTACGGAAAGAAGCATTCAATATATACTTTGTTTTATAATAATAATCGGCGGAAGCATAGAAGGAAGCGAACTTTTGCTCATTCCAAGTTTCACCGGAAGAAGCATCCAAAGCAGTCAGATATTCTTTCAGCTTGTCATAGTTAACTCCTTCGGGAGTAGAAGGTAAAGGGGTAATTGTGTTTCCTGTTAGAGAATCATAACCATATCGTTTACTGAAAAGTCCGTTCGACTTGTTCCCGCGGAGTTCGGCGCCTGCTATTAAGGAAATTGCATGGTCGCTGCCGAATTGGTCATCATAAGCAAAGTGTCCGCGTACCATATAGCTGTCATTATCTATATTACGTTGTAAAACTGAAGCATATTCTTTTTGTGACAAGTAGTCAACTGACATGCGGTTATCTAATGCGGCTTTGGTTCCATCGCCATATATTTCTTTCAGACGGTTGGTGGAATAAGTATATGAAGCGAGTCCCACAAAGCGTAATTTGCTGATAATGCTATAATCAATGCCGGCACGTACAGTTGTATTTATATTTTTAGTACGTGAAGAGGTTTCATTCATTTCTCGCATAATATTGAAACCGCTGTCGGGCACTTTCTTTCTGCTCGTAGTTTCATAGTTATATTTACCTAATGTATAGTAGGTTTCATCTGTGCAATAACTGCCGTCTGTATTATATGGTTTTTCGTATGGATTGGCAAAATATGCGTATTGGAATGGGTCGAAAGTACTTAATGCCGGCGACTTGGAATCTTGATAAGACATTGATGCACCAAAATCTAATCTTACTTTTTGGTTGGGAGTCATGGTGAGGTTAGCCGTTATGTTATAACGGTCGTAATTATTGTTTTTTAATAAACCTGCATTGCGTGTGTATGCTAATGATGTATAATAGGTGTATTTCTCACCTCCTCCACTGATGGATAAGTTGTGTGTTGTTGATACTCCATTCCGGAACAGTTCGTCGTACCAGTTAGTGTTGTTCTGACTTAATTCGTTGAGATAGGTGTCTTGTTGTTCTTTATTCCAGCCGCTAAAACGTCCTTTACCGGAACGTACAATACCAACTATACCTACCACTGGATAATCTGTTTTACCTTCTCCAAAGTAAGGGGCAGAGAATTCATCCCATAATCCTTGTTCAAAAGCAATTTTTTCTTGGGAATTCATTAAAGAATAATCCCTTTGTGGCGATAGTGTGACAGAAACGTTACCGGAATAATTGATTCTTGTTTTCCCTTGTTTCCCTTTTTTAGTGGTTACTACAATAACACCTCCTGCTGCACGAGACCCATAAATAGCTGTAGCGGAAGCATCTTTTAGGATCGTGATGCTCTCGATATCGCTTGGATTAATACCTGCAATACCATTCATAAACATATCATCGAACTGTCCTGATTTAATTTCCGAACTACTTGGCATATCAGCTATACTTTCTTGTACGGGTACTCCGTCAATAACCCATAAAGGTTGTCCGTCTCCAGTGATCGTGTTGGTACCTCTGATTCGTATTTTTTGTGTACTACCGGGCTGTCCGGTTACAGCTGATACAGCTACACCTGCAATTTTACCTTGCATTAAGGCATCGACAGTCGGTTGGGCTTGATCTTTTAGCTGGTCGGCAGTAATGATGCCTACTGAACCTGTCATCTTTTTAAATGTAGTTTGAGTATAGCCAGTGATAACAACCTGATCGAGTTCACTTGTTTCTGCCTCCATCTGTATTTTGATGAAAGAGGTTGTCCCTTTTAGTAAACGCTCTGCATTTTTCATACCGATATAGGAAAAAACAAGCGTTTTTCCTTCATTTACCTCCTTGATGGAAAACTTACCATCAATATCTGTAGTAACACCAACTTGGGGGACTTCCTTATAGCGGACGGAGACGCCAACTAATGGTACCCCACTTTCGTCAGTTACAATACCCTTTACTGTTACCTGTGCATTTGCAAATAATGGTAAAATTAGAATAAAAAGTAGTGTTAATGAAAAAATGGGAATTTTATTCATAATTGTAATAATTTGGTTTGAATAAATGCAAATGTATTATTATTAGCTGATATAAACAAGAAAAATGATAATATTTGTGTCTAAAATGTGTGCTTTTGTTTGAGCGGATATCAACCGGTGTTTATTATATTTTTATAAAAGTATAGAAATTTGATTTATGGTATATTACGGCTAGCTTTTGGCATTATAGTATATATTGGGGAGTTTGGTTTGGTAAGTAGTAGAAGGCAAGAAAAGAATGGCTCAGTTTGAGAGTTTGGAGGTAGAACAACTATAGCCCAAACAGTTCGTTTTTATACGGAAATGATCCTAAGATACTACCGCTGACAATAACTTGTCAATATACAGCTTTTATTTCTTTCTCTTGCTTATATTATTCTTTCAATTGCCTAACGAGTTATCGTTTGACAATTGTTAAGCGATAGTTCAACATATGTCAAGCGTTCGTTCAACAACTGTCAAACGATAACTCCTTAGGCAATGAAATAACTATCAATAGGTAAACGGTTGTTTAAGAATAACTAATAAAATCATTAGTGGCAATTGATTCCAAAACGATGTGGTTATGAACTAAACAAGAATATTCCCTTGTTCTTATTGATTTCTATAGACATTCTTTTATAACTGATTCCCTATTCAGACTTATTTGATTCGCTACTTTTATTTCGTTCTACCATAATGTAGTTATCTTTGTGGAACACTATAGTGGAAGGAATAAAGGAGAACTAACGGAGCTAATCCGATTAGGCAAACAAAGATATAAAAATAGTATTTAAGTCCTTTCCGTATCGTCATTGAATAAGATTAGTAAAGCAATTTTGTAAATAGTTTCAACCCTATTTGAAACTAAAAGTTTCACGCTGGGGAATGATATAGGGCTCCAAATGTCTTACGGATTACAGAGGCTATATCGTTTTTTTATGAACAAATTATATGTATTATCTATATGCTAGTAATTATTTATCTAAATACAATTACATTAATTTGGAAAATATAAAAAAAATATGTTTATTTGCTGGTAGATTATTTGGCTATAGTGCATATTGATTGGTGATTATTTTAAAGAAACATATTTATTGATTAAAATTTATTATTTATGAAAACAAAACAGTTTAGTCTATTATTTTTTTTATGTGTCTTTTTTGCAATGTTTTCATCTTGTTCAAATGAAGAATCTATAATTGACGTAGATACTCCTTCTGTAATACAAATGGAGAGAGTTAATCAGCTTGATAGTAAAGGGTATACAGGATATTATATACTGTTAGTGGAGGTAGATCCAGATTGTAAAATACGAGTAATAGCAAAAGTAAAAGAATTATTTATGTATGATATGAGAACTGCAAAATACTTGGTTGAAAGTGTTCCTTCTTATTTAGCTAAAGTGGAAGATAAAACAGCTGCAGACTGGTATGTGGCTGAATTGGTAAAAGTTGGTGCAAAAGTTCGTTTGGAATAATTGTAATTTGTTTGAACTTCTTTAATGATACTTTTATAATAAAAATTTCTAATGTCAAATCGAATACTAATTCACGGTTTCGGCAGAGTTTTTTTGACTAGGAAAATGAAGCATAATTTTCTTAATAATACACTTACTTAAATTTCGTATTTTGTAAATTATCCTCTATTATAGCTGGGAATTTTAATTAATTCCTACAGATTGTATATAAAAAGGAAATAAAAGCGTATAGGCATAAAAAAAGGAGCAACGCCTTGCTCCAACCTTTGTTAACCTTAAATCTAATACTATGAAAAACACATTGCAAAGATACGGACTATTGGGAAATTAGCAAATTATCCAAGAAAAATAGCATGTTTTATAACACGTTTTAATAGTTTTCTCCTACTTATTAAGAAATAAACTCTCCTTTTTTCAAGGTATGCAACATTTATTTTGAAAATTGAATCGGAGCATACCGTTGATTCTCTGCCGAAAAACCGTTATCTTTGCAAGGATAATTCATTATATACTCAACAAAAAAGAAAAGGAGACACCCGTGAACGAAGAAGAAATCGTCCTCACCCCGATGATGAAACAGTTTCTGGATTTGAAAGCAAAACATCCGGATGCAGTGATGCTGTTTCGTTGCGGTGACTTTTATGAAACATATTCTACGGATGCCATCGTTGCATCGGAAATATTAGGAATCACACTGACAAAACGTGCTAACGGGAAAGGAAAGACTGTTGAGATGGCGGGATTCCCGCATCATGCTCTCGACACTTATCTTCCGAAATTGGTTCGTGCCGGAAAGCGTGTCGCTATCTGTGACCAGTTGGAAGATCCGAAAATGACGAAAAAGTTGGTGAAACGTGGCATTACCGAACTGGTGACTCCCGGTGTTTCTATCAATGATAATGTCCTGAATTATAAAGAAAATAACTTCCTTGCTGCCGTTCATTTCGGGAAAGCTTCCTGTGGGGTTGCCTTTCTTGATATTTCTACCGGTGAATTCCTAACTGCAGAAGGACCTTTTGATTATATTGATAAACTGTTGAACAACTTCGCCCCGAAGGAAATTCTTTTTGAACGTGGCAAACGTTTGATGTTTGAAGGTAATTTCGGCAGTAAGTTTTTCATGTTCGAGCTGGATGATTGGGTGTTTACAGAAACGACGGCTCGTGAGAAATTGCTGAAACACTTTGAAACGAAGAATCTGAAAGGTTTCGGAGTGGAGCATTTGAAGAACGGTATCATTGCTTCCGGTGCTATTCTGCAGTATCTGACAATGACGCAGCATACGCAAATTGGTCACATCACTTCATTGGCTCGTATTGAAGAAGATAAATACGTCCGTCTGGATAAGTTCACTGTGCGCAGTCTTGAGCTGATTGGTAATATGAATGATGGCGGGAGCAGTCTGCTCAATGTGATTGACAGAACGATCAGCCCGATGGGAGCGCGTCTGTTGAAACGCTGGATGGTTTTTCCCTTAAAGGATGAGAAACCGATCAATGAACGCTTGAATGTAGTGGAATATTTCTTCCGTCAGCCAGATTTTAAGGAACTGATTGAAGAACAGTTGCATTTAATAGGAGATTTAGAACGTATTATTTCCAAAGTGGCTGTAGGACGTGTGTCGCCCCGTGAAGTCGTTCAGTTGAAGGTAGCTTTACAAGCTATTGAGCCGATAAAACAGGCATGTATGGAAGCTGATAATGCGAGTTTGAATCGTATTGGCGAACAGCTGAATCTTTGTATTTCTATTCGTGACCGGATTGCCAAAGAGATTAAAAATGATCCTCCTTTACTGATAAATAAAGGCGGAGTGATTCAAGATGGTGTGAACGCAGACTTGGATGAATTGCGGCAAATTTCCTATTCAGGAAAAGATTATCTGCTAAAAATACAACAGCGGGAGAGCGAAGAGACGGGTATTCCGAGTTTGAAAGTGGCTTATAATAACGTATTCGGTTATTATATCGAAGTCCGTAATGTCCATAAAGATAAAGTTCCTAAAGAGTGGATTCGTAAACAGACGCTGGTTAATGCGGAACGTTATATCACGCAGGAACTAAAGGAATATGAAGAAAAGATTTTGGGAGCGGAAGATAAGATTCTGATTCTGGAAACGCAGCTATATACGGACTTAGTACAGGCATTGATGGAGTTTATTCCACAGATACAGATTAATGCGAATCAGATTGCACGTCTGGACTGTCTGTTGTCATTTGCCAATGTGGCTCGTGAGAATCGTTATATCCGTCCGATTATTGAGGATAATGACGTATTGGATATTCGTCAGGGACGTCACCCGGTAATAGAAAAACAACTTCCGATAGGTGAGAAGTATATTGCCAATGATGTAATGCTGGACAGCGATACACAGCAGATTATTATTATTACAGGTCCGAACATGGCCGGTAAGTCGGCACTCTTGCG
>CDZN01012205.1_pt1 | contig 13999 bp, 13 predicted proteins | sample 557701 | NCBI WGS metagenome assembly CDZN01 (sample SAMEA3182089, study PRJEB8094) | gut metagenome | biome: human; feature: gut; material: Stool; isolation source: human stools | place: Canada | collected 2013-02-04 | reverse complement strand
TACGTGCCAAAATGCATGGCATATTTTTGTAAATAGCTTCTGTTCTCTGTCATCTTCATTTATAAATTGCGCACAAAGGTACAAATAATATCGGTTGGTAGGGGAAATCTGGTTGTTAAAGTTAATAAAGCAGGGGAAGTTGCTGTCTGAATATTTTTTTGCGATTTTAATTGCTTGAAACGTAGCTTGTTAGTATTTTATTCGTAAAAAAGTTATCTGCAGCTATTGCAGAATACATAAAAATGTCTACCTTTGCAACCGCAAAACGGGTAAGTCCTATACGGCCAGCTCCCTTCGAATCCTCCAGGGCTTGATCGCAGCAAAGGTAGTTGGTTGTAGCGGCGCGATATAGATAGCTTACCCACCCGCCTCTTTAGCTCAGTTGGCCAGAGCACGTGATTTGTAATCTCGGGGTCGTTGGTTCGAATCCGACAAGAGGCTCAAAATTGATATACAGCCAATTCACGAAGGAAAAAAGCATTCAGGTATTTGCCTGGATGCTTTTCTTTTTTTATATTTGCACATTAGCGAATGTATAGTTCCGAAATGACTTGTTCGGAACTATACATTTCGGAAGTATGTAAATCGTTGCTAAATTGAGGAATATGAAAAGAATAGAACTGATTGAGGCATTGAAGAATCTATTGAAGTGTGTTGTGCCTAATGCACAGGCTATTCTTTATGGTTCTGAGGCTAGGGGGGAAGCGCGACCGGATAGTGATGTTGATCTGCTGATTCTGCTTGATAAGAATGAGATAACTCCCGAAGAGGAGGAAGAGATTACCGCGCCATTATACGATATGGAATTTGAACAAGGGATTATTATTAGTCCGATTGTAATGACCCGTAAACGTTGGGAAGAAGCTAAAAAACAAACTTTGTTTTATTATGATGTTTTGAAAGACGGGATTCTTTTGCAATGAACGAAGACGTACGCCAGAATATAGTAATGTATAGGATGGGGAAGGCCCGTCAGTTATTACATGATGTGGATGTTCTTATAGAGAATGAACTGTGGAATTCTACTATCAATAGAATGTATTATGCTTGTTTTCATGCAGTATCTGCATTGCTGATAAAGAACGGAATAGAAGTTAAATCTCATATGGGGATACGTCAAGCGTTTGGACTTCATTTTGTCAAGGCAGGAAAAGTTTCGCTAGAATATGGGCGAATCTTCTCGAGGATATATGATAAACGTCAGTCGAGTGATTATGATGATTTTATTGATTTTACGAAAGAAGAGGTTGAAAAGTTGTATCCTCAAATTAAATCATTTATAATGGTTATTGGCAATTTAGTTGAAGATTAGTCGAGAATTTTTGAAGGTTATGTAATAAAGAGGACAGCAATGTATCCTCTTTATACAATGATTGAAGTCTATCGGGTACGCCTGTGCAATTTTACAAAGACTCCTAAAATTATCAGAATGATTAGTAGTGTAACTCCAAATGCCCAATAATGATAACCCGTGATTCTGCGTTGAGGATATAATTGCCTGCCAAGAGCCGGAAACCATCTATTCCCCAAATAGCTGAATTGTTGTTTTCTTCACTCGTTCCGTGGGTATGGCTAAGGGATACATATATTCTTTTCCTTTTGCGACGGAAAAATATTCTCCATCTACAACCGATAGTTTTCTGCAAACTTTTACATTCAGGTTTTCTTCCTCTCCCCAAAAGTTGAACTTGACGGCAGAATCTAGTTTTACTATTTGCTAGTCTGTGTCTATTTGAAACAGAAATGGATTGTGAGTCTTGTCTCCTGCGATGAAAGCGGAATCACCTCGGGCATAGACTTCCCAGTATATGTTTCCGTCACTTCCAGTTCTTCGACATCCCGAAGCATAAAAACTATTTTCTGTTGTGAGGGAAGTTTCTTGGTATAGCACAATATCAATTCTTTCAACTGTTTGTTGGCGAGCGATATTTCAATATTATCATTTGAAGGAATATTTGCTGAATCAGAGAAAGAAGATTCTTTATCCAAAGGTGAATGGCTTAATGAACGCAAACGGTCGTAACAGGCATTGCAGGTAATATCATCATTTATCCTTGTTTATAATATGATACGTAATAAAATACTTTCGGTCGTTTCCGGACTATCAAATATATTACTCTACATTATTATGAATCTACTGATATTGATTTTAGTAAATACACTCCGTAGAGGAGTTCACATGTGGATATAAAAGTGTCTGCCATGAAAATAGGCAGGTTGTTCTCCCTTGTAGTATCGTGTTTGACGTTACAAACGTAGTTATTATTTTTTCAAATCTATCAAATAAGTAGAGAAATAATTATTCAAAAAGAGAGAATGGACTACCAATGAATCCATCCTCTCTCATCTTTATTATAGGAATCTATTTACTTAATTCTCTTATATCCATACACAGCCAAATCACCAAGCTCTTCTTCAATGCGAAGCAACTGATTATATTTAGCCATACGGTCAGAACGGCTTAAAGAACCTGTTTTGATTTGTCCGCTGTTGGTAGCTACTGCGATATCGGCGATAGTAGCATCTTCTGTTTCACCCGAACGATGAGAGGTAACAGTGGTGTATCCATGACGGTGAGCCATTTCGATAGCGTTCAATGTTTCGGTCAACGAACCGATTTGGTTTACTTTAATCAGGATAGAGTTGGCACAGCCTTTTTCGATACCCATGGCAAGGAAGTCTACGTTAGTCACGAACAAGTCGTCACCTACCAACTGGCAGCGGTTGCCGATGCGTTCTGTCAATTTCTTCCAACCTTCCCAGTCGTTTTCGCTCATACCGTCTTCGATAGAGTCGATAGGGAATTTGTTAATCAGTTCTTCCAGATAGTTGATTTGTTCTTCAGCGGTACGTTTCTTGCCTTTTTCGCCTTCAAACTTGGTATAATCATAAATACCATCGTGGTAGAATTCAGAAGAAGCGCAGTCCATACCGATCATCACATCTTTACCCGGTTCGTAGCCTGCGGCTTTGATAGCGGCAAGGATCGAGTTTAGGGCATCTTCTGTACCTTCGAGGTTAGGGGCGAAACCTCCTTCATCACCTACGGCAGTACTTAAACCACGGTCTTTCAAAACCTTCTTCAAGGCATGGAATACTTCAGCACCCATCCGCAGACCTTCTCTGAAAGAAGGAGCACCGACAGGGCGAATCATAAATTCCTGAAATGCGATAGGAGCATCGCTATGTGAACCACCGTTGATGATGTTCATCATCGGTACAGGCATTACATAGGTATTTGTTCCACCGATATAACGGTATAGAGGGAGATCCAGATAGTTGGCAGCAGCTTTGGCTACGGCAAGAGATACACCGAGAATAGCGTTGGCACCCAAGTTGGATTTGGTCTTGGTGCCATCCAATGCCAACATTGCGTAGTCGATTCCTCTCTGGTTGAGTGAAGACATTCCGACCAATTTCGGAGCAATGACTTTATTTACATTGTCAACCGCTTTTTGTACACCTTTTCCACCATAGCGTTGCTTGTCACCATCGCGAAGCTCCAATGCTTCGTGTTCACCTGTGGAAGCACCCGACGGCACTGACGCACGTCCCATAATGCCTGATTCCAATACTACATCAACTTCTACTGTGGGGTTACCTCTTGAGTCGAGAATTTCTCGAGCTACAATTTTTTCAATTTTCATCGTTTCTATTGTTTTTGAATAAGATTTTTGCAAAAGTACGGACTTGATGTGGAGCCATTAGTCCGTCCTTATATTATAACGACGGGACGATGCTTTTTGTTTGAACGTAATGAAGGAAATGTGAAGTGACAGGGGCTTCCTGTTTGAAATTTGTTCGGCATTATGGGGAAAGCTTTTTGCGGATGTTTTCCGAAGGAGGTTTGGTGGCAGTGATTGGAGTAGAATATATCGAAGAGGATTGTAATAGAATATGATTGAGGGATAAATTTCTGCAACTATGGCAGATTATTCATCGAACTTCGTTATATTTGCAATGTATACTCGTTGGTTAAATCGGAATATGGCAAACTTCAATTCATATATAGACAATTTGGATATGACTTTCTGGCATGGAATCTGTCTGCAAAACGGAATGGTAAAGCATTACCGGAAAGGAGAGGTCTTTGTTTGGCAGGGGGATGTCATCAAGTATTTTGGGATTATCAGGAAGGGATATTTCAAATATACGATAACGGACACTGAAGGCCACGAACATATTACAGGGTTTGTATTCAGTAATGGTCTGGTGGGTGATTTTCTAAGTACCGTAAATAAGGAATCTGTTAAGACCAATATCATTGCAGCGACAGATGCGGAGGTGATACAATGCCCCGCCAGCGTACTGAAACGCCAGCTTGAGCATTCGCCGGCACTGCGTCGGGCTCTGACAGAAGGCTTGTTTCGTCAAGCTTATATGCAGTACTTGGATTTGTATAGCTCGTCGCCCAAAGCGCGTTATCTTGCTCTGCTGAAGCGATGTCCGGATATATTGCAAAACATTACTCTCAAAGAAATGGCCTCTTATCTGCAAATAACGCCTACACATCTGAGCCGTATCCGGAAAGAACTGACATTCACCAATAATACATTGGAATAAAATTCTCCGCTCCTATCTTCAGCTAATATATTTTTTTCTTTTTCTGAATTTTATGTTATGCTTGTAGTTCTCAACCTATGTTGAGAATCATTTGTCTGCTATGCCTTAATTTTGCATTCATCATTTAAATATAGACTCGTATGAAACCTTTAAGAATCACCCGCTTTCTACTGATTGCTATGGCGGCATTCTGTGTATGGACGTTCAATTCTTGCCAAGTTGTAGAATTAGTAATCAGTGGTACAACTTATTATGAAACGGAAATTACTACAAAAGACAATCAACTGATTGCCGGACAAATAGGCGGCCAACGCTCTTCTAACCTGCCTTCCGGAGCCAAGACCATCAGTATCAAGACAGAAGAAGGACGAAAAAAAAGTCAAGAGTGAGGAAATCAAATACATGACGCTGGCGCGTAAGAATCATCCGGAAAAACGGCAGACATTAGTATATGCAGAATTCAAGATGCCATATACAAAGAAGGGCGAACAGAAGTTTCGCACATTCAAGAATTGGCAGATATTGAACAGTGTAGGCGACCATCTTCTCATAACTGCGTACGGACACACTTACAGCCTCGCTAAAGATGGAGCTTTAATTATCACTTACAGTAGAGACGAGGGAATACAATATTGTATTCAGCGTCAGAGCGATGATTGTCCGATACTTATCGGAAGAAGCATCTCCAGCCGGTCGTATATGCGCAAACAGTGGCAGGCATACCTTGCTGATGATCCTGTATTATGTGAGAAGATAGCGAAGAAGGAGATTGACGCATTTGATTTTACCGCTATCACCGAACAATATAATCCTGTAGTTAAATGACTTTTAGGTATTTCTTCCTGCTTGTTGCAATACTCTTCTCGCCATGCTTATGTCATAATGTATCGGCTCAGGAAAGTAATCTCAAAGACGGGGCAGCACTTTACAGTATAGGATTTGGCTATGAATGGATGTCGGACGCCTATTCTTCCAATGGATTTGCACTTGATGTACGTGCTCGTTTCTATATGTCAGGGCGGCTTTTTTGTGAACTTATGGGACATTGGGGCACGCATGAGGGAAGCAGGAGTGTACTGCAAAAGGGAAATCCGTTCGACATTGACGATGAGCGAAACACGTTGTCGGGAGTTGTTGGTCCTGGTTATGAGATATTCCAGAGTGAGAATCAAACGTTTGACATATATCTCAAAGGGCTTGTAGGTTATGGTATCAGGTCTTCTCGTTTTGATGATTATCAAATTACTGGCAATGAAGACGGGGATGTCACGCTTGGATGCGATAAAAAGAAAAAGGGGATAGCTGCTGTTGTCGGATTAGGAATGGATACGCGTTTTAAACGGTGGACACTTACTCCCTCTATTGATGTGCTTTATATCGGGAATGAATGGAATGTGGCTACAATGATATCTTTTGGCTTTTTTCTTTAAGATGTACTTGGAACCATTGCGGGGGCGTAGATTCTTGAACGGCTTTTTAATCTTCGATAATAACGCCTAACAGAGGAAGTAAATCCATCGCTTGCAGGGAGGTGATGACAGCTCCTTTCAGGTCGCTGATATTAAGCGTGATTCCGCTGATTCGTGAAGTGCGCAAGTCTATTCCGCGAAGCGAAGCATGAGAAAAATCGGCTTCCACCAAATCGCAACTGTCAAAAGCGATGGAAGAGAAACGGCAGTCGTTCAAACTTCCGTTACGAAGCTGGCTATGCGCAAAACGTACCTGATTCATCTTGCTCATGGCCAGATTGATGTAACCGGCATTGCAATCGTGCAACAAGACGTGGTTCATAGTTGTCTCGGATAGATTGGTTCCTAATAACTTACAAGAGATAAATTCTACTCGATAGAGGGAACTTTCGGCAAAAGAAATGTTAGATAAATCGCAATTCTCAAACCGGACATCGGTCAGTTGGGAAGAACGGAACTTACACTCGCTAAAGGTCTGATGCCGGAAGGTGCAGTTCTTGAAACTTTTATAAGATTTGTCGATACCTTCTTCTTTTCCTTTACAGAATAAAAGATGAGAGACGGTTTCTTCTTTGTCGAGCCATTCCTGTAGGGTGGTGGTACTGACTTCCTGCTCTTCCATCATGGGAGGAACAACGCGGACGGGTTTGATTGGGTTTCTTTTCATCATGCCTTTCCCACATATCCGCCGGCTACCACAGCAGCCAATCCTATACCTATACTTATTAATGTATATAGAATAAATGCTCCATAGAACTCTCCTTTCAGTAGACCTACGCCGTCACTGGAGAAAGTAGAGAACGTTGTGAAACCTCCACATAAGCCCGTTGTCAGAAACAAACGGACTTCGAACGGAAGGTGAAACCGTTCTGAAAGGGCATAAAATAGGCCGATAAGAAAACTACCGAGGAGATTGACAGTGAAAGTAGCCCATGGAAAATGGTAGGGGACAATTCGTTCGTGCATTAACAACTGAATGAAATAACGCAATGCACTACCCGTGCCTCCGCCGATAAAGATATAGATAACTTCTTTGCTCATTTGATTGAAAGATTGATATTATTTAGGCGACTTCAAAATCCTTTTCGAATTGCTCGAAACCTCCGGGATAAATTAAGGCGTTGTGCCATATGAATAATAAAATGTTTATTGTGATTGAGATAATAATTTGCAAATATAGAAAGATTATGCAATATTCATATTTAATCCTTTTAATTTATTCACCATAGACACTATATTTTTTCTAGTCTCAAAATATGTTATCTGCTTTATCCTTAAATACTTATTCTGTTTTTGTTTCTGTATCCCTCTATATTTTCTTTATAAAGAAAAACACCTCTTGTGTTTCCGGTCTATCTTTGCCATACGATTATTAACTAACTCATTTATATCATGAAGAACATGAAAATAGGAACTGTAATAGGGCTCTGTCTGTTGCTCTCTTTTTTCTTCGGCACATCAGCTAAAGCCGAAAGTATCACTTCTCCTGACGGACAATTAAAACTTAATTTCTCTGTCAATGCGCAAGGAGAACCGGTGTACGAACTCTCTTATAAAGGAAAAGAAGTAATTAAACCTTCGAAACTGGGATTGGAATTGAAGAATGATCCGGGACTGATGAACGGATTCACGCTGATCGATACAAAAACTGCTACTTTTGACGAAACATGGCAACCTGTGTGGGGAGAGGTGAAATCCATCCGCAACCATTATAATGAAATAGCTGTCACCTTGAATCAAAAGGCACAAGATCGTAATATGATTATTTGTTTTCGTCTTTATAACGATGGTTTGGGATTCCGTTATGAATTTCCACAGCAGAAAAATTTGAATTACTTCGTTATCAAAGAAGAACATTCTCAATTCGCTATGTCTGGCGATCATACAGCCTTCTGGATTCCCGGCGATTATGATACGCAGGAATATGACTATACCGAATCCAAACTTTCAGAAATTCGCGGATTATTGCAAGGGGCAATTACTCCAAATGCTTCTCAAACACCTTTCTCTCCGACAGGTGTACAAACTTCCCTGCAAATGAAAACGGCCGACGGATTGTATATCAATCTGCATGAAGCCGCTTTGATCGACTACTCTTGTATGCATCTGAATCTGGACGATCAGAACTTGGTTTTTGAATCATGGCTGACTCCTGATGCGAAAGGAGATAAGGGGTATATGCAGACTCCCTGCCGTTCACCCTGGCGTACGGTGATTGTAAGTGATGATGCCCGTGATATTCTGGCTTCTAAATTGACTCTGAACCTAAATGAGCCTTGTATTTATGAAGATGTTTCCTGGATTAAGCCGGTGAAATATATCGGAGTGTGGTGGGAAATGATCACCGGAAAAGGTTCCTGGTCGTATACGGATGATGTTTACTCGGTGAAACTTGGACAGACGGATTATTCCAAAACAAAGCCAAGTGGACACCATTCAGCCAACAATGATAAAGTGAAACGTTATATCGATTTTGCTTCCGAACATGGATTCGACCAGGTATTGGTGGAAGGCTGGAATGAAGGTTGGGAAGACTGGTTTGGAAATTCGAAGGATTATGTCTTTGATTTCGTCACTCCATATCCTGATTTTGACGTGAAAATGCTCAATGCGTATGCAAAGGAAAAAGGGGTGAAGCTGATGATGCATCACGAGACCTCTGCTTCTGTACGTAACTACGAACGTCATCTTGATAAGGCATATCAGTTTATGATAGATAACGGGTATAATGCTGTGAAGAGTGGATATGTAGGTAACATTATTCCTCGTGGAGAACATCATTACGGACAGTGGATGAATAACCATTATTTATATGCGGTAGAAAAAGCTGCCGAATATAAGATATGTGTAAATGCCCACGAAGCAACCCGTCCCACAGGATTATGTCGTACCTACCCGAATCTGATTGGTAACGAATCGGCTCGTGGCACGGAATATGAAGCTTTTGCAGGCAACAAACCGTTCCATACCACTTTGCTTCCTTTCACCCGTCAGATTGGCGGACCGATGGATTATACGCCGGGTATTTTTGATACCAAACTATCTTTTCTGTCGGGCGATCACAGCTTTGTACGTACTACTTTAGCTAAACAATTAGCGCTTTATGTAACGATGTACAGCCCTTTGCAGATGGCAGCCGACCTTCCGGAAAGTTACGAACGCCACATGGATGCGTTTCAATTTATCAAAGAGGTAGCTGTTGATTGGGATGACAGCAAGTATCTGGAAGCAGAACCGGGAGATTATATCACGGTTGCCCGTAAAGCAAAAGGTACTGATAACTGGTTTGTAGGCGGCATCACCGACGAAAATCCCCGTACCTCTGCTTTTACGCTTGATTTTCTTGAACCGGGAAAACAATATGTAGCCACTCTTTATGCTGACGGAAAAGATGCTGACTTTGAAAAGAATCCGACCTCTTATCAGATAAAAAAAGGATTGGTGACAAACAAGAATAAGATGTCTGTGAAGCTGGCACGCAGTGGAGGATTTGCGGTAAGTCTGATAGAAGCAACTCCCGCCGACTTGAAAACAATCAGGAAATGGAAATAATATTCAGGTAAAAAGATTGTTTACGGATTCCTCGTTTTTTAATAAATATTAGTTGTGCTTCGCAAAGAAAACTAAAACTTTGCGGAGTACTTTTTTTATAGGACGGATTCTTTTTTGTACTTTTGCGCCATCTTTTTTAAAACATCATCAATAAAGAGAACAACATGGGAGGTTTTTTCGGAACAGTCTCGAAAACTAGTTGCGTGACTGATTTATTCTATGGCACAGATTATAACTCACATCTGGGTACCAAGCGAGGAGGACTCGCAACATACAGTGAGGAAAAAGGGTTTATCCGCTCCATTCACAATTTGGAAAGTACTTATTTCCGAACCAAATTTGAAGGAGAACTAGACAAATTTAAAGGAAACGCCGGCATCGGCATCATTAGCGACACAGATGCACAACCTATCATCATCAATTCTCATCTCGGGCGTTTCGCCATTGTCACAGTCGCTAAAATAGCCAATATCCAGGAATTGGAAGAAGAACTTCTCAATCAAAACATGCACTTCGCCGAACTTAGTTCGAGCAACACCAACCAGACGGAACTTATCGCATTACTTATTATACAAGGTAGAACCTTTGCTGAAGGTATCGAAAATGTGTTTAATCACATTAAAGGTTCTTGCTCTATGCTGCTCCTGACAGAAGATGGTAGCATCATCGCTGCCCGTGACCGATGGGGACGTACTCCGGTAGTAATTGGAAAGAAAGACGGTGCTTATGCTGCAACGAGCGAATCGTCCAGCTTCCCGAATCTGGATTATGAGATTGAGAGATATTTAGGCCCCGGCGAGATTGTCCGCATGTATGACGATCACATCGACCAGCTTCGCAAACCCAATGAGGATATGCAAATTTGCTCGTTCCTGTGGGTGTACTATGGTTTCCCGACTTCTTGCTATGAAGGAAAGAATGTGGAAGAAGTGCGTTTCACCAGCGGATTGAAAATGGGGCAGACGGATGAATCGGAAGTGGACTGCGCTTGCGGTATTCCTGATTCGGGAGTGGGCATGGCTTTAGGATATGCCGAAGGAAAGGGAGTTCCCTATCATCGTGCTATCTCGAAATATACACCGACGTGGCCTCGTAGCTTTACTCCCAGCAATCAGGAGATGCGTTCGCTGGTAGCCAAGATGAAGCTGATTCCTAACCGTGCGATGTTGCAAAATAAACGTTTGTTGTTCTGTGACGATTCTATTGTACGGGGAACTCAACTGCGTGATAATGTGAAGATTCTGTATGATTATGGAGCAAAAGAGGTACACATGCGTATCGCTTGTCCGCCATTGATTTACGCTTGTCCGTTTGTCGGTTTCTCGGCTTCCAAAAATGCATTGGAGTTGATAACCCGTCGCATTATCAAGGAACTGGAGGGTGATGAAAATAAGAATTTGGAGAAATATGCCACTACCGGTTCTCCGGAATACGAAAAGATGGTTAGCATTATTGCCGAGCGTTTCGGACTAAGTTCATTGAAGTTTAACACGCTGGAAACGTTGATTGAGGCTATCGGCTTACCTAAATGCAAAGTATGTACACATTGCTTTGATGGTAGCAGCCACTTTTAAAGCAGTAAAATAGGATATTTAAATATCCGGATAAAAGTATACAATAAAAAAGAGCCGTGAATTGCTTTGTAATTCACGGCTCTTTTTTTACCTTTACGGCACTATAAACTATCAAATTGTAAATTGTAAATCGTTAAATCGTAAATAGAAATGACTTTAGTAGACAGATTTTTAAAGTATGTAAGTTTCGATACACAATCTGATGAATCGACTGGGCTTACTCCAAGTACTCCTAAGCAGATGATTTTTGCTGAATACTTGAAAAAAGAGTTGGAATCTTTGGGATTGGAAGATATTACTTTGGATGAGCATGGCTATCTTTTTGCTACACTTCCTGCCAATATAGATAAAGAAGTACCCACTATCGGATTTATTGCCCACATGGATACAAGTCCTGATATGACAGGTAAAGATGTCACTCCGCGGATTGTGGAAAAATATGATGGCTCGGATATTGTGCTTTGTGCTGAAGAGAATGTGATTCTTTCTCCATCGCAATTCCCGGAATTGCTGGATCATAAGGGGGAAGACTTGATTGTAACCAACGGAAAAACGTTGCTCGGTGCCGACGACAAAGCCGGTATCGCGGAAATTGTATCTGCGATGGTTTATCTGAAGGAACATCCCGAAATCAAACACGGTAAAATCCGTATCGGCTTCAATCCTGACGAAGAAATCGGTGAAGGTGCTCATAAATTCGATGTAGAGAAATTCGGTTGCGAATGGGGATATACGATGGATGGAGGTGAAGTAGGAGAGCTGGAGTTTGAGAACTTTAATGCCGCTGCCGCAAAAATAACCTTTAAAGGACGTAATGTGCATCCGGGATATGCCAAGGATAAGATGATTAACTCTATCTATCTTGCCAATCAGTTTATTACGATGCTTCCCTCACAGGAAAGACCGGAACATACGACCGGCTATGAAGGATTTTATCACCTGATTGGTATTCAGGGAGATGTGGAGCAAAGCACTGTATCTTATATCATCCGCGACCATGACCGTGTAAAATTTGAGAACCGCAAAAAAGAGATAGAACGTCTGGTAGCTCAAATGAACGCTGAATATGGAGCTGGTACTGCGACACTCGAACTGCGCGACCAGTATTATAATATGCGTGAGAAAATAGAACCGGTAATGCACATCATCGATACTGCTTTTGCAGCTATGGAAGCCGTTGGCGTGAAACCGAACGTAAAACCGATTCGTGGAGGTACGGATGGTGCGCAGCTCTCTTTCAAAGGATTGCCTTGTCCGAACATCTTTGCCGGTGGTCTGAATTTCCATGGACGTTACGAATTCGTACCTATCCAGAATATGGAAAAAGCTATGAAAGTGATCGTGAAAATAGCTGAACTGGTAGCTTCCAAATAAAAAAGGTGGTAAACACAGGTAATACTTAATACTTAAAACTTAATACTTGATTAATACTTAATACTTTAAAATAATGAAAACCACTCCGTTTACAGAGAAACATATCATGCTCGGTGCTAAAATGCACGAGTTTGCAGGTTATAATATGCCTATTGAGTACTCCGGTATCATTGACGAACATCTGACTGTTTGTCAAAGTGTCGGTGTATTTGATGTGTCGCACATGGGAGAATTTTGGGTGAAAGGACCACAAGCATTAGCCTTTCTGCAGAAAATAACTTCCAATAATGTGGCGGCATTGGCTCCGGGTAAAATACAATATACCTGTTTTCCAAATGAAGAGGGAGGTATTGTAGATGATTTGCTGGTGTATCAGTACGAACCGGAAAAATATATGTTGGTAGTCAACGCTGCCAATATGGAAAAAGACTGGAACTGGTGTGTTTCTCACAATACGGGGGGGGCCGAGTTGGAAAACTCGTCGGACAACACAGCTCAACTCGCTGTACAGGGCCCGAAGGCTATTCTGGCTCTGCAAAAGTTGACAGACATTGATCTTGCTTCTATTCCATATTATACATTTAAAGTTGGAACGTTTGCAGGCGAAGAGAATGTGATAATCTCCAATACGGGTTATACCGGTGCGGGAGGTTTCGAACTTTATTTCTATCCGTCTGCTGCTGATCGTATATGGAAAGCGGTTTTTGAAGCTGGTGAGGAATACGGCATTAAACCTATCGGTTTGGGAGCTCGTGATACACTTCGGTTGGAAATGGGCTTCTGTCTGTATGGTAATGACTTGGATGATACTACTTCTCCGATAGAAGCCGGACTGGGCTGGATTACTAAGTTTGTGGAAGGTAAGGAGTTTATCAACCGTCCGTTGCTGGAAAAACAGAAAACGGAAGGGGTTGCCCGTAAACTGGTTGGTTTTGAAATGGTTGACCGCGGGATTCCCCGCCACGGCTATGAATTGGTAAATGCTGAAGGCGAGCAAGTGGGAGTGGTTACTTCCGGTACGATGTCGCCTACCCGTAAGATTGGTATCGGTATGGGATATGTAAAGCCGGAATATAGTAAGGTGGGCACGGAAATCTGTATTGATATGCGTGGTCGGAAGTTAAAAGCAGTGGTAGTGAAACCTCCTTTTAGAAAATAAGAAATAAGCTGGTTGTTGTGTATAGCCCCGGATAAGTATCGACTCTATCCGGGGCTAACTTATTTTAGGACGTTATTGCAAAACATATCCGTAGATATGTTGTTTATCCCATAGAAATAATATAATTTTGTCATCAAATACGATGAAATAATGTCTCAATTACCTACTCTTATAGCTGACCTCGCACTGATATTGATCTGTGCCGGTGTTATGACTTTGTTGTTTAAGAAGTTGAAGCAACCTCTGGTCTTGGGATATGTAGTTGCCGGATTCCTGGCAAGTCCGCATATGCCGTATACTCCTTCAGT
>CDZN01018599.1_pt1 | contig 14060 bp, 12 predicted proteins | sample 557701 | NCBI WGS metagenome assembly CDZN01 (sample SAMEA3182089, study PRJEB8094) | gut metagenome | biome: human; feature: gut; material: Stool; isolation source: human stools | place: Canada | collected 2013-02-04 | reverse complement strand
GGGACCTTTAAAGCACCTGTATTATAAAGCATCAACACTCCTTTGTTCGCAGGAGGCGGGGTCTCTTGTAGTTGATGTAATCTGATAGTTATACTTAATTCCATTCCTTTTGTGGATAATGAATCTCTTACTACTTTGCATAATTTACTATAGCTATCCCTTGTTGTACTTGTCCAGTCGCAGTCGAGTTGAATTTCATTAATCTCCCCACATTCATTATATGAAGACATCGCCAATAATCTTTCCACTATAATGGAAGCAAACTCAGATTCTCTTCCGACCATTGCCCTGAGAGCATCTAATGTTATATATGTAACAGGAACTATTTCTACATTCCTTGGAATTGGAGATACAAACTGGGTTGTGGCAATAGGCACTACCTGCAAAGTCCCATTCAGGAAATCTGGTTCTGTGGCGACATCAAACATCCGTAAATATATACGACTAATATCATGTTTCTGTAGAAATGACAATTCTGTTGAATCTATATCAAATACCGTTCTCCAATAATAAACAGAATTACGTTTTATTGAATCATTTACATTATTAGTTACAGTGGAATTTCCACCATTCCCACATCCGATAAGAACAGATGCTACAATCAAGAGGAAAAGGACTTTGACTATATGTTTCATATGCTTTAATTATTATTTCTATATACAAATTTCATAAAAAGAAATCGTACAGCCGAGAGATTTTTTCTCAACTGTACGAAATCATTTTATAGGTGTATGAAAAGTCGTGTGATAGCTTATTTCATCAAAATAAGATTTGATATTATCTGTGTTTGAAATGTGTACGCATTGCCAACATTATAGATTCTCCAACTAAGGCAATATTCGCCAATAGATAATGTCTCTTATCTCCAATCTTAATGGTATGACCCGCCATTTCCGCTGTTGCTAGTATCTCTTTTCTCACATCAATGTCATTGAAATAGGTTGAACTACCTGCAAAGAAAGCGGTTCCAGATGGCCCCAATTCAAATAGAATCGGACCTGCATCAATATCAATACCCATATAACAAGTTCTATCCCAATACTCCTTTAATCCAGAGATTACCCCTTCTTTCCAGAATAATGTTTTTAGTTGTTGATACTGTGTTTTTGCAAACGTTTCATCAATCAGTGTAAGGTAATAACAGTTTAATGCAGAATAAGAACCTTTGATAGGGGCATCCTCATATAGAAAACCATTTTCGTCTATAAAAGATGCTAATAATCCAGTTCCATTATCTAACCACTCTTTCTGTGCTTTTGACACCCATTTTTTTACAGTTGAACGATATTTACCTTTATGAGTATCTGCATATTGATTTAATGCAACGATAGCGACAAGCATATCCGGAACATAGATCGCTTCACCTGGATATGTAGGTAAGTTCATACTATTGCTTTTTAAAATTCTACGATTCATTGTTTCGCAAAGGCTAGTGAGCAACTCATCGTGTTTATGATTACCACTAATCTCTCTATAACCACAAATCATCCATGCTAAGTGACTTAAATACGAAACATGGCTATTGTTCCCATCCAAACTTTCTAATGGATCTTCACCCCATCTCATTGTATCATAATAGCGTATTTCTGGAGACAACACGATATTTATGAGACTATCAATATATGTTATGTTTTCTTCTCTTGTTTCAGGATAAAGATTAGAAAGGTTTACCAATGCAGCAGACAACATAGAGCAAGAATATAAAGCCCACTCCCCTTGAAACTGTACTCCTATGGCTGTTGGCATTTCATTAAGCACTTTTTGAGGTGACGTAACCAACTTATCAACCAAATAATTCTTTCTCTCAATAATATCGTTTCTCTCACTATCCAATGACCTGTGTTCCTGACACATCCAAATGACGCTTAAGGATTTTAATGTGAAAAAGAGAACTATTATTGTTATGTATGTAATTGCTCTGCCATATTTGATCCTTACGCGAATTCTTTTTGAATATTTCCTGAATAGTTTAACACACAAGAAACAAATGAGTCCATACAAAGGCAAGAATATACCAAACATGATTGAGATAATCCATTTATCAATACTCAAATATAAGACAGTTGCTATTGATAAGTATACCAGATATGGTAAAAGAATCCATTGAACACGTTTGGTTTTATCAACAAAATACCAATATGCGACATATAAAGATGTGTATAAACATATCAACACTATTGCACCGAAAGCATACTCGTAATTCCATATATATGGCATTAGAAAGTATAGGGATATTTGCAAAATAAGCCATTTGCATATCCCTAATGAACAGTCAATACCTTTAATGAAGTAATCCTCAGACATCACATTTTAACTTATTGTTTATTCAATCTTATGATTTGCTTTCCCCTTCAACTCTTCCAAATTTTTCGCAATATGCAACAATATAATATATTGAGTATATGCAGCTTTAGCTTCTATGCGATGAAATGTTTCATCATCCATGTTTTCATATTGTTCTATATTATTAGTTAAAGAGTCATGCCAATATGCAAGATCAATGAACTCCTTCCACGGCATTACTTTTATATCTGCGGCTTGACCATTGTTCTCCCAATATGCTAGCTGAGCACATGTGACAATATAATTGTACCATGCCTGCATATTCAAAATAGAACTAATTCGATACGCCACTTGAGGGGTATATTTAGAGTATAATTCTTCATAAGCCATACTTCTATCATAATTGTGCAGTAATCGTTCTTCAAACTTTTCCAAATTTATGGCTTTATAGAAATACAACAAACCATACAACGCCCTAAACTCTAAACGCGACACATTGTATAATGTATCGTTGGAAGGAAGATTATAATCCTTAATTATAATTTCTCCTGATTCTTTAATGCCGACTTTTGGGAAAAAATTAGATTCTCCGGAATGATATTGTCTGCTTGCTTCCAGCACTGAAGGAACATATGAAAGCCCATAACTTACATAGCTTGTAGCTGCGTAGATACGAGCAAGAGACTCCTCGTATTTATTATAATCTGAAATAGAATCAAGAATGTTATTAGCTTGTTCAAAAGCCCAATATGATTCTGTATCATCGCCCCAATAATCTGCGACTTTAATAAATTCTTTAAGCCCTTGTATTTTATACACAAGAACAGAATCTCTAGTTGTATAACTCTTATTGGAAGCGGTGGCTGAACTATGCTTGCATGAAGATAAACAAGTTAGTATAACACAAAATACTATACAAAATTTCGTTTTCATCAACTTATATGGTAAGCCCTATGGTTAAACTACCTGTTAATAGGATGATTAGTAAGACAATTCCTAGACAACCCGACGTCTTATTCTTCTTATTAGACTGATTTAGAGACTGCTTTAATGCAGATGCATCAAATTTTTCTATTTTTCCTCCTTTAAGTTCTCCTCTATAGTACATTTTTATAGTTTCAATAAATTCGTCCCAATCCGCTATGCGAGGAGCTGCTGCATAATAGCTGTTAGGTCCGAACATTTTTGCATACGATGCTTGATCTGAGTCAATACCTTGATCGTATTCAGGTTCCCACCACACTGCAAAACCGGCAACAACATCCACATACATAAATGGGAATGGTGCCTTGAACGAGTAAGAACAATGAGGGCAGGTGCATATATTCACTTCATCATTCATCACTTTCTCACGAAGGGATTCGTGCTCACCCCATATTGTTCGAAATAATTTGACAGGGTAACTTTGTCCGCATTGGGGACATCTTATGGTTGCGTCTAAAAGTTTGCTCATATTGATATTGTATTATTAGATAGTACTACTCCTTTGATGAATTGTTTTTTTGTTTTTTGAGAGCTAAAACAATTAATAGTATGGCCACAATAATATCTACTACGAGCCAGACTTCTCGCCCTAGGGCGAACTTTATAAATGGTTGGAATAACACTGCAATAACAGCAAATGCTATAGCCAATTCCTTTTTGTCTTGAGTAAAATATGTATACGCCAAATAACAACTAATGATGGTTGTAACAACCCTCACAATAGTAAAGAACCCATAAGGAAGCGGGAATACGCATAATAACAATATTGCAGCACCGGCTAATTGTATTTTCTGAGTTGAATCAAGTTTTACTTTCTTCTCCATACTATATAACTTGTATTTTTAGGCATTCTGCGACGGCCCGTGTAGTAATTATCCTCGCCAAACTCGTGAGTTGTTCCAGCCTCGTCAACAGCCCAACCATAGGCAGATGAACCAACGAGATATACTGCCTGGTCTACGCCTAAATCAGCCAAGGCTTGTGCAAAGTCGTGGAAAGATTCAATACTACTGGTCTCTACCATAAAGATTTCTCCTTGGCGGTTGCATATTGCTCTACGAATAGATTTTCCCTTTGGCTCGTTGTCAATAACTTGACCATCTTTTACAAGAGGATACTGACGGAAGAAATAACCATTGTTCATTGTTGCTTCCTCGAAAAGAGATGTGTTTTCAGCTACACCGATAGTTACTTTACCATTTATTGATGCGCAATATCCCTTCTTCGATAGTCCCCAAGCCTTGGGTTCTCCATTGAGAACAAAAGCTCCCACAATTCCTCCATTGTCAGCTCTTACATCAGCAGCTTGTGCGGCATATATGATACTTTTATCTTCTTTATTCATTCTGCCAATATGTAGTGTTAACTCGGCATTGTGCGGTATAAAGATTCTAATTGGAATATCATTTATAAGAGTATCTCTAATTTCGGTATATCCAGGTGCAAGCGAGTCTGGTTGATGGCCTATCCATTCGTGCAGTATTGGCTCTGCTTCACGAACCGGTTCAAATAATGCAGGTTCGGGAGCCTTCAGCTCTTGAATTTCCTCTTCATTCTGACGAGTTACAAAAAGTAAAATAACACCGACTAACGCTATACCTAAAATTGAAAGGATGATAATCCATACACTACGGGGCAAAGGATTCTTACTTCCTCCTTCGCCTATAATGCGAATTTGGTCATCGCGTATTTCCTTAAGCTCTTTCATAATTATTTAACCTCCTTTTCTAATAGCTCCTTCAACTGCTTTAATGCCTCTTTAGATGCAGTAACACTATGATTAAATGACAATACATCTGAAAGTGTTAACTTCTGTTTAGGAATGTTGATATAATAGATGTAGGAGCGATTAATGATTAGACTTTTACCAATACGAATGAATATATTGCCCTCGCTTCCAAGTTGCGAAGAGATCATCTTTTCAATTTGCCCTAATTGGTATGACAACATGCGCACCTCATTGTCGGTTTGCACAAGCGTAGAATAGTTACCGTCTGATGCAATATAGACGATTTTCTCCGGAGCTATACGAACCAAATCAATAGAGGTTGATATGACCAATTGTTTCTTCATTCGACTGTTTTTCTAAGCAAAAGTATACAGGCTTATCCACATAGCAAAGCTATATTTCTCATAATGTATGAAATTGCTTTCTAACTGTACAAAATGTTATGTCAAAAGAATTATACTTAGTATGATGAGAGTTAATTGGTTTGTTTAATTGCTTCCAGTTAGTATTCTATCGACTAGGCCATAATCAACAGACTCTTGTGCATCAAGCCAAAAGTCACGATCCATATCATTAAATACCTTATCGTAAGGTTGCTTTGTATGCTTTGAAATTAAAGAGCATAATTCCTTTCTGCATTTATCGATTTGCTTAGCAGCGATTAGTATATCTGACGCTTGGCCTTGTGCACCTCCAAGGGGCTGGTGAATCATAACATTAGCATGAGGTAATATAGCTCTTTCATGGCCCGCGCACAGAAGTACAGACGCCATTGACGCAGCCATACCCGTACAAATTGTATTGACATGAGGCTTTACCAATTGCATAGTGTCATATATACCAAGACCAGCCGAAACAACTCCGCCAGGAGAATTTATGTATAAAGAAATGTCTGCTTTATCATCTACCGATTGTAGAAATAGCAGCTGTGCTTGTATAATATTTGCCACATCATTATCTATAGGTACACCCAAGAAGATAATTCTATCCATCATAAGACGGCTAAATACGTCCATAATAGCAACATTCATTTTTCTTTCCTCTATGATGGATGGATTGATGTATGATGCATATGATGATAGCATTGTTGAGCTAATATTATGGCTCAATGCAAACTTTTCGAATTCACTCATAGTACACTAATTTTTAACTATTATAACTTCTGCTCGTCGAATTAAGCGTTCGCCCCTCACATAACCATTCTTTTCAATGGAAATAACGAGACCATCCTCCTTAGCTGAATCGGGTTCTGTATCAACAACGGTACATAAATCTTCATTAATAATTTTGCCATCAAGGTCAATCTGTGATACATTGTACTTTGAGAGAATGGATAGAGCGATCTTTTTGGGTTGTAACATTCTCTTGATGGCTTTACTTGCTGTTTCGTCATCATTATAACCTCTATCTTTGACTACCGTTTCTGCCTTATCATATGCATCAATTACTTGAATAACTTCAAGAATCAAAGCGTCTATCTGCCTTTCTTGCTCCAGCGAAGCATCTTCGAGGTTGTTTTTTAGTCTGATATTCTCTTGTTTGATTTGAGTAATTTCAGTCTCTATTTTCGCGAAATTTTCATTCATATCTATAACGAATTATATGCATCAGCATTAATTGAATTAATGTCAATAATTTCAGGCTGTAAAGCCCCCACGAGAGGTTCCATATTGTCATATGACTCAAATATGGGGAAAGTGAAATCAGCAGCAAGTCTTGTTGCTGGTTTACTCAACTGAGCTCTTGCTTGAGCTATATCAGTATTTGAATATAATCTTTTTCTAAGAGCGACTGTCATAGCCTTTAATATCTGCCCATTATTCGCATCTTGCGGAACATCTAGTATTTGATATGGATTTCTCATAATTTTAAAATTAGAATGGTAAATCATTAAGTCCGAACAAACCAGATCGTCTGTTCGTTACACCGCCAAAAGCTTTCAAATAATCTAATCCTTCTTTTAAAGCTAGTCCTTTACTATTCAGTGATTGACCATATGAATAGAGAGAGCTATCGCCCGATAACAATATTTTAGCATCTGCTGGTATCTGCTTCCAGATATCCTGATACCTATCTCTAAATATTGAGGTGTGTTTATTAAACTCTGAACTTCTGTTTGTTTTCAATGAATTAAGGATTCTTTTAACTTCAGAACTTCCATATGAGTCACCTATTATATATTCTTCTATACATACGACACACAACTGTGCTAGCAGTTGACAAACAATAGCATTGTTTGGATGTTTTGTATACATATCATGTATACATTTAAGAGCATTTGATTTTGATATTGAATTGTTTTTGAACTTATTCAATATGCTTTCTAGTTCAATATCGATTTGTGCAGTTTCATACTCTGCGTTAAGTTCCTGATAAAACGAAGAATTACATCCTGACACTTTGCTTAGAATCGTAGAAACCGCTTGTTTACTGGCAGTTGTAGTCTCTCTAACGAGCATTTCAAAGAGTGTTTTCAAATTATCCTTTACTTTTTTATTATCAGGGTCAAGTAAATAAATGGATAATATGTAATTAGCTGCTTCAGCATTCTTCATTCTTTTATCATTTACCTCTCCAACAACATGGTGCATGACATAATTAGAGAATGTAAATGAAATCGCATTATCTTTTATGGAATTACATACATCAAGATAGAAATCGAAATTCTTCTTAAATATTGTATTATTCTCAGATTTTAGTGCTGATACCTTGCTGCCAATGAATGACATTAATGAAGAATGAAGATTATTAAATTTCTTTATTTTGGCAATATTACTTGCTGTAAAAATTCGAACATTGTTTATGTTGGATATAGCAGACTTGAAATCAGAAAACAACTCTTTGGCTGTTTTATATTCAATATATATAGATTCTTTCATACTATATAAGACACCAACAGAGATAACGTCTTCCCAATTTCCATAATGCCCGTTTAATTCCTGGCTAAATGAATTGGAAATTTCATCATATATATCTTCGTTTTTGGAAACAAGATAAGGAGATATTAACGTACATTTGTTATCAAGATTTAAACTTATGAGAGCATCCATTGCATCTTTTTGAAATGTATAGAACTCATGATAAGTTTGTGAATCACTTATAGATGCTTCAAATCTATCCATTAGAGATCTTTGTACCTCTCTAATGGATACAATAACATTTTCCTCTGGGTTGTCAAAATTAACATTATCAGGCAAATCATCATAATCAAATTCGTCAAAATGTCCATATGCATTTTGAAGTGTGAATTGATATTGATCATCCCATGATGTATAGTCCAGCGATTTAACAAACAATTTTTCCTGATAAATTGCTGTTAGCCATACAGAAATTACTTCCTGATAGTTTGATTTTTTCAACTGTTTTGCCTCTGCAATATTTAAGCATATTAACGCAATGTTTCTTAATGCGGTAAGGTCTTCGAGATAATCTGAATGTTCTTTTATCATCTTTTCAAAAGCAACATCAAATTTTCCTTCGTCAAACAACTTGAAAATAGCATAATTCTTAAGCTTTGCTCGGTATTTGCTTAACTTCGCACGAGGCAAATCAAGAATAGGCTTGATTATTTCTGCGTACTCAAGCATATGATTGATAAAGTAAACGGCATCACTAGATGATAAAGTCTTGTTCTTAACAGCCTCAAGCTTTTGATTGAAGTCATCCAACTTAGCTTGCGCTTTAATCATTGCCCCTTGTTCACATGCTTTCTTTAATTGTATTTCATTCGGAAGATAATCTGCTAAAATAGACAATGCTTCTTTATCTTCACCTGCCTTAAGTAATGCGAGCGAAAATCTATATGCTATATCATCTTTTTCGGCTTTGAATGCTTGAGCAGCATTCTTCAGCAGAGAATATATCTTATCTTTATGCTGTAGAATATCCGAAGTGTCCCCTAATTTCAGTTTGCATAATATGAAACGCAGGGCCGATAATGTAGGAACTCGTTTTTTCTCTAAAGCATTAATTTCTTTATAAGCTGTTGCTGCCTCATGTAGTTTATTGCCTTTTTCTAGTTCTCTTGCAATAATGTACTTTCTCTCAATAATATTGTTCTGCAACAAAGTACATTTGGTTGTGGCATATACATTGTCAAAACCTACTACGTTTATGCTAGATATTAATTTTTCAAACTCCGCAATAGCCGAATTGTTCTCCTTTGTTCTACATATCTCAATTGTTGAGTTGATCTTTTCAGACCAAAGTGAACGATATTCGGAGGTATCGACAATAGCAGAGATGTCATATGTATTTATCTCATCAATTGCATCATTGATTTTAGATAGTTTCTCGGTGTTATCAGAACACTTATTGGCCTCTGATAATCGATGACCGGCTAATGAAATCAATGACGGGTTGTATTTTTGTTTTGCGAGTGAGTGAATAAGAGTGTAACAATTATCAGCATCGCCAGCTGAATAATATTGCTCGGCAACATCTAAGTACGACTTTTGAAGATATTGTCGAACATCTTCTGCTCCTTCTTCTTTTGAATTACCTAATTCCGAAAAAGCTTGCTCAATGTATTGCCTTCTTTTATCTGTATTAGACTCTTTGTTACCTATATTGCATAGCGCCTTGGCTTTAATTACTTTTGCTTCTTTGAACTCAGATATAATAGAATCTGAAATTTGAATAGCAATAGCGTTTTCGCCCTGACTCTCATACCATTTAGCACAATCTAGCGTATCTGTAAGGATTATTTTAGACTTGGGGTATAGCGTTCTAGCCTTATTCAACGATACTATCTTTAAATCGTATGAAAGGCGACCTATCAAACTATGTACCTTGCTTACATAGAGATCTTCTACATTGTATCCTACATTGTAAATCTTTTCGTAAAGTTCAATAGCTTCATTTTCTCCGTATGTTTTACTAATCCAATTTGTAAAACTTTTGAAGAGTTCGGAATTGGTTAAGTAAGTTTGATGATTATTAATAATGTGTGTAACTATTGCATTCCTCAAATCAATACTAATATCTGCGTCAAGCACATCAATAACAAAAATACAATCTGAAGAATGTTGCCAACACTTTTCAAATAGGGAAACAGTCTCACTCGTAGCGATATTTTTTCGCAGAATTAGCTGCCTTCCATAATTAATAACAACATCCCTTATGATTTTTGGATTAGCCTCAGAATCATCTCCTAATATAACATGAGCAATCTCACTTAGGCAATCTTTATGGTATTTGTTTTCCAGAACTATTCCGAGTACGTTAGCCGCACAGTAATGCCTTCTGTTAGTACTTAGTGTGCTACAAAATTTGATAATAGTTTCTTTTGTCCTTGATTTGATTTTTGAAATACTTTTTGCACAACTCCACAGATATTTAAGTTCTTCAATTGAAGATTCGAAATTCTTGTCGGCAGAATTCGATTTTCCTATCTTTTGAAGCAATACATTTATATCTGATTCGCAACATAAACTAATTGTCTCTTCTGATTTACATTTAGTTTTATTGATAGAAGATAATAGAGCAGAACAGTCTGCATACGAAGAGGACGCAAAGTACATTTGCGCCTTAGATAAAATATCATTAACTAGTTTGGATAAAACACCATTATACGCCTTAGCATCATATATTTTTCCACCCTTACTCTCAAGAGAAAGAATTTTCTCGAATAATGACACAATCTTAGCTACATCAGCAGACTTGGATAACGAGTAATAATACTCAGCAAGTTTAGCAGCAGCCATCGGATGTTTATCCAATATTGAGGTTAATATTTGTTCAGCCTCTGACGATCTACCTTCTGTAAGCAGATTACTTGCTTTATTCAGTCTACTATTGTAGTATAAGTCTTTTAAATATGATACTAATCCCATAAATGGTGTACTTTTTAGTGTTTATATACTTTAATGATTTGTCCTGGATGAATCTGCTTCCACTCTTGCTGATCCTCATCCCAAATCTTGTTATCAATTGCTATTTGTTTCGCCAACTCCTTCCAGTCACCTCTAATACCATAGAATTTTCTTACAATTTTCCACGGAGAGTCATTACTTATGATAACATATTCTGAATATGCGTGTATTTTTGTTTTCGCATTAAGTTCTTGATCCTTCAACTGAATTTGTTGATTTAGATAGGCGATAGAGTCTCTCAATTGCACAATCTTAATATTACTATCAGATATAGTTTTATTCAGATTAGATTGTCCTGCATAGAAATAACATGCAAGGATTCCACATAAAATGAACACTATAGCTGGTACGAGGATTGCTAATCGTTTATATAACTTATTCGCATTCTCTGATTTCGAGCTTATACTTTCGACATCAGAAAGTGTCTTATATATGCGTAAATCGCTCCCACATCGAGGGCATATAACATCTTCTTGGTGGTATGCGGGAATACCTTGATTCCCGCATACTGGACATCTATTACTACTCATAATTACCTAATACCTGTGCCCCAATCTATCTTCTCCTTCTTGAGGATTGTAAGCAAGTCTTGATTTTGACTTTGGATGCGATGAACAGAGGCTACATCACCAGTTTGCAACGCTCTCATCATCTCATCAAATGCACAATTTGCACGTGCTGCATCTTGAGGATTATTAGCATTGTCTCCAACCAACTTATATAAGAATGTATTAAGAAGTATGCCGTACTGATTTGCAATTTCCTCTAAATCATGAGCAAGAGATTCTCTTTGATATTTATCGGTTGTTGAGTTAAATTTCTCCAACTTATCCTTCATTGTAGCATAATCCGTTGGATCAAGATATTGTCTAAAGTTTGCAACCAATATAGTCGCTAAGATTACACCAAGTTGATTATCTCTGTCTTCCTGTTCTGATGCAAACTGTTTCGCAGTTCGAACTTGTTGCTCTAATTCGAGCCACTTATTATCATCAGATTTAAGTCGACTCTTCTCAATAATCTCAATAATAGCTTGTACCTTAGCTACAAATGAGGTCTTCTTTGTGTCGGAAATTTCATCGTCTGTCATCACATCTTCAATAGAACTTGAAATTTCACTTAAGCAGCTAGAATCCTTGTCTCCTCGACCTAATACAACCTGAGTATTTTTACCTGTATCTACAATCTTAACTTTAACGCGAAGGTTCTCATCCTCATCAAGATTAAACGTAAAATGCAATTTACTTCCTGCCGTAAGGTTCTCTGAAATTGTAACAAAGCCAGAAGCCAACTTATCGTAGGTACCATCTTCAGCATCACTAAATAATTTAATCTCAATTATCTTTTGGTCATTTACAGTTGTACTAAACTGTCTGCTACTTGTAAATGGAAGCGGAGTTTGGTCCTCAATTATCTTCTCTAATTCCTTTTTACCGTTACGTTCTATCTGAATAAAATAGTTGTGTTTCGATGTATATACAACAGGTCCCTCAGAGGGAGCTGCATTTTCGTCAAAATCATTATCCTCATCATCTTTCCACTTCGATGTATCCATAGATGCTGCAAGGACTGCTGCACCATGTGCAATAGCTAGCATTGGTTTCTCAGAAGATAAAACTTTCTCTTCTCCATATTTTTCAACCAACATTCTCTTTACAAGAGGAATACATGATGATCCACCAACTAATAAAATATTGGAAAGGTCATTGGCGGATAGACTAGTCTTACTCAACAGTTCCTCAATAAGATCTATTGTACGCTGTACAAGCGGACGAATTAAAGACTCAAAAGTATCACGAGAAATTGTAATGTCATCAAGAGGCTCACCATCCGCATCTTCAAGATAATTGCTAACAAAAATTGTAGCCGAAGTACTTTGACTCAATGTCTTTTTCGCATTTTCAACATCCGATTTTAGACCTGCTGTAAATTCTTTCACCTCTTTGTCTGACTTATCTTCGAGAATCTCAGGAAGACTCATGCCACAGCTTTCTTCTATTTTCGATTTAACATAATCTGAAACAATTACATCAATGTCATCACCACCAAGCCATCTATCGCCACCAGCACCTGTCTCAACAAATTGATCGCCAGCAGCAGTCAGGATAGAAAGGTCAAATGTACCACCTCCAAAATCATAGATAAGCAGTGTTTTATCTTCGTCTGGATTAAGATTATCGAACCCATAAGACAACGCAGCAGCTGTAGGCTCTGCAAGCAGTTGAAGAACTTTTAATCCCGCCAATTTTGCAGCTTTCTTTGTCGCTGATTTTTGTTTCTCATTGAAGTATGCAGGGACAGTAATAACAGCGAATTCTACATCGCCAAGTTTATTGTTTGCATCATTCTTTAATGCACGCAAAATCTCAGCACTGACTTGCTCCGGTGTATATTCTTTCCCGTGTAATAATATAGCAACCGAGTCTTCAGTTCCACCCGATAGCTTCTGTATTCCGAAAGGATAAGAGTGCTTATCTGCCTTCATCTTTTGAACATTAGAATCCGAGATCGCTGCACCCATTAAGCGTTTTGCAGAAACAACAATGTTAGGAGCATGTCGTTTCCATGCACTATAAACTGAATTGCCTACGATAAAGTTTCCACTTTTATCTAATGCTACGCAAGACCTACACAAATCCTCATTGTTTGCTCCGGTTTGAATTGTTCTAACCGAGACATCCTTGAAAGCAACGACAGAGTTAGTCGTTCCTAAGTCGATACCGATTGCTTTTCCCATATTATTAATTATTTATGTTTACCAATTAGTGTAATCAAGTTTATTATCTTGTATAGTATTTTGATTCGTTAATTCATTTCTTCTTTCTTCAATTTCTGCCATTTTATTTTTACAGGTAAATTTCCAACGTTCAAAACTAGATTCTTTCTCATTAAGAATCTTCTCTAACTCTTCTATTTCATTCCTGACTGTATTAATTGTCTTATCGAACTCTTCCATTGCAGTTTCGCGTTCTCTTATTTTCTGTCGCATCTCGTCAAGTTCTGTTTGTTGGGCAAAACGAGAATCTTTCTGTCTACTTAGCTTCATTCTTAATGTTTCAAGACGAGAGGAGAGCATTTCTATTTCCTGCTTTCTGATCCTATGCTCATTTTGAATGGTTCGAGACTCCTTTTTTAACTTCATTATTTTTTGCACTTTATCAGGTTCATAACTTAAAAGGTCTATTTTGCCA
>CDZN01021796.1_pt1 | contig 14639 bp, 9 predicted proteins | sample 557701 | NCBI WGS metagenome assembly CDZN01 (sample SAMEA3182089, study PRJEB8094) | gut metagenome | biome: human; feature: gut; material: Stool; isolation source: human stools | place: Canada | collected 2013-02-04 | reverse complement strand
ACAAATATCGGCTCGCCTCCTCCTTCAGGAATAAAGGAATTCTTGCCATTGCTTTTCCGTTGGAAAGTGCCTACCATCTCTGTTCCATGATTGGTGAGACGGAATTTTCCTTTTTCTATTTCAGAAATATAATCGTCAGCTAAAAGGTCATGTAATATATCGACGCATAACATTTTTTGCGGATGGGTAGTGAGACGCAGTTCTGAAAATATATATTTCATACTCAAGGTCTCGCTGGATTTGGCATGGAAAAAGTCTATTAATAATGCTGCCAGCTCTTTCTTACTCATTCTTTTGCCGGCCTTTTTCTCTTTCTTTTCTTTCTTTTTTGCCATATTATATGGAATTTATTAGTAGTTCAATCATTGATAGGATACAAAGTAAACAAATTTTTGGTTAGTTTGTTGTCAAGGTCTGTTTATTTTTTGATTTGCTTTTCCTAGTTACAAAGATATAGGAATATTTTCCTTATGAAAACTTTGGGGAAAGAAAAATAGTCTTTGCTGTCTTGTATTTAATATTTTGAGTTACAGTTTGTATTTAGAACTAGAATTCAGTCTCGAAAATGTATTAATGATAAAAACCATCCTTGGCATTTGTCTGTTAGAGTATGCCAAGGATGGTTTGTGAAACTAAGAGAGAGATTCTACTATTGTAGCTTTGTTGTGATATTCAGATATTTATCTTTTTCTCTGTAGAAGAAATAACCGTAATTATCTAATGGCGTATTCATATTCTGTGCCGCTTCCTCAAGACTTGCTTGGCTGGTATCTGGGATTTTGAATGTGTCGGATGTTCCCATGGCTCCTGAATGTCCTGTAATGGCATCGGATGCACTCCACCAGTATGTGGCGTTCATTGTAGTATAATTACTACTTAAACCGGTGATCCCCCCTATGAATGTTGTAGGGCCTGTAGCCGACATTGTACCTTCAATGAGTGAATAACATCCTGTTAATATCCTTCTGGAAAGACGATTGCCGTTGGCAACTCCGGCAATTCCACCCATATTTATTGTATTACGCCCGGTAGCAGTTTCTGCTTCTGCATTCATGAGACCTTTACATATAGTATAACTACCGTATATATTTCCATTAAGTAAGTTACCTGTTATTCCACCGCAGCTGGCTCCTGCCACTCCTCCTTTGGCTTCCAATAAGCCATCTTTGTCTATGACTGTCCAACATCGTATTAAAGTCATCATGCTACCTGCTATACCACCTGACATTGCCATCTGCGGATGTGTAGCTATTACTTTTCCCTTAATTGTAACATCTGAGTCTTGAAGGCCTCCCGATGATAACTGAAAACTTCCTGTACCGTATATTCCACCGGCGTATGATGCATCAGTCCCATTATGATTACCACTATTCCTGACGCTGGCTATGACTTCTCCTGTGATAATTGCATGTAAGTTGCTAGCTCCATATCCTGCTCGTGATTGCGTTCCGATAGCTCCACCTGCATTAGCCGTATTGTCCGCTTCCGCCTTTACACTTCCTGAAATAAGAATGTTACAGTTGCCGAGCATATCTGCAGCATAGCTACCAGCGATTCCCCCTACGGATGCTCTTGTGTTTATGTCCGCTTTGTCTGACGGCTTTTTGCTGATAGCATGTAGAGTTCCGTTAACAATTATCTCGCAGCCACCAATTACGGTTCCACTGCAAGAAGCGCAAATACCACCGGCGAAAGCTGAAGCACTAGCTAATCCTGCTTCTGTGGAGTCATCAATAGGCTTTGCTTCAGCCAGTATCAATCCGTCAATGTTAGCTGAACAATATTGAATACTTCCTCTATCACCATATCCTACTAAAGCACCGACCTGCGGGGAATTACCACAAACAACGAATTCATTTGAAGCCGGTATTTCTACCAGACAGTTGCTTATTAATTCTCCTGACATATTGCCGCATATTCCTCCAACCATTGCAGTCCCATATATGTCGGTGGTGAAAGAAGCATGTATGTTTCCTTTGAAAGTGCAATTACTTACGGTAGTTCTGTAACTATATCCCATGATTCCTCCTGTCAGCAGATAATTGGCTGTTTCTTTAGTGCCTGTATGTATCGTTGTAATTTCACCTTCTACGTTTAAGTTTGAGATGGTGCTTCCGGGGCCGGTTAAACCGAATACTCCATATATCGCATGAGGCTCATTGCCTGAATAATTGATTGTGAAGTTCTTGATAGTATGTCCTTTTCCGTCAAAATGCCCCATGAACATATTCTTTTCAGGCATTTGTATTTGCTCATTATCCAATCCGGTACCTATAGGAGTCCAGCTGTCAACTTCGCTCATATCTATATCATCCGCAAGTTCATAATAAGCTTTGGAATAGTCGATGGTAGGATCCATCTTTATTTCAGTGTCATTTTGAGTGTTGGAGATGCTTTCTTTATTTTCATTACTCTTATTGACCAGATAGGACATGAGTTTCAGTTGTCCCGGTGTTTTGATGACAAAAGGAAGATTGGCTATTCCTGCGCCGGAGGCGAATTCTTTGGCTATAACTCCTTCTGCCATTCGGATTGTTTTCCATTCACTGAAGGGAGAAGTAGAAGAGTTGCTATATATAGCATTTACTGCTACCCAATATTTTTTTTCCGGTTCCAATCCTGCAAATGTGGCTGTCGGTTCGGTTACTGTCTGAAACTTGTCGGTCAGTTCTCCCCATTCATCTTTTATTTTTATGGTATAGCTACTTGCACCGGAGACAGCTGTCCATGTCACAGTAAACGAACTGGAGGAAATATCAGCATATGTGATACCTTGGGGAACGGATAATGCCGGAGCATTGTCATCGTTGTCCGAGCATGATACGGCGGTCATTGTGAGGCCGTATATCATACAAAGAATAACCCAATAGAGAATTGTCTTCATATCGTATTGTTTTTTATTTTTCTGAATAACTATATTGACCTATCTGAATAGCTTGATATTATACATATCCATAGTGAAAGACGATACGAAAGTACCGGGTGTCAGGTTATCTTTCTCTATAAAGAACCCTAGTAGCAGATCTGCAATGGTAACTCCTGCCACACTACCGTTATCATGCAACGTCAGCACGATTTCTCCATTTGACATGCTTGGAGCAAGATTAACACTTTGACTAGTCGACCAATAACTATAATATGTGGAAGCCAGGCCGGAATATATATAAAGTGTTGTTTTAGTTCCATCGGTTTCATTTTCTACCTCTGTTTCGCTTTGGTATTGACCGGCAGCGATTTTAAATCCATGATTTTCATAGGTTGCTGTCAATGTCATTGGAAATATAGAGGAATTAGGGAAGGAGATGAGATAGGTGCCGTCTTTTTCGCCTGTCTTTATGGTGGCGGGCCCTCTGCCACTCTCACTGCTTCCTTGCCAATTACGAATGAATGTTGCCACCCAACTCCCTAAGAGGTTTTCGGCATCGTATTGCATTAATACATAACTGGCGGTACGTGTGCCATTCGTAATCTGTACTAGAGTTCCACGTGCTGCGTTTGTTGTATTTTTCTTAAAATCGAACCGTATTCCTTCCTCTATCAATTCATAAGACAACCAGTTTCGGGCGGCTTCGGGAATAGTGACTTTGAAAGGGAACGAACCCGTCAGGGCGATGATTAAAGACGATTCTTCATTACCTGTTGCTTGTTCGAGGTCATTTTCATCATAAATGATAATGGCTCCCTCTTGTGTGACGGCTACTTTTTGGTTGCTTTCTTCATTGCGGATGACTATTTGGGCATAGCGTCCCGGATAATCGTAGTTTTCTTTTACATCAAAAGTGACTATTTCATTGGTCACGTCTTTAATGATGCACCAATCTGCGTCAGAACTGGCAGTAATGCTGCCTGTAGCTTCTATTTTTATGAAGCCTTCTCCGCCTGCTGCTTTGAACGTTGCATCCGATTGGACGACTTTCAGCAGAGATATGTCTGTGTCGTCATCGTTGCAACCTGTTAGCCAGACACACAATGAAAGTATGAGTATATTTAGTAACTTTTTCATGCTTGATACTAATTAATAGGGTTAAAAATCAGGTTATTGTTTCTTTTCGATTGTATAGTCAAAATACCAGGCCATCCATCCGTTGAAAGTGTTTGAATTGTAATTTCCGGAAGTATAACCTTGGAAGATGATTCCAGTAGGATCCTGATTAGTCAGCATTTTGAAGGTCCCTTCATCTTCAAAACTAAGGACTAACGGGTTTGTATTTTCTACTTTACTTGTAACAGTAAAATAGTAGCCTGTCAGCACACTTTGGTAAAAAGGTATGTATCCCTGATTGTTGCCGAATGAAATTGCGGCATAATAGCTACCTATAGTTCCGACGGGCTGAACTGTTATTCCCATTTTTCCGTTGGTACGATCGTAGGTCATAGTTATCGGAGCATTTAATCCGGTCATAGTGAAACTTTCATTTTCAACTTTTTGCAAGATACTGATTTCAACTTCTTTGCTTTCAGGGACCGGCATTTCTTCGGGGCTTGTCGGTGGAAGCATAGACTGGCATTTAAATGTATAGTTGCCTAAGAAATCGTTGTAATAGAGATATCCTGCCGGATAGGTAGATACAAGTTTTATATTTTGTGCACCTTCATCTTTGCAGGTGAAAGTCATTGACGGTGTGTCCCATGTAAAATGTTGTACCTCTTTGCCGTCTATTGTAATTGGCTCGCGAAAGTGAAATCCATTGGGTGTGAAGACAAACGGAATCGTTGAGGAACTTATTTCTTTATCGTTCCATGTCAACGTATAATTTGCTCTTTTTAGTTCTCCTATTCTTTGGTCGCCGGCAATGACATCAAACTGATAGAGATAAGCTTCTTCTTCGATCTGATTTACGTTCCGTATATATTCTTTCCAGTCGGTCTCCGCCGGAAGTCTTGTCATGATGATGGTATTGCCGTATTTCTTGCCTTGAAGGATAATCTGATCGTTGGAAGTGCTCATGATGATAAACTCATAGTCACCTCCCATGTTGGCATTTGCATCATTTCCCGAACCCATCGGGGTGCCGTAATAATGAATCAGTTCATTGTAGCTGTCGAATGTCAGCATGGTCGACTGTTCGGATACTATCCGATAAAGAGACTCCATAGATACCCCCGAAGGAACATTCGGGGTAGTTAGTGTAGATGCCATCTTCACTTTCTCTTCACCGAATTTACAAAAGAGGGTGATACCTCCTAGAGAATAGTTAGGGCCGACGTAATATTCCATCAACCAACCGTTCGGAGAACTTTTCAGCAGTTCGCTGCACTTGAGGACATCTGCGGTAGCCCGTTCTGCTGAAGAGGCATCGAAATAATCATCTTGCTTGAACAAGCAGGAGTGAAGCCCGATGCAGACTGTTACTAATATAAAATAAGTTAGTATCTTTTGTTTCATAACTTTATACATTTAGTTGATTAGTAAAATTAGAAATCGTCAGCCAGTTCGATAGTACTTAAATCCAGCTCGTATATTTCGCTTTGGCGACGTAAAAAGATGGAGCGGAGCTCATCCAAATTTATTCCCCAAGTGTCGCGCATATAGTTGTAGACGATATTGAATTTTTTAGTGAGTCGGGATGCCCCTTCTTCTCCTGCTACAGCTAACATGTTCTCCCAGTAAGCGGCACTGTTAGTGACATACATAGCTATGTTCTCTGCAAAATCTTCACGGGGTTCGCTCATGGCGTATGGAGTAACGAAACCGGCCTGCCATGCTTGTGCATCTGTCCTGTTACTTTGTTTGCCGGTTTCGGGGTCGGTATAAATATACCAGCTGCTTCCTATATAACCATTTTCTGTAATACGGTCGAAAGCAGGATCGTAGTTTTTGGTCTGATGCAGTACATGGGCGAATTCATGGTGCATTGTTTTGAAAAAAACGTCGTTCAGTTCTTCGATATCAATATTTTCAACATTCAGACTATTCACATCATAGAGGGTTATTTTCATTCCTCCTTCGGCCGTACCTAATACTGCACCACTTTTTTCATAAGCTTTGGAACCTATCAGGTGTACCGTTTTTGGCATATAAACACGTAAGAAATTAATTCCGTTTTGTTCGTCATACGCTTCCATCCAAACGTATTTTACGAGCTTGGCGAGAGCTACTGATTTGTCGTAGTCAGCGGGAACCAGATTTTTGGTCTGGTCGCTTTCGATATCCTCCATGCGGTATTTGAAAGTGACGTTATAGGGATTCATATAGTTTCTGAACAACCACTTGTCAAACGCGTTCTCTGTTTGGCCTTCATTGGTGAAGATACTGTGAGCGGTATCAATGTCTTCATCATTGTTGCATGCTCCCATACAGATAGTTGAGGCTATGAACAATAGATATAAAATGTAGTTTCTTTTCATATTTCCTTTCTCCTTTCTTTACTTTTATCTTGGATTTGCCTGTATGCCTGCCGATATTACATTGGCCGGGATCTGAACTACTCTTCGCAGGTCATTCTTGTTCATCGTATCGGTGACATCCATTAATCGTTCGTTTTCAAAATAGCGACGCTCTACAGTGATGCCGTAGCGTTTTACGTCCTGCCAACGTAATCCTTCTCCCAAGGTGGTCAGCCTGCGCAAATGAAGGATACAGTGAATAAAACTTGTTTGTCTTCCGGCCTCAAGTACAAAATCTGGTGATAAATGCTTCTTGGGAGTTATGATTCCTTGGGCAAGGTCATAATACTTCATGCTTTCTCCATAAAATAGCTCGATCATTTCTGGAGTAATGGTAATCGTATTTGATGTAAAAGCTTTCTGCCAGGAAGTGATATCAGCGGCTGCCTTGTCATATAGTTTCAGGTAAGTATATGCTTCAGCCCGACAAAGCAATGTCTCGTCTGTGGTGAAAACTGGAATTAGTGCATACGGATATCCTCCGTCTTTTATCTTCATTGATATTCGTCGGAATGATATTTTGGGTGAGCGGGAAGGCTCAAACGGTTGTTGCCGGAAAGTGGTGTAGGCTCCCCACAATCCGTTTGAATAACAGTCCTCCATTGCGGTTACGGCATTGTGAGAATATCGCATCCCCAATCCATACCCTGAATCAACGATGCCTCCAAGAGTAGAAGCTGTGCTAAGAATGAGCAGGTTGGCAGGTTCGGAGGCGTTGATGTAGGCGTTAGGTTGTACACCTTCGTTTGGACTAAGTGTTCCAAGTGATTTCCAGTCGCGTAAAAATTCTCCAGCATTATTCCCTAATACCTTGTCAGCATATTCTATTACTTTTTTGCAGTTAGAGAAGTCTGGTTGCATGTAGTAAAGATAGAACCGTGCGGCAAAAGCATACGCTGCTTTCTTGTTGAAATGGTATTTGGGTACGGAATAGGCGTCGTCACTAATCAGAGGAATGCCTTTTTCCAGATCTGCTGCTATCTTATGGTATACATTGGCAAGCGTGCCTCGTTCATAATGTGGAGAGACAGTTGTTTGAAGTGTCTCCATATAAGTGATACCTAATTCCTTTTCGGCTGTAGCCGAGTTGTAGACCTGACAGAAAGTAGTGGCCAGTATGAAATGTGCGTATGCGCGGCATACCAATGCTTCCCCTTTTTGTGGGTTCAGGGTCGCGGGATTTCCGAAATTCTCAATTGCGTTGAGTGCATTGTTGGCTGATGCGATGGCAGCATAGCAATCATCCCATACAGCTTGTGGCGAGTCTTGGTTTTCTTCGTAGGTATCTTTCCAGTGATACAAATCGTCTTCTAATTTCTGCCAGTAGCTGTATGAACGACTGTTTTCGTCTATGTTGTCACTGTAGAATTCCCCTATGAGGGTGTTGGTACTTTGCGGGTAGGCAGACACTAATATGCTGATAATACTCTGCTCGGTGTTCAATTCTGTTCGGTTATCAGGCATCTCATCCAGAAAACCGTTGCAACCTGCATAAAATGGAGTGGATAAGAGCAGTAATCCTATATATAAACTATTTTTTCTCATATTGAAATTTGTTGATTATTTATTGCTGATTATATTCCTAGTCTCAGTGTCAGTGTAAACTGGCGAGGCACAGGTGATGCTACTCCTCCTGTGTTGAAGAATTCCGGGTCTTGTCCGTTCAGCTTCTTGTCTGCATAAAGGAGGAAAAGATTCGTGGCTTGTAGCTTAAGTGAAAGATTGGAAATCTTCACTGGTGTCAACCATGTGTGTGGAAAATCATAGGTTACGGATATTTCTTTCATACGTATGAAATCTCCTTTTGCGATACGGGCCGAAGAGTAATTATAGGCATTGTAAGCATAAGTCAATTTCTGATTGTCGGTGTACTGCCGATGGGTAATTATGGTCGGGATGTTTGTAATGTTTTCCTCTCCGGCCAGGGTCCATCTGTTTTTGAACTCGCGGGGCATCGCTGACAGGTCGGAATAGCTGGCTTTGAAAACGGGATCAAGGCGGACTACATTCCCGAATGAATAAGTAAGGAATACATTTAATTTGAAACCTTTGTATGTGAAAACATTGCCGAAACTACCGGTAATGGTTGGGTCTGTCGGGCCTTCATATTTCAGGTAATCAATATTTTCACGAGCCTGGAATTCAATATCGGTGCTTGTGGTTGTTCCGTTGATATTAAATAATGGAATACCATTCTTGTCAAGCCCGGCAAATGGGATTGAAAATAATCCTCGTACCGGATAACCTTGGCGGGCGAATCCGTTTCCTGATATTAAACTCATCACGTTAGACACGGATTTGAGATCGGTCACCTTATTCTTGGAATGTGAGAAAATAAAGTCGGTATTCCAGCCAAAGTTCTTTGTTTTAATATTCCTGGTAGAAAGTGTGAACTCTATACCATGACTTTTCATAGATGCTACATTGGCATAAGTATAGGTTCCGCCTCCACCGATTCCCGGTGTGACGGCAGCTCCGATAAGATCATAATTATTGCGTCTATACCAGTCGATGGCCAGATTAATTCGGTTATCGAGAAAACCGAAGTCTCCGCCGATATTCAATTCATGTTTCTTTTCGTAGGTCAGTTCGCTGTTTTCGCTGTCGGACATATAGATACCCGGCTCCTGAATGTCTGTGAAAGGACGGTAAGGCGAATATGCCCTGAAAATAGCTTGTGAGTTGGTGACGTTGGCGGGGCCACGGTCGGCTGTCAGTGAGTAAGATACTTTTAACGTCATGTGTGACAATGCCGGTTGCAGTTTCTTAAAGAATGCTTCCTCGTGCGCATTCCATGCTCCTGATAGGTTCCATGTTGGTAACCAGCGTGCAGAACGGCTTCTCCCCATACGGTTAGTTCCTTCATAACGGAAAGTGCCGTTTAGCGTATAGCGTCCGTCGTACGAATAAGTGACGTTGGCAAATGCAGCCACGCTACGTGCCAGGCTATGTTCTAATGCATAATATTTGTCGTCGGCTTCCAGTCCCCTTTTGAAAAATTGATATACATAAGAGGGAGTTTCTCCTAATGAGTATTGCATACCCCATCCGTTGAACATTGTGTAGGAGCGCCGTAGGTCATTGACTTCTACCCCTCCGAAAGCATTGGTTATATGTTTTTCTGCAAATAAATGATTCCATGAAGCTGTAGCGCGAAAATCTAATCCCAGCATTTTGTAATCTTTACGCTGGTAGATACCTCCTCGTGGCAAAATACTGATAGGCAGGGCATATACATTATCCGGATCACTATAAAGCAGTCCGTTACTTTCACGGATTGTAGCGTCGTCCATGCCGGTACGGTAGGATGTCGCTTGGTTGGAATTGTCCAGAATGTTGTGCTCTTGTGAGCTAGCTTGGTATTTTAGCGAACCCAATGCACTGAATTCCAGTTCGGGAAGTGCTTTCCATTTAATTTCTCCTTGGAATTTTACATCTACTACATTCAACTCTATGTAGTTGTTATCTAATTCATGAAGGATATTAAAAGGAGCGTAGTTGGAGGTATAGAAAACATCCGGATCCATTGCGCGTGAAGTGTTGATAGCGTATGAATAAGGATTAATATCGAATTCACGGGATACTTCTCCGCTAGCAGCATTAATTGTAGAACTGATAGTGCCGGGTGCTTTTTGTTTGCGGTATGAAGCGTTTGATATTAAATTGACAGATAAATTTTTAAAAACATTGTATGTGGCATTTACATTGGCTGTATAACGCTTTACTTCGCTTTGTTTATACCACCCCGGATCAAGCATGGCGCTTAATGAAGCATAAAAAGAGGATTTTTCTGTTCCCGAACTAATGCTCACGGAATGATTCTGTAAGACATTACGCGAGAATAGTACGTCAAACCAGTCTGTGTTTCTCATTTCAGCTTCCTGCAAGTAAGTATTCATTTCATCAGTGCCGGAGATGGCGTATTGCCCGGTAACAGGATCGAAAGTATTTATCAATTTGTACATACGTCCGTAGACACCACTATTGGCAGCACGGTAAACATCACTGTAATTCAACCATCCTTTCTGCTGCATCTCTTTATATACCCCCATCTGTTCTTGTGAATTCATGATGTTGAATTCATTATATGTGGGAACCATGCGTGTGGTAAATTCACCGGTATAACTGATTTTGTTTATTCCGGCTTTCCCTTTTTTGGTAGTCACGACAATTACACCTGCCATTGCTCGGGCACCATATATAGAAGTTGCCGAACCGTCTTTTAATATTTGGAAGCTTTCAATGTCATCTGCATTCAGACCGGCAATAGCCGAACTGATTAGTGTTTCCGCATCACCTGACGAAAGATCGTCAGCGCCTACTTCGATAGCATCTTCCATGATAACACCATCTACCACCCATAATGGTTTTGAACTACCATAGATAGAGGTGGCGCCACGGACACGGATTTTAGGTGCTGTACCAAATGTTCCGGATACATTTTGAACAGATACTCCTGCTGCCCGCCCTTCGAGTGCCCGACTAATTTCAGGGACTCCATCCAGTTTAACGTCATTGGCGCCTAATTGAGTGGTGGCACCTGTGAATAGGCGCTTGTCCATTTTTTGCATACCGGTTACAACTACCTCCGACAAGGTTTGTACATCTGCGTGCAAGGTAACATTCATTATGGGAGAAGGTGTCAATTCTTGTGGATGCATTCCGATATAAGAAAATTGCAGGGTAGAGTTACTGGCAACTTTTTCTATGGAGAATTTACCGTCTATATCTGTCAATACCCCGGATTTGCTACCTTTAATCATAACAGTGGCTCCGATAAGGGGTTGTCCGTCGTCTTCGGAAATAACAGTTCCCTTTACATCAAATATTTTGGGTTGTCGGGAAGGACCTTTGGGGGTAATTGTGATAAATTGTCCTTCAATATGATATTCCAAGGGTTTATTATTAAGAATAATGTCCAATGCTTGTTTTACATGCTGACTTTTCACAGAACCCGAGACTGTGAATTTCTTGATATCATCGTACGTAAACAGGATTTTGTATCCTGATTCTTTTTCCAGACGTTTCAATACGGACGGTAGACGCTCGTTATTGAACTCCATCGTGATTTTCTTTTCACTTTGTGTCTGAGCTTCTGCGAGATGTGGCAAAAAGCATACGCATAGGAGGCACACGATAAATAAATACCAGTTTCTTTTCATACGTTTGGTTTTAAATAACACTATTTTAAACTTGTTTATATAAATAGTGCGTATGAATCGAAATTTAAGATACCCCTTTTGCGATTTATTTTTTAATAAAAGTGATATTTTGTTGTTTCTTGCATAGATTTGTTATACTTATGCAATAAAAACCTAGTCTATGGTAAGCGTATTGCCTTGCAAGGTGACAGTGACTTTTTTCATTCTGTTAAGCAATGAGATTGTGTGCTCTAAATCTTTAGTGCGATCGGATATGAAGTGCATTTTATATGTCATTGCTTCTTTGTTTCTGAATTCTATGTTTACATTGTACCAGCGTCCTAAGTTTTGCATAATATCTTTCAATGTAATATTGTCAAAATAGAAATAGCCGTCTTTCCAATAGACGTAAGAGTCTAAGTCTACTTCTGTTAGAACGAAATTTCCATCAGATTGCAGGTGTGCGTCTTCTCCCGGATATAGTCGGGTATATGATCCTCCTTTTGTGTTACTTACTTCTACTTTCCCGTTAATAAGTACTACATGAGTATCTTCGGGAGTATAGCTACGTATATTGAATTCCGTGCCGAGAACGCGGGTTTGGACTGTTTTGGTTTTTACAATAAAGGGACGCTTGGCGTCTTTGGCTACCTTGAAATAAGCTTCGCCTTCTAAAGTAACGATACGCTCGTTGCCAATAAAGGCTGTAGGGTAAACAAAATTACTATTAGCATTCAGCCAGACTTCTGTGCCGTCACATAATACCACTTTGAAGCTTTCGCCTCGTGGCACAGTAAGTACGTGTGTCTGTGTAGTTGTTGAGATGACTTGCCTATAATCCAGCTCTTTCTTTTCAGACTTTGCGATGGCGGTTTTAGGCAGGACTTGATTGCTTGACTGTGGTTCGTCTAACACAATTTTTTCTCCGTCATCTTTTTGCAAAACAATATGTTGGGGAGTAGTATCAGCAGTGAATACAGTGATTGGTTCTAGTGTAGGGGCTGTCAGGCTATTAATTAAGTAGTAACTCCCGAATAGAACGGTAATCATGGCGGCTATTCCGATAGTTATTTTCCAGAGATTGGAACGCATTCGTGTTGAATGTTGTTTTCTCTTGAATCGCTCCAATTCCATTTCTACATTGGGAAGTTCTATTCCTCCTTTTTGTTGTAGGAAAAGACTACTATCCATGATGTCGCGACAAGCTTGCAAGACTTCTTTATCTTTAAGCATCTCCTGCAGCTGTTCGTCGTTTATATCTGAAGAACTCTCCATGATGTCGAGCGCCTTCTTTACAGATTCATCTGTATTATTTATATTGTCAATATCTTTATTCATCACTGTTTGACTGTATCATACTTATTTATATTACGTTTAATCATAAAATAAAGATACCTGATTTATGATTTTTTTGCACATTCTTCACGTATCACCTGTAATGCTTTCACAATATGCTTCCTGACTGCACTGACACTGATATTTAACTCTTCTGCCACTTCCTGATATTTCTTGCGTTGAATATAACATTCTTCTAAAATATGCCTGGTATGTGGAGTCAGTTTTTCCATTGCCTTACTGATATGCATCATTCTCTCATCCTGCTCCTGATATTCCGTTTCAACATAACTTTTGGTCAGTTCGGAGTAGATTTGTACATATTGTTCATGTATGTTCTGATGTCGCAGGAAGTCAATGCTTTTGTTGCGAACGTAAATGTATAGATAAGATTTAGCCGTGGCTTTATCTATTTTTGCATAATTGGTCCAGATAAATTCGAAGGCGTCGCTTACGATATCCTTGCTAGCCTCCATATTATTAATCAGGTGAAATGCATAATAATAAAGTTGAGGATAGTACTCTTTAAAAAGAAAATCAAAATCGGCCTTATCTTCCACGTGCTTTAAAAGTGTTGAATAGTAAATGAATCGCGTTGCAAATAAACAAATAATAATTGAGAAAAGCAAAATGGCTTTTATTTTATATTTATCGTATCTTTGTGGCATCATATTTTTTCAATTAATATTCATGTAGGACCTGAAAAGTAATAATGGAGAGTATTTTAATTACAGGCGCGAGTGGTTTTATCGGCAGTTTCATCGTGGAGGAAGCGTTGAAGCGAAAGTTTGGTGTGTGGGCCGGGATTCGTTCTACGAGTAGCAAGCGGTATTTGAAAAACCGGAAAATCCACTTTCTGGAACTGGATTTTGCGCACCCTAATGAACTTCGTGCCCAACTCTCCGGGCATAAAGGCACTTACAACAAATTTGATTATATCATTCATTGTGCCGGTGTTACAAAGTGCCCCGACAAGCACTCTTTTGACTATGTAAATTATCTTCAGACCAAATATTTTATCGATACGTTGAAGGAGCTGAATATGGTTCCGAAACAGTTTATCTATATCAGTACATTGAGTGTGTTCGGACCTGTACGTGAGAAGGACTATACTCCGATAAAAGCGGACGACCCTCCGGTACCCAATACTGCTTATGGATTGAGCAAACTGAAAGCGGAGTTGTATATTCAGAGTATGCCTGGTTTCCCTTATGTCATTTATCGTCCTACAGGAGTCTATGGACCTCGTGAAGCTGATTACTATCTGATGGCAAAGTCTATCCGGAAACACGTTGATTTTTCGGTCGGTTTCCGTCGTCAGGACTTGACTTTTGTGTATGTGAAAGACATTGTGCAGGCTATTTTCCTGGGAATAGAGAAAAAAATAGTTCGTAAGGCGTATTTCTTGACAGACGGGAAAGTTTATAAAAGCCGTGCCTTTTCGGATTTGATACAAAAAGAATTGGGTAATCCGTTTGTTCTTCACTTGAAATGTCCATTAATTGTGCTAAAAGTTATATCTTTGTTCGCTGAATTCATTGCTACACGTTCCGGGAGGAGCAGTACCCTGAATTCGGATAAATATAAGATAATGAAACAACGCAACTGGCAATGCGATATAACTCCGGTAATGGATGAACTGGGGTATGTGCCCGAATATGATTTGGAAAAGGGAGTTCGGGAAACCATTGCCTGGTATAAAAATGAAGGATGGCTTTAGACTTATTTAAGCGCATAGAAACCCGGAAAGGGTTGTTTGCTGTGGAAAAGATTACA
>CDZN01010565.1_pt1 | contig 14866 bp, 10 predicted proteins | sample 557701 | NCBI WGS metagenome assembly CDZN01 (sample SAMEA3182089, study PRJEB8094) | gut metagenome | biome: human; feature: gut; material: Stool; isolation source: human stools | place: Canada | collected 2013-02-04 | reverse complement strand
AAAGCACTTCTGATAAAGGAGTTTTGGAGAGGTGGCAGAGTGGTCGATTGCGGCGGTCTTGAAAACCGTTGTACTGCGAGGTACCCGGGGTTCGAATCCCTGTCTCTCCGCTTCAATTAATAGATAAATCCCTGTAAAGTAGTACTTTACGGGGATTTTTTATTTTGTGTATGTGAATAAGATAAGCATAAAAAGGGGCGGTTTCTGTTGAAATAGAAAATAACACTATTTGAACTGTTTATTTTAGAATAAACACTCTTTTTTTAGATTAAATTTATCGGTTTAAAGAATATTATTCCAAAATGCTTATTATCAGTTAAATATCTGTTTTTATCTACTGTCGGATTTCAGTTTTTATATCTACCTTTGTTCTTATTGTACGAGATTTGATAGTTATAATATTAATGAATAGAATGATGAAAAAACAGACCCAAGCGATTCATACGCAGTTCCAAAGAAGAGATGCTTACAATTCTCTCAGTATGCCGGTTTACCATACAGCGGCTTATGAATTTGACAATGCCGATGACATGGCTGATGCTTTTTGCGGGCGGACAGATGCTCCGGATTACTCCAGAGTGATGAATCCCACAGTGACTTTTTTTGAGAATAAGGTGAAGGAACTTACGGGGGCAGCAGAAGTCATAGCCCTCAATTCCGGTATGGCGGCTATTAGTAATACATTATTTTCAATTGCAGCTGCAGGAAAGAATATAGTTACATCGCGTCATTTGTTTGGTAATACTTATTCGTTTATTGCTGGTACATTGTCCCGCTTCGGGGTGGAACCTAGATTGTGTGATTTGACAGACATTGGAGCAGTAGAGAAAGTAGTAGACAGTAATACCTGCTGCATTTATGTGGAGATTATCACCAATCCGCAGATGGAAGTGGCGGATTTACAGGCGCTCTCACGGATAGTTCATGAAAGGGGAATTCCTCTCATCGTTGATACTACGCTTATTCCTTTCACAGAATTCGATTCACATAGCTTAGGCGTAGATATTGAAGTGGTTTCCAGTACCAAATATTTATCAGGGGGAGCCACTTCCATTGGTGGTTTAGTAATTGATTATGGTACATGTCCGGGATTCGGTAAACGTATGCGTACAGAGATGTTACTCAATCTGGGAGCTTATATGACTCCTCATGTGGCCTATATGCATACTATCGGATTGGAAACATTGGACGCGCGATATCGGATACAGTCTGCCAATGCCGCTATGTTGGCTGGTAAGCTTCGCATATTATCTGCTGTCAAACGTGTGAATTATGTGGGGCTGAAGGATAATTCATACTACGCTTTGGCACAAAGACAGTTTGGTCCGACTGCCGGTGCTATGATTACGATAGACCTGGAAAGTAAAGAGGCATGCTTTGCTTTCATCAACCGACTGAAATTGATACGTCGCGCTACTAACTTGTTTGACAATAAGACGCTTGCTATTCATCCTGCAAGTACTATTTTTGGACCGTTTACTGATAAACAGCGACAGGACATGGATGTGTTGGATACGACTATCCGTTTCTCAATTGGTTTGGAGGATGTGGATGATCTGTTTGACGATGTCAGACAGGCTTTGAATAATAAAAAGGATTAGAAGCAAAAATCTGAAAGTCATACACGCAACTGTAAATATACCGCAAATATGGTATATAAAATGCCATTCATACGGGATTTATCAGCTTGTATATATCTAATACCTTTGCCCCATCATTTTAACAGTAAACAATAATGGGTAAAAGGATTCATTTATTTTTGCTTGCTCTTGCAATAGGAGTGATACAAGGGGCAGCACAGGTGACAACAGTGCGGGGCATTGTCACCACAGAAGAAGATGGGGAGCCGGTTATCGGTGCCTCAGTTATAGTGAAAGGAACTTCATTGGGTACCGTAACTGATGTCAACGGGAGATTTGAACTGAGTGGACTCCCGCCATCAGCCACCCGGCTGCTAATCTCTTACATTAGTCTGATGGCAAAAGAGGTGGCTATTGCACCACAGGTATCGGTAACACTGAAGAGTGATACGCATCTGCTGGATGAGGTAGTAGTAACGGCTTTGGGTATTTCACGCGAGAAAAAGGCATTGGGCTATACGGCACAGGAAGTAAAACAGGATGCTTTGGTGCAAGGGAAAGATAATAATCTGTTAAATTCGTTGAGTGGTAAGATAGCTGGTGTGCGTATTACCAATACACAAGGAGATGTTGGTTCCAGTCGCATCGTTATTCGTGGTGAAACTTCTATTGCAGGTGAGAATCAACCGCTTTTTATTGTGGATGGAATCCCAGTGGATAATTCGCAGCTTAATGCACGTTCCAGCGGACGTGATTTTAAAAATGCAATAGCAGACCTGAATCCGGAAGACATAAAAACACTTACTGTATTGAAAGGTCCGAATGCCGCTGCCCTTTATGGTGCGCGTGCTGCTCACGGTGCTATTGTCATCACTACTAAGGGAGGAGACAAAAGGCAGAAAGGGATAGGGATTACATTACATTCTTCCACGCAAGTCTCTTTTGTTGCTACCTTGCCGGAGTTTCAAAATCTTTTTGGACAAGGGGCGGGGGGACGGTTCAGTTATGTAGATGGCAAGGGTGCAGGTGTGAATGACGGGGTAGACGAAAGCTGGGGGCCACGTCTTGATATTGGTTTGTTGATTCCTCAGTTCGATAGCCCATTGGACGCTGACGGTAATCGTGTGGCTACTCCCTGGGTATCCCATCCCAACAATGTACGCGATTATTTTCGCATGGGTATTTCTACAAACAACGGTATTTCTGTTGCCCGTGGAGACGACAAATACCAGTTCCGTGTAGGATATAACTACGAAAAACAAGTCAGTATCGTTCCTGATGCTGGAACTAATAAGACGAATATCAGCCTAAATACGGATTACCATCTGGCAAAATGGATTGTGGTGGGAGCTACAGCCAATTACATCGTTTATACAGCTCCCAGTTTGCCGGGGTCAGCTACTCCCTCGGGCAGTAACGTACGTTCTAACAGTCCTATGCTTCAGTTCTTGTGGTTCGGACGTCAAGTGGATACGAACTCATTGAAGGCGGACTATACTCGCAACTGGAATTCAAGCTATTACGACAATCCTTTTTGGAGTGCTTCTTATAATACACAGAGTCAGGAACGTCATCGTCTGATAGGTGATCTGCATGCCGAATTCCGTCTGACAGATGGGTTGAATGTGCGTTTTCGTACTAGTACCGACTGGTATAATGACCGGAGGAAATCCAAAGTAAAATGGGGGAGTGCAGGTGCCGGTTCGCCTTACGGCAGTTATGCTGAAGATGCCTATACGGTGAAAGAGAATAACACAGAAGTATTGGCGACTTATATCAAACAGTTGAATAAAAATTGGGGAATTGACGCTCTTCTGGGTTTTAATGTACGTAACAAACAATATGAGAATAATTATCAGGCTGCTCCCCGTTTGGCGGTTGCTGATCTTTATACATTGACTAACTCGCGTGATCCGCTCACTTCGTCCAATGATTTCTACCGTTTACGGCAATATGGCCTTTACGGTTCCATACAACTGGATTACCGTCGTTGGGCTTTCTTGAATATAACAGGACGGAACGATTGGTCGTCTACACTACCTGTGGACAACAATTCTTATTTCTATCCTTCGGTGACGGCTAGTGTGTTGCTTTCTGAAGCTTTCGGGTGGAGAAGTAAAGCTGTTAACTACCTAAAAATACGTGGAGGATGGTCTCAAGTGGGAGCAGATGCCAATCCTTATCAATTGGCAACGGTCTTTACTTCAGAAACAGCTTTCAATGGGAATCCACTTCAAAGTTCTTCTACCATTGGTATGAATCCGAATCTAAAACCGGAGAAGACGTCATCTATAGAAGCAGGTTTCGAGGCGGCTTTTTGGGACAATCGCCTATGCTTGGATTTCACTTACTATAAGACCGATAGTCGTAATCAAATATTGAAACTAGCTACTACTGCTGCCAGTGGGTACACGTCGCAGGTGCGTAATGCCGGACATATCCGTAATCGTGGCTATGAAATACAATTGGGCGCTGTTCCTATACAAACATCGAAAGGGTTTCGTTGGAATCTGGATTTGAATTATGGTGCCAACAGCAGCAAGGTTGTCAAATTGGATGATGAAGGTTTGATTACGAGTTACCAGCTCTACTCGTCTGGTATTCAGATACTGGCTTCAGTGGGCGAAGCTTATGGAACCCTGTTCGGCACTTCATACGTGCGTGATGCTAATGGAAACGTTGTGGTGGATGCTAACGGTCTGCCTAAGATTTCGACCACTAATAAAACGTTGGGGAAGTTTACGCCCGACTGGACAGGCGGTATCAGTAACACTTTCAGTTATCGTTCGTTAAGTCTTTCTTTTCTGATAGATGCAAGTGTAGGTGGTTCTATTTTTTCCAACACTAATAAAACTGGAAAATATACCGGTGTATTAGCTAACACATTATCGGGCCGGGATGCCGAGCACGGTGGCTTGTGGTATTATACTGACGCCATGGGTAACAATGTACGATTATCAGAATCTCCTTCTTATTCCGTATCCTCTGATGGACTTTACTATGCCCAGGTCAATGGGCAATCCACCCGTGTGTATCAGGATGGCATTATGGTAGAAGGAGTGACGGAAAGTGGTTCTAAGAACGAAGAGGTTGTATCTGCCGAGAAATACTACCATCGTATTTACAGTATTGCTGAAGCTAATGTATATGATGCTTCTTACGTGAAACTGCGAGAAGTCGCTTTGAGTTACCGTCTACCTCGCTTGTGGACGCAGAAACTGCATTTGCAAGAAGCTTCCGTTACACTGACGGGACGTAACTTGTGGACTATTTATAAGAGCGTCCCTAATATAGATCCGGAATCGGCTTTGACTACTGGAAACGCACAAGGAGTAGAAGCCTATTCATTGCCTACAACACGTTCCTTTGGTGTGAACCTTTCCGTGAAATTCTAAATGTGAACCTTTAAGTAATAGGATAAGATGAAAAGAAGAATATATTTTTTATATATAATATGGGTACAAGTGGTTGCCATTTCTCTATCATCGTGTGATGATGAATTGACTGATATCAACCGCAACCCCAATGCCACTGAAAATCCACAGCCGGCTTATTTACTTGCCGCTGCACAGTATCATGCCGCCAATCTTTATTGGGGAAGTAGTACGAACTATAATTCTACTCTGTTGTGGGTGCAACATTGGGCTAAAATACAATATACAGAGCCAGATTGCTATAATGTGGATAATGGCAGCTTTACCACTACGTGGGACACCGGCTATGCAACGCTAATAACTGACTTGAATGCTATTATCAGTTCGGAACTCGGAAATGATAATTATCGAGGGATAGCTACAGTGTGGCGTTCGTGGGTTTACCTGTTGCTGACCAATCTGTATGGAAATATACCATACAGTGAATATGCACAAAGTGTAACACCCGCTTATGATTCACAAGAGACTGTTTTGCGCGGGCTTTTGGAGGAGTTGATCGCTGCTGACCAGTTGCTTTCTACCACAGGAGGAACGGTAGAAGGGGATTTGATTTACGGAAATGATATTACCCGCTGGAAACAATTGGCCCACTCCCTACGGCTACGTATCGCCCTTGAATTAGCTGACCGGGATGAGGATACAGCGCGTCGGGTTATTGCTTCCCTTTGGGATAATCGTAACAGTGTAATAGATAGCAATGATGCTATAGCCCGTTTTGTTTTTACTTCTTCACCACAATGGAATCCATGGGCATCTGCTTTCAATTCACGTGATGATCAGCGGGTATCAAAAACGTTGATTGATAAACTGAATGAATGGAATGATCCGAGAATTGGAATTTTAGCCCAGCTACCTCAAGACGAAGGTGTGAAAAACTATGTAGGAGCTGCCAATTCCTTATCTGCTGATGCCGCTAATAATCAGGGATTTAATAAAGTTTCCCGTCCCGGTACTTATTTTTTGAAAGATAGCTCTCCGGCTGTATTTTATACGTATGCCGAGGTCTTGTTTATCTTTGCAGAATCCGCTGCACGCGGCTGGATAACGGCTGATGCGGAAACGCTCTACCGCGAAGCTATTACTGCTTCATTGAATCAGTTTGGCATTATAGACAATCGTATAATCGATTCTTATTTACAGCAGGAGGCGATTCGGTTCGACGCCGCACATTGGTATGAATCTATCGGCTGGCAGAAGTGGATCGCTTATTATGGACAGGGACCCGATGCTTTCACTGACTGGCGCAGGCTCGGTTATCCCCAGCTTATCCCTGGTCCCGATTCCGTTTTGGGTTCCGGAGAGTTACCTCGTCGCTTTTTTTATCCCGTAACGGAACAATCACTGAATGGTAAGCAGTATCAGATTGCCATATCCCATCAGGGAGCAGATGAGATTACTACCCGTTTGTGGTTTGATGTAGCTAATAAAGAACGATGATACCTCCGTGTCTCCGGGCTGCAATATGCGTTTGAAAAATATCCGTTGAATTTAAAAAACAGAATAACAATGAACACTGACATTACATTTATCATAGCAGATAATCAGGATATAACCAGAATGGGAATGCATGGATATATTTCCGCTATATTCAGTGGATGTCGCATGATAGATGTGACAGACAAGAAAGAGCTCATGCTTGCATTGGTAGAATGTAATGACAGTGTCGTTATACTTGACTATACATTGTTTGACATCAATGGTATAGAGGAGTTTCTTATTATAGAAAAACGTTTTCCGAGAGTTCGTTGGATATTGTTTTCCAATGAATTGAGCGAAGACTTTATTCGTAGGATGAGTATAGAAAGGAATATTGGTATGATTTTGAAAGAGAACTCCGGTGAGGAAATTCATTCTGCATTGATGTGTACAGCACACGGGGAGCGATTTCTTTGTCATCAGATAACCAATTTATTGATAATCGGTTCCGACAAACCGGAAATTCATTCTGTTTTGACTGTTACAGAGATTGACATTCTTAAATTGATAGCACATGGGAAATCTGTGAAAGAAATAGCATTGGAAAGAACCTCAAGCATTCATACTATTATCACCCACAAAAAGAATATTTTCCGGAAGTTGGGTGTGAATAATGTATATGAAGCAACTAAGTATACTTTACGCGCCGGGCTGATTGAAATGGTAGAATATTATATATGATATTCAGAAGAGTGTTAGGATAAGAGTTAAGAAGAATTTGTAGGCAGGAAAATTCTCTGTATCTTTGCCCGCATGGCAAAAAAAGGTGAGTTACATATAAGAAATAAGCACAATGGTCAGTATGATTTTCCATTGTTGATGGAAAATTATCCTCCATTAAAGAGATTCGTATCGCTCAATCCCCTCGGAATACAAACTATAAACTTTTTTAATCCGCAAGCGGTGAAGGCTTTGAACAAAGCATTATTGGTAACTTATTATGGCATCCGGTATTGGGACATACCGAAGCAATATTTGTGTCCGCCTATTCCCGGAAGGGCGGATTACATTCATTATATTGCCGATCTTATCCAGCCGAACGGAACAACACCGGATTTACCGGCAGGAGATGCTAATGGACAGAAGTCTAAATGTAGATGTCTGGATATTGGGGTAGGTGCAAATTGCATTTATCCGATCATAGGACACACTGAATATGGATGGACCTTCGTTGGTACTGATATTGATCCGGTTTCGATAGAAAATGCACGAAAGATAGTGACTTGCAACCCTGTGTTGGCTCATAAGATTGACTTGCGACTTCAGAAAGATAGTAAGAAGATTTTCGATGGAATTATTATGCCTGATGAGTATTTTGATGTGACAATATGCAATCCTCCGTTTCATAGTTCGCGTGAAGAGGCGGAAGACGGAACGTTACGCAAATTAAGCAGTCTGAAAGGTACGAAGATAAATAAAGTGCAGCTAAATTTCGGCGGGAGTGCGAATGAACTTTGGTGCGAGGGCGGAGAAGTTCGTTTCTTATTGAATATGATTTCCGAGAGCCAAAAATATCAGAAGAACTGCGGATGGTTTACGAGTTTGGTTTCTAAAGAAAAAAATCTGGAAAAGTTATATACCAAATTAAAATCGGTGAATGTGTCCGAATATAAAGTTATTCGAATGCAGCAGGGAACTAAAAGTAGCAGGATATTAGCTTGGCGATTTGCTACCAACTCATAACAATGAGTGAATATCGAACTGTTATTTGTTTAACCTATTAATTAAATAGAATATTATGGAAACCAATTACATCACTTTGACAAAGGAGAATATTGCAAACGAACATATATGCTGTGCTTTCTCAGATAAGAAATGCAAGGATAGTTATGAACTCAAAAAAGAATGGCTGAAGAAAGAGTTCGATAACGGCTATGTGTTCAGACGTATTGATGAACGGGCAAAAGTGTTTATCGAATACGGTCCTGCTGAAAAAGCATGGGTTCCGGTGAATGCTCCCAATTATCTGATGATAAACTGTTTCTGGGTGTCAGGTAAATATAAAGGTTGCGGACATGGTAAGGCATTATTGCAGTCTGCCATTGATGATGCAAAATTGCAGGGGAAAGATGGGCTTGTCACAGTGGTGGGCACTTCTAAATTTCATTTTATGAGTGACACGAAATGGCTGTTGCGACAAGGTTTCCAAACAATAGAAAAACTCCCTTACGGATTCAGCCTTTTAAGTTTGAAACTAAACCCGGCTGCTCCTGATCCTTCTTTTAATGATTGCGTGTTGAGCGGTGAGTGTCCGGATAAGGATGGAATAGTCGTTTATTATACCCATCGCTGCCCGTTTACGGAGTTTCACGTTCGCGGTTCTTTGGTCAGTGCTGCTAAGAGCAAAGACATTCCATTGAGAATAATTGAATTGGAAAGTATGGAACAGGCGCAAAATGCACCTACTCCGGCTACCATATTTACTCTTTTTTATAATGGCAAGTTTGTAACGACTGACTTAAGTGTATGCCTTGAAGGGCGATTGAGCAAAGCATTGGGCTGTGATTCAGGAGAATAGCTGACTTGGAACCATGTTACGTCTCTGATATGTTTAGCTAATGTTTCTTATTTTTATTTTGCAAATTTAAATTGTGTCTGCACATTTTTTGGAAAATACATACCTTTGGATAATTAATGATTAAACACGATTAAGAGTTTTATGCGTTTTTGGGTATGTATTTTTGTGCTTCTATTTGTACACAATCAATTTTCAAGGGCTGATAAAATTATAAATAATGACTCTTTGTATACAGAAAAATATATCAGAGATATTTATATTTCCAACCCCAAACGTGCTTTACAGTTGTTGGATGAGGCCGAAACCAGAAAAGCCTTCCCTCTGCGTCTGATTAATGAATTGCGCAGTTTGTCATATCGTAATATGTATATGAATAAACTAGCTTTTATGTATGCAAGGAAGTCGTACTTGCTTGATTCCATCTCTCAAAGAGAACCTAAGCACATGTTGAAGATGACGGTTTATTTAGCTGAACTTTCATCCATAATGAGTAAATATAATGAGAGCATGCATTATGCTCTTAGTGGAATTATGCAGGCTCAAAAACTGAAGGACAGAGAGGCGGAAGCTAGATTGCTTTTTTGCATAGGAGAGAATAATTGGAGGCTGTCATTGAAAGATGAGGCGTATAATTATTTTGGTCGTACGATTGAATTACTGCGTGGGTCAAAGGATATGAGAGAAATGATGCTGCTTTCCTATTATTATGGAGCAGAGATGGGATTTTTAATGACAGATTCCCGTATTGATGAAGCTTTGGCTCTTGCTTATGAACGTGAAAAACTTCTTAAAAAATTAGAGAAAGTACCGGAGGTTCCCGAAGGCTACATTGATGGTCAATATAGCTATTTATATGCAAATTTGGCCTATATTTCTTATTTAGAAAAGAAATATGCGCAAGCAGAAGGATATTATCAAAAATATCTGGCAATAAAAGAATCTCATACTCCGGATGGCAAGATGTATTCGATTCCTTATTTGATTCTTTCCAAACAATATGAGACAGTAATAGACAACTGTAAGGACTTTAAAGAATTGTTGAGAACACAGCGGGATACCTTGAACGCTCAATATTTAACTATACTTAATAAGGAAGTCCAGGCATATCTGGGGCTGAATCGTTATAAAGAAGCCGCAGAAATACGTGAAACCATCATTGCAATAACGGATAGCATTAACAGTACCGACAGGAAAAATGCTGCATTAGAATTGAACGCGATGTACGGTGCTTCCGAAAAAGAAGAATACATCGCCGAGCAAGCCTCACAGCTAAAAATAAGGAATGTTTCACTCTGCTTTTTGGCGTGTATTGTAGTGCTGACCCTGTTTATACTTTGGCGTTTGTGGCGTTTCAACCATATAATCGAGTATAAAAACAGGATGCTTGCCAAACTGATAAACGAGAAATTTGCCAATAAAAAAGATGGTAATCAGTTATTGGAAGTGTACGAGGAACAGGAGGTTTCATCAGAATTGGAACCGGAATTGATTTCTCCTGAAGAACAGGATGAACTTTTGGACGAAACAGACAAAGAAAGTGGGGAAGAAGAGGAGAACAAGAAAATATTCCAGGAATTAAATCATACAGTCGTTCAAAAACAGCTATATCTTTCTCCAGAGCTCTCAAGAGAAGATTTGGCGCAGATTGTACATCTGAATAATGCACGCTTTGCCCGGATGATAAGAGAATGCACCGGAACTAATTTCAATGGGTACATCAACGGACTGCGCATTAATTATGCGATCAAGCTAATGAAAAAATATCCTAACTATACCATACGTGCCATCGCTGATGAATCCGGATTTAATAGTGCCCCGATATTATATAACCTTTTTAAGAAAAAGACGGGAATGACTCCTTATGAATTTAAAAAAGCGCAGGACACATTGAGGAATTAAATAGTTCTACTAAACAATTTTCGTTTTTCCCGGTTTATCTATTGATAACTAAATATTAATGGAAATGATACAGGTAAGGATAAAGAGGGTTTACGAAGATTTTTCAGAAACAGATGGATACCGGGTGTTGGTAGATAAATTATGGCCACGCGGAATGAAGAAAGAATGGTTGAAATACGATTATTGGGCAAAAGACATAACACCATCCCCTACATTACGTAAATGGTTTCATGAAGATATTCCCGGACATTGGGGAGATTTTGTCACGCAGTATCAAAAAGAGCTGGATGCTTCTCCATCAATGGCTGATTTTCTGACTCTTATCAAACCACATCCGGTGATAACACTACTTTATGCTTCAAAAGAACCGGTGTATAATCACGCCCGAATTCTTCGCGATTATCTGGAAATGCGTTTGAGAGAGTGAAATTAAAGTAATTTTATCTGTTTACGCTTTCTGTCGTTCACTCAATTTCCTACCTTTGTAATCTAAATCAAAATCGTGTAATCATGAAGTATAAATTATTGGTTCTTGATGTAGACGGAACACTCCTCAATGATGCGAAAGAAATTAGTAAACGTACATTGGCTGCCCTGTTGAAGGTTCAGCAAATGGGAGTACGTATCGTATTGGCATCCGGCAGACCGACTTATGGCTTAATGCCACTAGCTAAGATGCTCGAACTTGGAAACTATGGAGGTTTTATCCTTTCCTATAATGGCTGTCAGATTATCAATGCACAAAACGGAGAAATTCTGTTTGAACGTCGGATTAATCCCGAAATGTTGCCGTATCTGGAAAAGAAAGCCCGTAAAAACGGTTTTGCTTTATTCACTTATCATGATGATACGATCATAACGGATTCTCCTGAAAATGAACATATCCAAAATGAAGCCCGGTTGAATGACCTGCAAATAATCAAAGAAGAAGAATTTTCTGCTGCCGTTGATTTTGCTCCTTGTAAGTGTATGCTGGTGAGCGATGACGAAGAAGCATTGCTTGGTTTGGAAGATCACTGGAAGAGACGACTGAATGGGGCGTTGGACGTATTCCGTTCGGAGCCCTATTTTCTGGAAGTAGTTCCCTGCGCCATCGACAAAGCCAATTCTTTGGGTGCTTTGCTGGAGGTGCTAGGTATGAAGCGTGAGGAAGTGATTGCTGTGGGCGACGGTGTGTGTGACGTAACAATGATTCAATTGGCGGGGCTGGGCATAGCTATGGGACATTCACAAGACTCGGTGAAAGCCTGTGCCGATTATGTGACTGCTTCGAATGAGGAAGACGGAGTGGCCGTTGCAGTGGAGAAGGCTATCATATCCGAAGTGCGTGCAGCCGAAATTCCCCTTGACCAACTGAATGCGCAGGCACGCCACGCATTGATGGGAAACTTGGGAATTCAATATACCTATGCCGACGAAGACCGTGTGGAAGCAACAATGCCGGTAGACCATCGTACCCGTCAGCCTTTTGGCATTTTGCATGGCGGGGCTACTCTTGCATTGGCGGAAACAGTTGCCGGACTCGGTTCAATGATTCTTTGCCAGCCGGACGAGATTGTAGTAGGAATGCAGGTCAGTGGAAACCACATATCTTCTGCACATGAAGGAGATACAGTGCGTGCAGTAGGAACAGTTGTACATAAGGGACGTTCCTCCCATGTATGGAATGTAGACGTGTTTACTTCAACAAACAAACTAGTGTCTTCCATACGGGTAGTCAACAGTGTGATGAAAAAGAGATGACCGACGAAGAAATAAGTAATTTGACAACTATTGATGCATTTATTCAGCGGAAGCAGCCGTTTGCTGTTTACCGTATTCCCGGGGAGAAAGTTCCCCGTCTGTTGACACAGGCGGAAGGAGCGGTACGTCTGATATACGACCTGAAAGAACTGAATGGACAGAGAGGATTTGTCATCGCTCCGTTTCAGGTGAGTGAGACGTGTCCTGTCGTATTGATTCAACCCGATCAGTGGGGGCAACCTTTGCCGATTGACAATGATACGGCAGAAGAACGGGAAGTCGCTTTGCGGATGCAAGGACAAGAATCGTTCCTGACTTCTTCTACGGAGGAATATGCCTCCTGCTTTCATACCTTTATAAATGCTTTGCGTGATAATACTTTTGATAAATTAGTACTTTCACGTCATCTTACTATTGATAAAGTATCCGGTTTTTCCCCTTTATCTATATTTCGTGCAGCTTGCAGGCGTTATATTCATTCATATATATACTTGTGCTACACTCCGCAGACAGGAATCTGGTTGGGAAGCACTCCCGAAATCATTTTATCGGGTGAAAAAGATGAATGGAATACAGTAGCGTTGGCCGGGACACAGCCTTTGCAAGATGGTAAACTGCCCCAAATATGGGATGAAAAGAATCGGAAAGAGCAGGCTTATGTAGCTTCTTACATTCGTCGCCAACTCCTTTCGTTGGGTATTCATTCTACGGAGAACGGGCCTTATCCGGCTTATGCAGGTGCTTTGTCACATTTGAAAACAGATTTCCAGTTTTCTTTGAAAGATAACAAAGGTTTGGGAGATCTCTTGAAAGTGTTGCATCCAACGCCTGCTGTATGCGGTTTACCGAAAGAAGAAGCCTATCGGTTTATATTGCAGAACGAAGGCTACGACCGCCGCTATTATTCCGGCTTTATCGGCTGGCTGGACCCGGAAGGGCGAACTGACATCTATGTGAATCTGCGCTGCATGCATATTGAAGATGAACAACTGACTCTTTATGCCGGCGGTGGACTACTGGCTTCTTCGGAATTGAATGACGAATGGCTGGAAACGGAAAAGAAGTTGCAAACCATCAAACGGCTTATTGCAACGCCTCCTTTAAAATCATAAACTACTAATAATTATCATCATGTATACAGACAAGAAGAACATACTCCAGTTGGTTGCGTTGCTCGAGGCGCACGGGATTACTAAGGTTGTGTTGTGTCCGGGTAGTCGTAATACGCCCATCGTACATACTTTGTCTAATCATCCGAACTTCACCTGTTATGCAGTGACGGATGAACGGAGTGCCGGTTATTTTGCCATTGGTCTTGCGTTGAATGGTGGTAAGCCTGCTGCTGTGTGCTGCACTTCCGGTACTGCATTATTAAATCTTCATCCGGCTGTAGCCGAAGCATTTTATCAGAATGTTCCTTTAGTTGTCATTTCAGCAGACCGTCCCGCTGCCTGGATCGGACAGATGGATGGACAGACAGTGCCGCAACCGGGTGTGTTTCAAACGCTGGTAAAGAAGTCGGTCAATCTTCCGGAGATTCATACGGAAGAAGATGAATGGTATTGTAATCGCCTGGTGAATGAAGCCTTGCTGGAGACGAATCATCATGGAAAAGGCCCGGTGCATATCAATGTTCCTATTTCCGAACCGCTGTTTCAATTCACGGTAGATGCACTCCCGGAAGTACGTGTGATAACCCGTTATCAGGGATTGAACGTCTATGACCGTGATTATAATGATCTGGTCGACCGGATGAATAAATATCAGAAGCGCATGATTATCATCGGTCAGATGAACCTTATTTATCTGTTTGAAAAAAGATATATCAAGTTATTATATAAACATTTTGCCTGGTTGACGGAACATATCGGCAATCAGACAGTTCCCGGTATTCCGGTAAAGAATTTCGATGCGGCACTTTATGCCATGCCCGAAGAGAAGATAGACCAGATGGTTCCCGAATTGCTGATTACTTATGGAGGACATGTCGTTTCCAAACGATTGAAGAAGTTTCTTCGTCAGCATCCGCCTAAAGAACATTGGCACGTATCGCCGGACGGTGAGGTGATCGATTTGTACGGCTCATTAACTACGGTGATCGAAATGGACCCGTTCGAGTTTCTGGAGAAGATAGCCAGTTTGCTGGACAATCGGACTCCTGAATATCCCCGTGTGTGGGAAAACTATTGCAAGATCATTCCCGAACCGGAGTTTGC
>CDZN01015906.1_pt1 | contig 14925 bp, 8 predicted proteins | sample 557701 | NCBI WGS metagenome assembly CDZN01 (sample SAMEA3182089, study PRJEB8094) | gut metagenome | biome: human; feature: gut; material: Stool; isolation source: human stools | place: Canada | collected 2013-02-04 | reverse complement strand
GAAAAAGCAAAAAAACTTGGAATAACCATATTAAGCGAAGACGAATTTCTGAAACTTATATCGTAAGATAAGAAAAATATTCGTACTTTTGCGGCTAAATAAATTAGAGATTATAATTAAAACTCATGATACAGACTAAATTGAAAGGAATGGGGGTAGCACTGATTACTCCTTTCAAAGAGGATGAGAGCGTTGACTATGACGCGTTGATGCGTATGGTGGACTATCTATTGCAGAATAATGCGGATTTCTTGTGTGTGCTGGGAACTACAGCTGAAACACCGACTCTGACCGAGGAAGAAAAGAAAACTATAAAAAAGATGGTGATTGACCGCGTCAACGGAAGAATTCCTATTCTGTTGGGTGTAGGTGGTAATAATACTCGCGCTATTGTAGAAACATTGAAAAACGATGATTTTACAGGGGTTGATGCGATATTGTCTGTGGTGCCATATTATAATAAACCTTCTCAAGAAGGTATTTATCAGCATTATAAAGCGATTGCGGAAGCTACAGAGCTCCCCATCGTATTGTATAATGTTCCGGGACGTACGGGGGTAAATATGACTGCTGAAACTACGTTACGGATTGCCCGTGATTTCAATAACGTAGTTGCTATTAAAGAAGCATCCGGCAATATCACGCAAATGGATGATATTATTAAAAATAAACCGGAAAACTTTAATGTAATCTCTGGAGATGATGGTATTACCTTTCCTCTCATAACATTAGGTGCTGTTGGTGTGATTTCGGTGATTGGTAATGCTTTTCCTCGTGAATTTAGTCGCATGACACGTTTGGCGCTTCAAGGAGACTTTGCCAATGCGTTGACTATTCATCATCGGTTTACGGAATTATTTAACCTGCTATTTGTCGATGGAAATCCGGCAGGCGTAAAATCAATGTTAAATGCGATGGGGATGATTGAAAATAAGCTTCGTTTGCCGCTGGTTCCCACTCGTATTACTACATTTGAGGCAATACGTAAGGTTTTGAATGAATTAAATATTAAATGCTGAAAAAAAAGATGGGCTCTTGACTAGTTCATAATAAACATCGAAGTGTTTAAAATAAATATCCCAATGATTGAATTCAATCATTGGGATATTTATTTTAAATCAGCCTATGATTTTTTTATTTTTATTCTCTCCTTCATCTTTCTTCTGAATAGCTATAATAAGGAATTTAGAGATGAAGGAGCTTCTTAAAAGCTGTTGTTTGTTGTGGTGGATTATATTTTGCGTTATCCTCTAAGCTTGCGTAGATGATATAGGTTGTTTTTGTTCTGTAAAGCGGCGCTTTAGACATAGAAAAGCATAGCTTTATGCCTATCGAAAGCTATGCTTTTTTCTTTCTTTTTCAATGGAACATATTTGTTTTATAAATCAGTCCGATAAAAAATAACCTACCACATGTTTCTTTTCTAATATTGAGCCGCCGTTTTCAGACTGAGCCTGGAAAAGGCCGATTTCTTCGATGAAATGGGAGAAAAAATAAAATCCTCCACATAAAATGCAGAGGATTAAGTGATCGCGACAGGATTCAAACCTGTAACCGGCTGATCCGTAGTCAGCTACTCTATTCAGTTGAGCTACGCGACCCTATAATTTGTAAGTTTTCAGTGACCGCGACAGGATTCAAACCTGTAACCGGCTGATCCGTAGTCAGCTACTCTATTCAGTTGAGCTACGCGGCCATTTTGTTAATTCAAAAAAGTGATCGCGACAGGATTCAAACCTGTAACCGGCTGATCCGTAGTCAGCTACTCTATTCAGTTGAGCTACGCGACCATTATTTCGTTTTAACGGGTGCAAAGATACGGACTTTTCCCGAACTAGCAAGCTTTTCAACGACTTTTTTTGTAGAAAATTATTCTATGAACCGATAATTGAATAGTTGCCAACCTATACTTAGTCCGACATTCCACTCCCTTTTCGGTGAGCTATAATGATTTACATATGCAGAGATGTCTCCAAAAGGTAATTGACATACAACAGAAATTTCTCCTAAATATTCAAACTTGGAGAAAGCTTTTCCATAATATGCTTTATTCAACGAGTTTTTTTCGATTGGATAAATGGGCATAAAGCCATAAAATTCTCCCCGAAGATGGAACATTTGGTTTAAACGGTAAATAGGCCGAATACCGGCTCCCACAAATTGATTGGCACGAAAGGCTTCGTTGTAGGTCAATTTACTGTGTAGCGTGGGCGAAAACTCTCCAGCCTGCATCATTGTGGCCGTATAGTTCTCGGAAAAGTTTTTAGAGGCATATAATGCCTTCAAATACCACCCTAAAACCCAATGTTCACTCATATTATGATATTTCTCTTTCATGTATGATAATTGCAACCATGAGTGATGGTCTTTATTATTGTTGTTGGTGGTACTTCCTTCGCCTGGGTAGAATCGCTCTTTTCCAACGAAGATCTGGGCAACAAGAGCTTCTCTGTATCCACGTGTAGGGTATTGTTTAGAATTTAGGGTACTTCCATTAAAGCTGATTGATCCACCGAATAAATCATAGCGACTTTTGTCAAATTTGTCATTTCCAAAGTCAATGACGCTTTTCTGAAAATATTTATCTTCTATTTTCGCAATTCCGACCCCAAACTCTGCTCGCTTGCTCGAAAGGAAAGGTAAGCCGACCTGCAATTTTAAGAAACGTTCGTCTTTCTGATTGAAGGCAGGTTTGTTATTTCGCGAAAAAAGTTTGTCTTTCTTGAAATAGTCGAAAGTACTGATTGAACCTATAAGACGGTATGAGGTAGGAATGGCAGTGGCAAAGTCAATTTTTGCCATAAACTGCACGTTATTATATACTTTTCCGAGTTGCCCGTCAAGGATAAACTCTTTGGCATAGTAGTTTAAATCCTGATAGCTAAGCCCCAGATAGATCTGATTGGAGTTGGAAGTGGATATATTTCCTCCCAACCGCACAGCAAAATTATTTTCTAATTTCACCTTTAAATGTAGATCGTAGGTGTCGTCTTCCGGATTATAAATTGCATGCGGTATAATTTCGGAAATCATTTTATCAGATAACAATCGGAAATAACCTTGTTTTAAATCCTCATAAGTGAATTCTTTGGTATCTGATTTATGAAATTCTCTTTTAATATATACTTGTTGTTGTGGATTAGCTCCGTCGATGATGATATTTTTAAAGCGTAGCTCCGGAAAATTACTCCGGTATACCATTCTTCTTAAACGTATATTGTCCAGATTTACACGCCGATGAATACGACTTTTGATTGAATCCATCATGCTGATGGTTCGATTATATCCTATATCGTGTAATTCGTCAATGCGTTGAAAATCCATTAGATTAACATTGTCATATTTGAACGTCATTAAAATCCCCATGGAGTCCGGAATGGAATAGTCGGTTTTCTGCATCACCATATTCTCAATTTGACTCATGAGATCATTTTCTTTGGGTTTAGTGGGATTGGTTGACACGACGCTTCCTATGATGACATCCGGATGAAAATCATCTCTCATGACATCTGTAGGAAAGTTATTATAAATACCTCCGTCATAGGCTAATACATTGTCTATTTCAATAGGTTTAAACATGAATGGGAAGCTCATGGAAGCTCTGACGGCATCTCCTAAATCTCCTTCCTTCATGACTAATTGTTTCTTGTTGTATACATCGGACGCAATGCAACGGAAAGGAACAAAAAGTTTATCAAAATCTCCCTTACAAGCGGCTGTGGCACGTGCATATAGGTCTACAAAAACGAGATTCATCTGAATCGGATTGACAACACTGGTAGGCAGGAATTGAGGTTTCAAACTTTTCAGTGAGTCTTTGAATGAAAAACGAATATTGAAAAATTCGGGAGTAGGAAGATTCTTTTTGAAGTGATATACATATTTCTCTTCCACTTCTCCGGAATACCATCGTTTAAAGTCTTCCGACTTGAGAAGTTCTACCATGTCGTCAGGAGAGTATCCCATGGCATATAAAGAACCGATAATGGCTCCCATAGAAGTGCCTGCAATGTAATCAATAGGAATGTTGTTTTCTTCCAAAGCGCGAATGATGCCGATGTGTGTCATCCCTTTGGCGCCACCACCGCTTAATACAAGTCCTACTTTTTGGGCATGGATAGCCGGAATAATCAGCCATAAAGTAATTAACACTAAAAAAATCTTTCTCATAACCCAAATCAAACAATTGAATTTTTTGTCTATTAAGTGTTCAAATATATACAATACTTTTCAATTAATCGATATTTTACCGATCGTTTTAAATTGAAAAAGAGCATTACAACGTGTATTTAACGTTGAATGCTCTTTCTTGAAGTATGTGTAATGTTTAAAGGGGCGATATTAAATCAATTCTATGCTACGTTTTACGAAGTTATTCAAAGCTTCACCTCTTAGCATATTGTTTTGCAATAAGGCCAAATCGATCAGCTGGCGGATAACTTTATTATTGCTTGCGTAGCCGATAAAGATAGCTTCTTTCTTGCTTTTCAGATCATCCCACTTCTTATCCAGATTGTTTAGTTCATCTTTTTCTGATGTGGGGATTTCTTCTTCTTTTTTATCTTTTTGCTTGTCTTTCAACTCATTGCGTTGTTTGTTGACATTGTCCATTTCAGAAAGTATCGGAGCTACTTCTGCCTGGCAAGCGCTTTCTTCTTCATTCAATACCTGTTTTATCAGCTTATGGTCTGAATTAAGAATTAGATTAAACATATCAGGCATTTCACCATAGAAACTCATTCCGGCCTGAATATTCGCCATTTCCTTCATACGACGCATATATTCGCTTTGAGTAATCATGACTGGAGCTGAATTTTCTCCTAATGCCTGTGTCATGACATTGAATTCAACTTTATCCATTTTAGGCAATTGACTCTTGAAGGCTGTTGTGATTGCATCCTGTTTATTGGCTTCCAACGTTTCACCTTTCTTATCTTCTTTTACAATAAGATTGTCAACGACATCGCTGTCTACACGAGTGAAACGGGATTTTTCAAGTTTTTGTTCCAGCATGCTCACCATAGCTACATCTAACTGGCCATCCATGAGCAGAACATTGTATCCTTTGTTGGTGGCAGCTTCAATATAACTGTATTGCTCATCCTTGTTATTTGCATACAGATAAATTAGGTTTCCATCTTTATCTGTCTGATTATCTTTAATAAGGGTCTGGTACTCTTCAAATGTATAATGCTTGTCATTTGTATCGGTGAAAAGGGCAAATTTTTGCGCTTTATCATAGAAATCCTCTTGTGTGAGCATTCCATAATTGATAAATATTTTTAAATCATTCCACTTCTCCTCAAATTGCTTACGGTCATTCTTGAATATAGACTGTAAACGGTCGGAAACCTTCTTTGTGATATAAGTTGAAATCTTCTTCACGTTCGAGTCGCTTTGCAAATACGAACGGGAAACGTTCAACGGAATATCCGGAGAATCGATTACGCCATGTAACAAAGTCAGGAAGTCCGGCACAATACCTTCAACCGAGTCTGTAACATATACCTGATTGCAATATAACTGAATCTTATTCTTATTTAATTCAATATTGCTCTTTACCTTCGGGAAATAGAGGATACCGGTCAGATGGAATGGATAATCGACATTCAGGTGAATCCAGAATAGTGGTTCATCAGACATCGGATATAGCTTACTATAGAATGATTTGTAATCTTCATCCGAAAGTTCGCTAGGTTTACGTGTCCACAAAGGAGTGGTATCATTGATTATATTATCTTCGGCTGTTTCTACTTGTTTGCCGTCTTTCCATTCTTTCTTTTTCCCAAATGCAATGGGAACAGGAAGGAAGCTGCAATATTTCTTCAGAAGCTCGGAAATACGTGCTTCTTCGAGAAATTCTTTGCAGTCATCATCAATGTATAAGATGATGTCTGATCCACGATCGGCTTTTTCTATTTCTTCAATAGTGAATTCAGGGCTGCCATCACAAGTCCATTTTACGGCTTGTGCACCGTCTCTGTATGATTTAGTGATAATTTCCACTTTCTTTGCAACCATAAAAGCAGAGTAGAAGCCAAGTCCGAAATGTCCGATAATGGCATTTGCGTCATTCTTATATTTCTCCAGGAAGTCGTTAGCTCCTGAAAAGGCTATTTGATTGATGTACTTTTCAATTTCCTCTGCAGTCAAACCGATACCACGGTCAGAAATAGTAATGGTATCTTTGCCTAATTCAACGTGAACGGTTAAATCACCCAGTTCACCCTTAAATTCGCCAATAGAAGCAAGCGTATTCAGCTTTTGAGTGGCGTCTACTGCATTGGATACTAACTCGCGCAGAAAAATCTCATGGTCACTGTACAAAAACTTTTTAATGATAGGGAAAATGTTCTCTGTTGTAACCCCAATATTACCTTTTTGCATAATACGTATATTTTTTAGTTTATCTATTGATTAATTTTAATTGATGTTTGTTCAGATAGAGACAAAAAAAATGCCAGACCCGAAGGTCTGACATTATGGCATATTATTTTATTTTCTTATTCAGGAAATAATATTATTCCGGAGTGACAACTTTCATCTCCAATTCACCTTTTTCTTCATTGAGAGATACCTGAATAGTATCTCCCTCCTTCAAAGAGGAGGAAATGATGAGCTCGGATAAACCATCCTCCAGATAAGTTTGAATTGCTCGCTTCAAAGGACGGGCGCCATATTGTACGTCATATCCTTTGCCGGCGATAAATTCTTTCGCCTTATCTTCAATAACAAGCTTGTAACCAATAGATTCTATTCTATCATACAATCCTTTCAGCTCTATGTCTATAATCTTTGTTATTGCTTTCAGAGAAAGTTGGTCAAACGTGATTATTTCATCTACACGATTGATAAACTCGGGCGCGAATGATTTATTTAGAGCTTTTTGTATTACGCTTCGCGAGAATTCTTTATCATCCAGGCGGCTTTGTGTCGCAAAACCAACGCCACGTCCAAATTCTTTCAGCTGACGGGTTCCTATATTGGAAGTCATGATAATAACGGTATTCTTGAAATCTACCATTCTGCCATAACTGTCAGTCAGACGACCCTCATCCATAACCTGAAGCAAGATGTTGAACACATCCGGATGTGCTTTCTCTATCTCATCAAGCAATACAATAGAGTATGGTTTACGACGCACTTTTTCTGTCAGCTGACCACCTTCTTCATATCCTACGTATCCCGGAGGTGCTCCAACCAGGCGTGAAACAGTGAACTTCTCCATATATTCACTCATATCTATACGAATCAGTGCATCAGCAGAACCAAACATATATTTGGCTAACTCTTTTGCTAAGTGAGTTTTACCAACTCCTGTCGGGCCTAAGAACATAAATGTGCCAATTGGCTTATTAGGATCTTTTAGCCCTACACGGCTTCGCAAAATAGCTTTAACCAATTTTTCTATTGCTGTATCTTGTGCGATGACTTTAGCCTGCAAATCTTCTTTCATACCTGCGAGCTTGATACCTTCAGCCTGTGCCATCCGTTGTACCGGAATGCCTGACATCATTGAGATGACATTGGCAATTTCTTCTGCATCAACAGTTTGCCTGTTTTCCTTCAGATTGGCTTCCCATTCTTTTTTCATCTCATCCAATTGGACAGAAAGCTCTTTTTCTTTATCACGGAAGCTGGCTGCAAGTTCGAAATTCTGCGATTTCACAGCTTCGTTTTTCTTGCTTTTGGCTTCTTCGATCAGTTTTTCTTGTTCTTCTATCTCTTTGGGCACATTGACATTGGTAAGATGTACACGTGAACCGGCTTCGTCTAAAGCGTCAATAGCTTTATCAGGGAAATTACGATCTGTGATATAACGGTCTGTCAGCTTGACACATGCTTCCAATGCTTCATCCGTATAATACACATTGTGGTGATCTTCATATTTATCCTTGATATTACGCAAAATCTGCAAAGTTTCGGCAGCGGTAGTCGGTTCTACTATTACTTTTTGGAAACGACGTTCCAAAGCGCCATCTTTCTCAATGTTCTTACGATATTCATCAAGAGTGGTAGCACCGATACATTGTATTTCTCCTCTTGCCAATGCCGGTTTTAGCATATTGGCAGCATCCATAGAACCTGCCGCAGAGCCTGCGCCTACAATCGTGTGGATTTCATCAATGAATAATATTACATTCGGATTTTTCTGTAATTCATTGAGAATGGAACGAATACGTTCTTCGAATTGTCCACGATATTTGGTTCCTGCTACAACAGCAGTCATATCAAGAGCAACCACTCGTTTATCAAACAGAATCCGCGAAACCTTTTTCTGAATGATTCTTAATGCAAGACCTTCAACAATCGCTGACTTTCCTACACCAGGCTCACCAATCAAAATCGGATTATTCTTTTTGCGACGGCTTAAGATCTGCGCTAAACGTTCGATTTCTCTCTCTCTGCCGACAACGGGATCCAGGCGTCCTTCTTCTGCCGCTTTTGTCATGTCAGTACCGAAATTGTCAAGTACCGGTGTGTCATTAGACGGCTTCTTTGAAGCGGTTTGTGCCTGTTGGCGTTCGTCCGAACCACCTCTGCCGGAACGGGGAGAGGACATTTCTTCGTCATCATCATCGTCTTCCGTAAAGCCCATACCAGAATTTATATCTGGCTGCAATGTAGCTTGCTCCAGTACTTTCACATAATTTATATCGTTTGCTTCAAGTACGGAAGCTGCCATATTGTTTTTTTCTCTTAAAATAGCCAATAATACATGTTCTGTATCAGCGATGTTACTTTTCATTCCACGAGCTTCTAAAATACACATTTTTAATATCTTTGCCGCATCATTAGATAACGGTACCTCTGCATCAGGCAATAACATATCATCAGCTTCTGCCTTCAGTTGAGCTTCAATCTGTTGCTTTATAGCAGCCAGATTGGTGTTGAGTTTAGACAATATCTCGATAGCTTTTCCTTCACCGTCACGGAGTATTCCCAGAAGCAGGTGTTCGGGACCTATATACCTACTTCTCAACCGATTCGCTTCTTCCTTACTATAGACGATAATGTCGGAAACTCTTTGTGAGAATTGATTATTCATACTTTTTTCCTTTTCTTCTAAGGGTTATTCACTGGCAAATATACGCATTTAATCAAGTTTGTATTGCAATATTTGCTTTATTTCTTATATCTACAAATGGCGTGCCATAAAAACAGTGTATTTGTATTATATATATAAGGTATAACAAATATCCAGCTCTTTTTTACCAATGTTATCTATCTTTCCATATTATATTTATCGTTTTTATCTTTTTATTTTCGAATTTTAAAGTTTAATGAATTGTCGTCCCGGTCATGCTAAAACTTTCTTTCTAAAAACTTTCGTATATCGGGGAAAAGTAGTACTTTAGCGTGGTTTTTCACAAACCGTAGAATGTATAATTAATAATCATTTTAAATGCTTGAACAAGACAGAATTATAAAGATTAACATCGAGGAGGAAATGAAGTCATCGTACATTGACTACTCCATGTCGGTCATCGTTTCACGTGCCCTTCCGGATGTTAGAGATGGATTTAAGCCTGTTCACCGTAGAATTTTATACGGAATGATGGAATTGGGCAATACTTCAGACAAACCTTATAAGAAATCAGCCAGAATCGTGGGTGAGGTACTCGGTAAGTACCATCCTCATGGAGATTCTTCTGTTTATTTTGCAATGGTGCGTATGGCTCAGGAATGGGCAATGCGTTATCCTTTGGTAGATGGACAGGGGAACTTTGGTTCTGTAGACGGTGATAGCCCTGCTGCTATGCGTTATACAGAAGCTCGTCTTAATAAGTTGGGTGAAGCAATGATGGATGACCTGTATAAGGAAACCGTCGATTTTGAGCCTAACTTTGATAATACGCTGGTAGAACCTAAAGTTATGCCGACACGTATCCCGAATCTTCTGGTGAATGGAGCATCCGGTATCGCTGTAGGTATGGCTACCAATATGCCTCCTCATAATCTTTCGGAAGTAATTGAAGCATGTGAAGCATATATTGATAATCCGGAAATTACAGTAGAGGAACTGATGGAATTTGTCAAAGCACCAGATTTCCCTACTGGCGGGTTTATATATGGTGTGAGTGGTGTACGCGAGGCATATTTGACTGGACGAGGACGTGTAATTATGCGTGCGAAAGCCGAAATCGAAAGCGGACAGACACATGATAAGATCGTAATAACCGAGATCCCTTATAATGTAAATAAGGCCGAGTTGATTAAGTATATAGCTGATCTTGTAAATGATAAGAAAATAGAAGGTATCTCAAATGCCAACGATGAGTCTGACCGTGACGGTATGCGCATTGTTATTGACATCAAACGTGATGCAAATGCAAGTGTAGTGTTGAACAAACTCTATAAAATGACAGCTTTGCAGACATCTTTTGGCGTAAACAATGTTGCTTTGGTTCATGGACGTCCAAAAACGTTGAATCTGAGAGATTTAATTAAATATTTCATCGAACATAGACACGAAGTTGTTATTCGTCGTACTCAGTTCGATCTTCGTAAAGCGAAAGAACGCGCGCACATTCTTGAAGGTTTGATTATCGCTTCGGATAATATTGATGAAGTAATTCGTATCATTCGTGCAGCAAAAACTCCTAATGACGCTATAGCAGGCTTGATTGAGCGATTCAACCTGACAGAAATTCAGTCTCGCGCAATTGTAGAAATGCGTTTGCGTCAATTGACAGGTCTGATGCAGGATCAGCTTCATGCGGAATACGAAGAAATAATGAAGCAGATAGCTTATTTGGAAAGTATTTTGGCTGATGATGAAGTATGCCGTCAGGTAATGAAAGATGAATTGTTGGAAGTTAAAACGAAATATGGAGATGAACGTCGTTCTGAAATCGTTTATTCTTCAGAAGAGTTCAATCCGGAAGACTTCTATGCAGATGATCAGATGATTATTACAATTTCTCATATGGGTTATATTAAACGTACACCGTTGACCGAATTCCGTGCACAAAATCGTGGTGGAGTAGGTTCGAAAGGTACGGAAACCCGTGATGAAGACTTTGTAGAGCATATTTATCCTGCTACCATGCACAATACCATGATGTTCTTTACACAAAAGGGTAAGTGTTATTGGCTGAAAGTATATGAAATACCTGAAGGAACGAAGAATTCTAAGGGCCGTGCTATTCAGAACTTGTTGAATATTGATTCGGATGATAATGTAACTGCATACTTGCGTGTGAAGAGTTTAGAGGATTCCGAGTTTATCAATAGCCACTATGTATTATTCTGTACTAAGAAAGGTGTAATAAAGAAGACATTGCTTGAACAGTATTCTCGTCCTCGTCAGAATGGTGTAAATGCTATAACTATCCGCGAAGATGATAGCGTAATTGAAGTTCGTATGACGAATGGAAATAATGAAATCATCATTGCAAACCGCAATGGTCGTGCAATTCGTTTCCATGAGGCAGCAGTTCGTGTAATGGGACGTACAGCAACAGGTGTACGCGGTATTACATTGGATAATGATGGTCAGGATGAAGTAGTAGGAATGATTTGTATCAAAGATTTGGAGACAGAATCTGTAATGGTAGTTTCCGAACAAGGATATGGTAAACGTTCTGAAATTGAAGACTATCGTAAAACGAACCGTGGAGGTAAGGGTGTGAAGACCATGAATATTACCGAAAAGACAGGTAAGTTGGTAACAATCAAGTCGGTAACCGATGAAAATGACTTGATGATTATCAATAAGTCTGGTATCACTATTCGTTTGAAGGTAGCGGATGTTCGTATAATGGGCCGTGCTACTCAAGGCGTTCGTCTGATAAATCTTGAAAAACGTAACGACCAGATTGGTTCGGTATGTAAGGTTATGACAGAAAGTCTTGAAGATGAAATTCCGGCAGAAGAGGCAGAGGGTACAATCGTGAGTGATCCGAATGCTGATGTTCCTGATATTGATGATGCAGCGGACGTAAATGAAAACGAAAGCAATAACGAAATTGAGGAATAGACATAATATTAATAATTAATCAAACAACAATCATGAAAAGAGTATTATTTTCTATGGTTTTATTGATGGCTGTTAGCTTCTCATTCGCTCAGATGAAGAATGTGAAAGAAGCAAAGAGTATGGCTAATGACGTAAAACCTAATTTTAAGCAGGCTGAACAGCTTATTAAGGAGGCTATGAAGAATCCTGAAACGAAGGATCTTGCTGACACATGGGACGTTGCTGGATTTATTCAGAGACGTATCAACGAGGAGCAAATGAAAAATGCTTTTTTGAAGAAACCGTATGATACATTGAAAGTATACAATAGTATTCTGAAAATGTATGAGTACTATAATAAGTGTGATGAATTAGCGGAAATACCTAATGAAAAGGGAAAAGTTAAAAACAAATATCGGAAGGCTAATGCTTCCAGTATGTTGGCTGAACGTCCTAATTTGATTAATGGTGGTATTCAGTATTTCAACCTGGACAAGAATAAAGAGGCTTTGAAGTTCTTTGCAACCTATGTAGAGTCAGCTTCTTATCCGATGTTAGCTGATAAAGAATTGGCTAAAAACGATACTCTTCTTCCGCAAATTGCTTATTATGCAACATTAGCTGCTGATAGAGTAGGTGATAAAGATGCGATCATTAAATATGCTCCTATGGCTTTATCCGATAAAGATGGAGGTAAATTTGCAATGCAATTGATGGCTGATGCTTATAAAGCTAAAGGTGATACTGCTGCATGGATTAAGTCTTTGGAAGAGGGTATCCTTAAGTTCCCTGGAAATGATTATTTCTTCGCTAATTTGGTTGATTATTATAATAGCTCTAATCAAGCTTCTAAAGCTATGGAGTTTGCTGATAGAATGTTAGCTAATGATCCGAATAACAAGTTGTATTTGTATGTAAAAGCATATCTTTATCATAATATGAAAGAATATGATAATGCAATCGAATACTACAAAAAAGCTATTGCTGCTGATCCGGAATATGCAGAAGCATACTCTAATGTAGGTTTGGTATATTTGATGAAAGCACAGGATTATGCTGATAAAGCAACAACAGATATCAATGATCCTAAGTACGCTGAAGCACAAGCTGTGGTTAAGAAATTCTACGAAGAAGCTAAACCATTCTATGAAAAAGCCAGAGCTTTAAAACCCGATCAACAAGATTTATGGTTGCAAGGTCTTTACAGAGTTTACTATAACTTGAATATGGGACCTGAATTCGAAGAAATCGATAAGATGATGAAGTAAGATCGTTTTCTGAAAAAATATAAGAAGGCTATTAGAAATAGTAGTCTTCTTTTTTTTATTCAATAGTTTAAAGTAGTAATTGAAAAATCTTATATTTGATATGGACTTGAGTGGAACAGGTAAATTTCTTCATTTAAATAAAAATAGAAAAAGGAGTAAGGTCATTATATTACTCCTTTTTCTATTAAACATAATACTTATTATTCCCTAATCTTGGATGCTCATTTTTTGCCTGATTTGATCAGCTGTTAATAACAAGCAATGGTGTATCTGAATGGAAAATCATTTTTCTGGCAATACTTGGATTAAATAATCGAGCAAATATATTCCTTTTGTAAGAAGTCAAAGTGATTATATCTATATGATTATCTTTGATATACTGATCAAGTCCTCTTAATAAATTATCATTCATCACTACGTCATAATGAATTTCAAGCCCCGGATATTGCTTGTGAAAATATTCTTTTATACCTGCTAGTTTTATTTCATTCCAGGTATCTTTAGAATCTGTAAGGTGTATCAAAGATACAGAAAAATGGAATGATTTCCAAGTATTAAAGAATGCCTCGAAAGCAATTAGATCTCTTTGATCAAAATTGGTAATAAAGGCAATCCGTTTTGCTTCACTAAACTGTTTAAATGGTGTATTTTCCGGAATAGCCAATACAGCCGTGCGACTCCTGTCAATAACTTCAGCGGTTACACTGCCAATTAAATCAATGTCTTTCTGATTTTTGCCTCGGGTACCCATAATGATAACCATAGGACGCTGTTCTTTAGCATATCTTAAGATTTCCTCCTCTGGAATACCTTCACGTAAGATGCAGCTATATTTAACGTTGGGAAATTCGCCTGATGCAACTTTTTCTTTTATCTTCTCTGATAAAGCATTGAGATCAGAATGGACTTTTTGGATAATCGTTTTTACAGATTCTTCATCTCCAATCTGGTAATTGAAAACATCCCCATAAGGCAACGACGATGCATAAATAGGCGTGAAATAGACATGCAACAGGATGACTTCTGCATTTTCTGTTTTTGCCAGGTTGAATGCAAATTCACATGCTTTCATCGAATAATTAGAGAAGTCGACGGGAATTAAAATCTTATTTGATTTATCTTTTACTTTGGGCTCCTTCTCTCCCACTATACTTTCAGACAGCCATGTAGAACTTTCTGTTATTTTCAAAGCACGTGGCAGATCGCTTTCTTTAATTCGTAAACGCACTCCTGATGAAACAACCGGTTGTATTTGATTAACGTTATGAATGTAGGTTTCTATACCTTCATTTTCCAAGACATTCTTTAAGATCTGCGCTTTGGTGTATGTCAGAATGGCCAGGGTTACTAATTTGTCTTCCATAAATGTACATTTTATAAGGTGAAAACAAATAAGAAATCCCAATTGTTTGATTCAATTGGGATTCAGTTTGTTATATTTTAAACTTGCACAGATTCGGTAGCCTGTTCTTTTTGCATACTCATATTCAATTCATCTAGGATTTTTAAAGCCCGATCAAGAACGGTCGTGTCATCCAACATTACAAGCCCACCATCTGGACCGGGCTCGAGATGTATTCCGACGCTTTTTCCCTCCTTGAAATTGTGTCCTCCGAAGAAGTTTCGCACTGTATCTACGTGCAAACCAAGTTCGTCTGCTATTCTATGCATGCTACCGCTAGGCAATGAATCTTT
>CDZN01002340.1_pt1 | contig 15148 bp, 17 predicted proteins | sample 557701 | NCBI WGS metagenome assembly CDZN01 (sample SAMEA3182089, study PRJEB8094) | gut metagenome | biome: human; feature: gut; material: Stool; isolation source: human stools | place: Canada | collected 2013-02-04 | reverse complement strand
GGCGTGGTCTGCCGGGGGAGGGGGCGCTTGGGCGGCGGCGGATTCTGCGGATTCTGCGGCGGCGTGCGGCAGGGGGGCATCGGCAGGGGGAAGTTCCTTATAGACGAGGTAGCCCATCATCACCACGTTGAGAATCTGGATGAGCCACGCGTCGGTACGGGGCCACAGCACGTAGGCGACGAACACCACGAGGAAGAGCGCGGCGGTGAGCGTCATGAAGCGCGGAATCCAGAGCCGGCGCAGGAGTTCGGCGTCGGAAAGGTTCTGGCGGATGTAGTCCTTCATGCGGTGGAGGTAGCGGAAAATGAGGGCGTAGTAGGCGAACATCTGCACGAACACCACGAGGGCGTTGAGGCTGCCTATGGGGGTGTCGGCTCCGGTGTTTTCGTAGGCGATGTACGCCAGCCGTGCCTCCGGGGGCATGGAGAAGAACCAGGCGGAGAAGAGCACGAGGCACAGCGCGGCCGGGGCGAAATGGAGCAGGCGCAGGGGGCGGAAGGGGGTGCGCGGACTGAAGTTGCGCCGCACGAAGAGCCACAGCAGGGGCATGAGCAGGGTGTTGACCGAATAGGCCGGGGGGATGAACCACAGGGCGACGTCGTACCAGCCTGCGCTGCGGCACACGTTGTAGATGTACACCGGCACGGTGGTTCCCACGATGATGGCTGCGGCATAGGCGCTGCTGCGCTTCAGCCGGGTGGCGGCGGCGAGCAGCCCTGCCAGCATCAGCAGGATGATGATGCACGCGGCATTGGCTATAAGTATGGCTTCCTTATAGCCCATGGCGCCCTCCTGACTTTAGGGGTGGAACAAGACGCGGCGCGTGCGCAAAAAAGCGGTTTCCGCCTTTTGCGCACGGGTATTGTATTTTGCTAATAAACAGGTATATTACGCACGCGCACGTATTACTTATGGGGGCGGTGAGAATGTGTGTGTGTGTGTGTGTGTGTGTGTGTGTGTGTGTGTGTTTAGCAGATTTTTTGTAACCACCAAATATTCCTGCATAAAAAAGAAGGAAAAGATAACTTTTCTTCCTCTTGCGCGTTGCCTGCTGCGTTCGGGTTGTGCCATTTGCTTCTTTCGGAGTGTTCTTTGCGTATGCATGTTGTTGTTCCTCAGTAGTTACGCTGCAAAAATACGGTTTTTCGGGGGAAATGACAAATGTTGGAGGGGGAAAAGAAATTTATGTGATGAGAATACAGAGAGGGAGGGAAAATAAGACTACCTTTGCAGCATTTTTTTATGAATAGAAAAAACAGAACAACGCTTCCCGACTATGAAAAAGTACATCTACAGCCCGTCGCGGCTTCTGCGCCGCACGCTTTTCGCCCTGCTTGTCCCGGCAATCGCCGCCTGCGTCAATGAAATAGACGACGACACGGCAGCACCCGAAACCGCCACCCTGACCGTGACCACACGGGCCGCAGCCGCCCTGCTCTATCCCGTGCATCTCTACGCCTTCCACTCCGCCACCGGGCAGCAGGCAGCCCACGCCACCCTCGCCGCCACGGGCGAAACCTCCGCCGTGCTGCAACTGGCGGAAGGCGGCTACCACCTCGTGGCAATAGCCGGAACCGACGGATGCACCGTGCCCGAAGCCCCGGCAACGGATGCCGTCATCGACCTGCCGCACTGCTACACCGCCGCCCAAGCCCTGATGCACGGCAGCGCCGACGTGACCGTGGACGGAGCCGCCACCACCGCCTCCATCAGCATGAAGCACAGCGTGGCAAGCATCGACCTCGCCCTGACGGACATCCCCGACGGCATCACCGGCGTGCAAGTGCTCTTCTCGCCCCTGCGCCGGGGCATCACCTTCGGCGGTGACTACACGGGCGAGGGAGCCACCGCCTGCATCCCGTGCAGCAAGGAGGCACCGGCAACCCCCGGCAACCGCTGGAGCGCCCCCCGTTTCTACACCTTCCCCGGCAGCGGACAGCAACTCACGCTCTCCATCGAAATGACCGCCGCCGACGGCAGCAGGCAGACCTACGGCTACACCTGCGACGCTCCCCTTGCCGCCAATACCCCCTACAACCTCACGGGAAGCTACAAGGAGGGGTTCAGCGTGAACGGTCAAATCAGCGCCGAGGGCTGGAACGCGCCGCAGGACATCTCTTTCGTCTTCGGGGAGAACGTGAACGGCGAAGGTGGAGGCGGAAATCCTGACAATCCCGGCGGCGGCTCTGATAATCCCGGCGGCGGAACGGGCGGCAGCATCTCCCCGAAATCCGACGGCACATACACCGTAGCCGCCCTGCCCACGGGCCGCACCCTCTGGAACGGCCACTACGCCGTAAGCGTAACGCCCGATGCCGCCAACACCGGCACAACCCAAGCCGACGTCTTGCTGCTCAGCCTGAAAGAATGGCAGGGTGTCTCCTCGGCCAACACCCCGGACACCCCCACCCAAGCCCAAGCCTTGCTGGCTGCCTACACCGAAGGGGAAGCCTCCGGCTGGCGCATTCCCACCACGGAGGAATCCAAACTGATACAACTGAACTGTGGCGGCACGACCCGGCTCGCCTCTGCCAACGCCCTGCTCACCTCCATCGGCGCCGACGCCCTGACCGGAAACGGGAAAGACAGCTACAAGCAGGATGCCCGCTACCTCTGCAACGAGGCCTTGCACAGCTACTCGCTGAAAGCCACCACAGGCAGCGCCTCGGCGGCAGGCAGTTCGCGCAGCTATTCGCTGCGTGGGGTGAAGACGGTGAGGGTGGTGGTGGGGAGGTGACGCACAGAAGACTGAACCGGAAGGTTATTATAAAGGCAAGCTCTATGGATGGAGCAAGGAGGGTGTCCCGAAAGGGATGCCCTTTATTTTTCTCCAAAAACGCACGGATTTTCCCGAAAAGCCGAAGGGAGTGAACAAAGCAATTAATTAAACTATACCGTTTGAGCATAAAGCCTTCTCGAATCTTGCCGTATTTCCGTTCTCTTTTTCCCCATATAACGATTTCCTCATTTTTATTACCCTGTCATGGCTTCACCTTGCGTGGTTCAGGGTGCGAAGCTACGGCCGGGTCCCCTAAAAATATGCAAGGCCTGGCCCTACGGGTTTTGGCGAAAATTTTTCAATCCGTCCAGTGGGGCGGTTGAAAATTTTTCACCAAAAGCCTTGCATATTTTCTCCCCGTCCGTATCTGCCCCCTGAAACGAGCAAGGTGAAGCCACCGACAAGGCATAAAAAAAAAGTCAATGTTATGAAAAAGAGAACGGAAATACAGCAAGATTTGAAACGAGGCTTCGGCTCCGCTCCAACTGGCATTAAAAAATGGGTGAAGTGGTTGGCGGTCGGCTTCGTGGTGTATGTGGCGGTGCGTTTCGTGTGTGCCTTTGTCGGTGGTGTGGTGACGGGTTTAGGCGGTCTGTTGCCCGTGTTGGGAGTTTTGGCGGTGGTGGTTTTCCTCATCCGTACCGTGTGGCGCATCCTTTCCGCTTTCCTCTCCCTTTGCGTGTTTGCGCTTTTGCTCATTCTTTTTTGCGTGATACTCTGACTGAATATAAATCAATTTAAAATCAAATCGTTATGACTAAAGTACATTTATTGGGAGCTAACAGAAGCTACGACAGAGACGTACAGACCGTTTCTATCAATCAGATTGTCGTGTTGGAAGGTTATGCAGGCGGCAGTTATGTGGTGTATGACATCACCCGTGACCCATACGGATTTACCTATCATCTTGTACATACAAGAACGTATGACTTCAGCACTTCCGACCTTATACGCCCGTTATCCGAAAAATTCGGAATAGGCATCTACTACGACAGTGAGAACCCGACATTTTTAGACCCGTTGGAAACGGCTGCTTTACTTACCAAAGCAAAGGAAAAGAAAGCCGAAGAAGAACGGAAAGCGAAGGAAGCACGGGAGGAACACGGGCGCACCGCCCAAATCGGTGCGGCACGGTTGCGCACCCTTGTTCCATCGGATGCAAAAGCCGTCATTATCGGTGAATTACGGGTAAGCGAATGCGACAGTTATACGGACTATTACGATTATCGGATAGAACGGACGGTCATTTTAGGCTTTTCCAAACATACACGCAACCTCTTTTCAGAAATGCGCAAGTACGCAGTCAATTTTGAGGGGACAGCCCATTTGGCGGAATACAACGCAGACTACGAACGCCGTGAAAATTACAGTATGGGAGACGGTATGTATTTGGGCAGGAACAAGTACAGCGGTTGGACGATTAGTAAAGAGCCGATTTACAGCCTTGAAAAATTCCTTGAACGGTTTGCATACACGGCAGGGAATGAAGCAAACATTTGTCTGAAAGCACCACAGCCCCCGACAGACACGCACGAACAGCCGACAGCATCCGCAGACCTTTCTGCTCTCAATCTTGAAATAGTCGAGTACAGCGAAAAGGCGATAGCCGTATTCGGTGACACCAAGCCGATAAAGGACGTTTTGAAAGGCTTGAACGGTCTGTTTCGTGCAAATCTCACTTACAACGGTGAAAGGCGTGCAGGGTGGATATACAGCAAGAAGCAGGAAACAAAAGTAAGGGAAACACTTGCAACGTGCATCCACGTATAGCGATACGAACGGCAGGGCGGAGCAATCCGCCCACCTATCAAAGAACTTCTAAACAACATATAACGATGAGAACAGAAACAAGAACATATACTCTTTATCAGATAACCGAGTTATCCGAAGAAGCCAAGGAAAAGGCGCACATCGAATGGTTATGCAACCGATATTTTTACGGTTGGACGGACGAGAACCGCCAAACGCTCGACACCTTTTGTGAACGCTTCGGCATTGTGTGCCGTAATTGGAAATATGACGCATATAATTATAACTATGATTACCGGAGCAGGCAGGAAGACTGTATAGACAGGTTAAACGGCTGGCGGCTGGCAACCTATCTGATGAACAACCATTGGAACGACCTGTACACCCAAAAATATTTTTGGAACGGGATGAAAGGGAGAAAAAGCAGGATATTCGTAGATACTTGTTGTCCCCTTACGGGCTATTACATAGATGACTGCATTCTCGATCCGATTTATCGGTTCTTAAAATCCCCCACAGAGAATATCACCTTTGATAACCTTATGGACGATTGTCTCGACAGCTTTTTCCGTGCTTGCCGGGATGATATGGAGAGCACCCAAACTTTGGAATACTTCACGCAAGAAAGCAACGCCAATGATTGGGAATATCTTTCAGACGGAAAACTATTCAATTAATTATCAACATTTAAAAACTTATCATCATGAAGACGAACAAAAAAGTACAGAAGAACAACGTACAGAAATCAGAGAAAGAGACAGCAGTAAAAGTAACCGCTTTGGCAATCATTCCAAAGCCGATGATGTTACTTTCACCGCAGAACGTGCCCACGGCTACCGAAGTGACGGAAACACCCGAAGCAGCAACAGCCGTGCCCGAAACGGCAACCGTTCCCACCATTACGGAAGAAGCACCGCAGCAAGCCACGCTTAAATCACCGCTTGCAACGGCCACAGCCGAGACCGACCTTGATATTACGACCGTACATCCGAGCACAGACAACCACCGCAAGACGTTCAATGACGCATCTTTGCAGGAACTTGCGGAAAGTATTCGGGAGGTTGGCGTTTTGCAAGCTATCGCAGTACGCCCACACACGGCAGGAGGTTACGAAATTATTTACGGAGAACGCCGTTACCGTGCCTCACTGCTTGCAGGAGCAAAGACCATAAAAGCCACCATATATGATAATGTAACGGACGATGAAGCGGAAGATATGTCATTAAGCGAGAATTTGCAGCGTGAGGAAGTACGCCCCACCGAAGAAGCGAAAGCCTTCAAACGCTTGCTTGAAAAGGGCAGGTATGATATGTATTCACTTGTCAGCCGTTTCGGACGAAGCGAGAAATATATCTATACCCGTCTGAAACTGAATGAACTCTATCAGCCTATCGGTGAGCTGCTGGACAATGAAACAATCACTATCAGCGTAGCCGAGGAGATAAGCACCTATGAACCGCATATCCAAAAGGACGTTTACGAGAAGCACCTCAAAGAAAACAGCGGAGATAATTGGACGGGATATACGTTGAACCTCTTTAAAAAGCATTTTGAGAAATGCTATACCACCGACCTTGAGCAATACAAGTTCGACAAGACGGAATGTAAGGCGTGTGTACACAACGCAGCCAACTACAACCTTTTTGCCGAGCATAACGGGTGCGGACATTGCACCAACCGCAAGTGTCTGGAAGCCAAGAATGCAGCATTCGTGGCAAAGGAAACGGAGAAGCTGTTGAAATCCGACCCGAAATTAACCGTTGCACGACCTTATTACGGCAACCGAAATGACATGGCACTCCAAAAATTGGACAAGAAAGGGCATGAAATCAAGGAATTTGACTATAACGTATCGGCACGGGAATTTCCCAAAGCACCCGAAGCACCCAAGCAGGAACAATTTACCGAGCCGAAAGAGTACGAACAGGCCGTACAGACCTTTGAACAGAAGAACGAGGAATACGCCCGAAAGGTGGAGGAACTGAACCGCAAGAAGGAGGAAGGCAGGATAAAGACCTATGTGAAGGTGGGACAGACTGAACCCGAACTTTGCTATGTAGAGATAAACAGAAAAGAAACCGCCCCCGTCACCATCGGGACATTGCAGGAAAGAGACAAGCGTTTCAAACAACTTTCCGTTGAAAAGATTGTAGCCGATACAAAGAAAATTGTACGTGAGAACGACTACCCCGAAAGCCCCTTCACGCAGTACGAGGACGGAATGATGTATTTCATCATGCTGACGAAGCTGCAAAGAAAGCATTATCCGCTTTGCGGAATCAAAGACCAGCCGTTGCCGCTGGACGAGAAACAGCGGATGAAGGTTGTAGCCAAGCTGACGGATGCACAAAGAACAGTCATCAAACGGGACTTCATCAGCCATTTTCTTTGCGAGGACGCTTACGGGGACAACAGCGCATCCAAGCTGTTACGGGATTTTGCAAACATGCACTTCCCCGACCAGTACGGACTTGCCAAAGCTACCCACGAGGAAGAATATCAGAAACGCCATGAACGTTTGGACGAGCGGATAAAGGAGATGAAGAAAGCGGAAAAGGCGGCAGCCAAAAAGGACGGAAAGCAAAATGTTTCCCCTACATTGCCCAATGATGATAAGGCAGCTTGAATTTACAGAATTGAAAGGTGAAGCGTTTCACCTTTCAATTCTCAACCCGATTTAGAATCAATATTATAAATGTTATAACATCATGGAGAAAGAAGAAATCATTGATACCATCAAACAATTTGCGTGTTCTTTGGCAGAAAAGGAACTTATAGATAAATACGGAAAATTGCCCGAACAACTGATGACTAAGAGAGGGGAATACCGTTCAAAATATCAGGATGAATTTAACAAGCTATACGATAGATACGAGGACAGGCTTATCCGTTTATCGGGGAAGAATGTAGATGAATTGTTCGTATGCGAGTAACTGTTTCATGTGCCGGAGGCTATCATCCGGCACATATTTTTGCCCGCCCCCAAAAGAGCAGAGGGCAGGGCCGAGTGACCCCACCCACACCGCCACCGTAATTATCATTCAAACCGTCAATAAATGAAACATATCAGAATTTCCCCGAATGTGGAGTATTCCACCGATATGGATTTTTTCCTTGAACATCAAATCCTCTGTATCGTCAGCAAAGAAGGCACGAAGTTTTGCAGCCTGATAGAGAACCGTCTGTTCATGCGCTCCGACAGCCGTCGTATCAGCCGACGGATGCAACTGGACATCATGCGTGAAATCCACCGTGACATCTGCCGTCTGTGTTATGGCGGCGAACCCGTGGATTGACCTGCCACACCCCACACCTGCAAATCCCATCCGAAAAAAGTCGGGCAATCCCTATGCGGTTGCCCGGCTTTTTTCTATTTTTGTGCAGTTGAATTTTAAAAAAGATAGTTATAAGACTGAAAAAACTGAATGATTACATAATAGAATAGCTTTTAGCTGTTTATTCCTGAACACGAAACGACCAATTTTAATGCAGGAGGATAAACGGGCGAAGTCCTTGTCGTATATATATGGCACGGGCTTAACTCGTCTCCTGCGAGGCGCTTGGTCGTGCCTGTGTTCAGACTTGTTAAGTACCGTGCTTTTTTCGGTACATAGCAGGAAGTTACGGACAAGGTATCAACAAAAAAATCATAGCAAGATGTACAACAAGAGCGTTGCCATTACCGGCAGTACCATTGAAAAGACAACAAAATACGGCCAATTCAGGGAAGATAAAATCCGTATGGAACTCTACCGGATCATCCTCTCACTTTATGATGAAGGTTATCGCACATTCACCTGCAATCTGCATTCTTATATCGGATTATTAGGCGCGGACACGATAGTCATGCTGCGTGAGGCGGACAAATGCCCGGAGATAATCCTATCGGTAGTCATACCGGAAACAGCTTTTCCGGCAGATACAGACAAGGTGTATCATGCCTTGTATGACGACCTGATGGAGCAGGTGAACAATAAAGAAATGCTTCCGGAAAAAGAGATTTTCAGCAATGCACTTGCCGGCAGTCATATCATCTGTTATTATGACGACTTTTCCGAAGGAATCGGGCAGGTGCGTGCATCCGGTATTCCCTATACCAATATCCGTAAAATGATATAGGCACACATACCTTATTGCATATTACAGCAGTTTTTCCAGCCGTTCAATCCGTTTTTCGGTTGACGGATGCGTACTCATGACATATTCGGTAAAAGTCGGACGTTCACCGTGAACGTCTTCCGTCCTTTTCAACCGGCGGAGGAAAGAAAGCAATCCTTCGCCGCAACCATATTTCACGGCATAGGCATCACAACGGTATTCGGCATATTTATTGATATTCACGTCAGTTATCCGGCTGATACCGTAAATAATCCGATGAAGCAGTTTATAAACGGCCCACCATAACCTCGCTATAAGTTCACCCACAAAACCCAAAGCCGGAACTAATGCAAATATCATGCTGCCAATTATCCCGAATATCAGGGCCGGGATAAGAAATATACCATAAAGACAGCGGTAGCCGAACGATTCCATCGAGAATAAAAGCACTTGATAGACAAAGTCGTAATGGGAGATATGTCCTACTTCATGGCTGATGATGCCTTTCAGTTCCTCATCCGAAGCGGCGGCGAGTACTCCGCCCGTCAATCCTATCGTGTTGAAACCGAATGCGGCGGCATTTACCCGTGCGTCATTGTTACGATAGAGTTTCAGTTTCCGGTTCATACCCATTTCTGAAAGCAACCGTTCCAGCCTCATGCGATCGGAACTGTTCAAAGGACGGTACCCTTCTTTTCTGCGTAGCATCCACACGTTAAGCGGAGAAATGGAATAAAGGATGAATAACAGTAAAAGATAGTACGGTAGCGTATTGACTATATACGGAATCACCCCCTCATCAAACAGACCCGGTATATATGCCGGCCATATATGACGCAAGATTGAAAGTATTAATGCGTAAAACACCGTAATAAAGACAAAATTCACTATCGTGACATAAGCCAGCAGCAGCAACTTGCTGATGATACGGAATATTCTAAGTGTTGTTTTCATGCGTATCTGATTGATTAATTAACTTCCGGCTAAATATAGAAACAAATTTTGTGCAATCCGGAACAATTACTTATTCATTTGTTTTCATTAAGCAAATTTCATAAAACTGGAGACGGCAGGTTGCCCCACCGTCCTTCCTTGTCAATGTTGGTAACGGCTATTCTTCCACCGCACTGTTTTCCGTGTCAAAGGTTACTATCAGCTCCCTTTCCTGCCCGAAATTGTCCCGGACAAAGAATTTTAGTTCCGAGCGTTTGGCACTTGTCGAACGGTAAAAGAGCGTGAATACCTGCTTTACCGGATTTTCCGTATCCAGTCCCGGCACTTCCGCCAGCGGTCTCACTTCCCGGTTGGCAAGTTTCATGCCTTCACTGTCGGACACCTCTCCCTTGCCTTCCATCTGGATGTAACCTATTTCATACTCCGCCTTTTCATAGTCCCCTTCACGGTCAAGATAAAAACGTATCTCCACCGTTTCACCCGTTGCGATCTGTTTTTGCAGATACCATGACGAGAGACTGAAATCATAGTCCTGCCGGATGTCTATCCCATCGTTACATGAACTGAAGGCCAGCACCGTAAACAGTGCGCCTATACATATATATAATACGTTCTTCATTTTTCTGTTTCTCCTTTCTCTTTTCGTTAGTTAATAATAAGGCGAACGCCCAATCCTATCTGTGTATGGAAGTTCCCCGCATCCGTTCCGAAGAGCGCCTTTTCCTTCACCTGCATCAGCAGGATGATCCGGTCTGTCAGCCAGACATCGAAAGCTGCCGTTAGTCCCCCGCCATAGATAAAACTGTCCCCGTTTGTCACTTCCGCTCCGTCAGGAAGCAGTGAGTTTCCCCAATTGACAGTCTCGAAGCCACCCAAAGCGGAAAGTCCGATACGGAAGCATACGTTCCGCCCCTTGTCCGACAACACGGGAATAAAATAACCGAGTTCCCCCGTGAACTGCGCTTTGGGTATCGCCTTATTTTCGTAAGTGTACTCCTTCATCTGATAATCCAGACCATACAGCCAGTAGGTACGGTTACGGTTGGTACGTGTAAAGGCCAGCGAGGTGAAGTAGTGGCGTTCGCCGCCACTCTTCCATGAAAGGAAATGATTGACTCCCCCTGTTGTAAACTGTACCCCCGTCTGTCCCGGCAGGTCACGCTGCGCGTATGCTTCGCCCGCAAAGAGCGACAACATGGCAACAGTCAATATGAATAGTATTCTTTGCATATACATTATATTATATATAGGTTATTATTTCAGATGCAGTTCACTGATTGGTTTTGCCGCCACAAGGTCGGTATTCTCTATGCGGAATGACTGGTGACGGGCACCGCCCTTTTCGTAAACCTCCACCACGAGCAGTTTTTCATCCGGCAGGGTAAGTTTTGGCAACACGAATATATTGCGCACCGTGGCTTTCCCGTCCACCGTTATCAGGCGGTTGTATGTCCTTACAGGTTCTATGAAGTTCTCCTGCATGGCCGTGCGCTTGGCCACTTTCTTGTCGATAATTTTAAAGCGGATATAGTCGATGTCGAACGATATGTCCGAGGTGTTGCGCAAGGAGGTATGCAGGTACAGCAGGTCATTGTTGATATAAAGCCCTTTGAGCAGTGTCTGTATGCCGTACTTCTTGCAGCCGATGTGTCTGATGTCCCTTTTGTTCTTCTTATACAGCGTGTACATGATACGGTTCACCACCAGCGGTGTTTCCCCGCCGAGTTCTTTCAGTTTCACGAACATGCGGTCGCCCGCAATCCCGCCTTCGGGATTGTCCCGGAGCCAATCTTCCATCTCGATGGAAAGTTGTGCCGGTTCGTCCTTATAAACCACATTAAAAGAATAGAAACAACCGTCGGCGGTGATGACCGAAAAATTCGTTTCTCCCTCAAATCCTTTTACCGCCGCCTTGATACGGACTACATTTTCCGCTCCCGTGGCCTTGTCCGCTATGATGTCGAACGAACCCAAATCCACATATTTCACTTCGGAAGGGAAAAGGATATGTACGGTCTTCTGGAAAGTCACCTCAATCTTATGCGGCGCGATAATCTGGTTGGTAGGGAAAATCTTTGTTTCCACCGATTCCTGCGCTTTTACCGCCAATACGGCTAAAAGCATGGCTATTGATAAAATAATTCTTGTCTTCATAATCTGATTACTGTTTTTTGGATATTAATAAAAGTTGATAATTCGCTTTGACGGACACTTTCACCTCCCGCATCTTTGTGGCCAGGTATTGTGAGCCGCCGCTAAGCACGCCCCTTGTCACATCCATGACGAGTTGCTGCGAGGCACTGCGGGCAAACGAGATGCTTGTCCCGAACCCGCTTCCGATATTGGCGGCGGCTTCCTTCATGGCGGTACGCTCTGCGGTATTCGGAACGAAAAGCCCGGCCTGTCCGTCCATGTCGTAGGCCTCCAGTTCCACCGGCAGGATATTGCCGCCGCTTTCGATGGAGTTCACGTTGACTGCCATCCGCTGCCCCTCGATACGCACCGTACCAAATAGCGGAGTATTGGCAGGCACAAGCACGCCGCCCACTTGCAGCGGTTCCAGCAGTCGGAACTTCAGTCATGCCCCGGTGGTCACCGTCTGGTCTTCGGCCACGCAGGCACGTATCGTATTGGCTCCGGCAAGCTGTCTGTCGCCCACGGCAGTGGCAAAACCGTAATTGCGGGGTATCGTGTCGGGGGCCGGAGGTACGGCCAGTGACGAAACCACATTCTCCGTGGCACGCCCGGCAGCTATGGCGGCAGGATTGCCGGATGAACTGCCCGCAGGCTGTATGTTTTTCACCTGTCCGCCCGTCTGTCCGGGGAAATAGCGTGCCGCCATCTCATACGACTTTTCCATCAGTTCCAGCGGGTCTTGTCCTTTCCGTTCGCGTTCCAGCTTTTCGTTAAGCTCCTTCACCTGCCGTTCCAGTTCGTCCACCCTCGGACTCTCCTTCGGTTCCTGATAGAACGAGGTAATCTGCCTTGAAATCTGCCGCTGTTTTTCTCTGGACTCCCGGATAGCATCCGCTTTCGGTACATCTTCTTCCGGTTTCAGCCCGTCCGTTGTGTCCGGTGTCAGATAGTCACCTGCCATGTCTTGCAAGGTTCTCACTTTTTCTTGCCTGCGTTTCTTCATCTCTTCCAGTTCGTAAGCCTTCTGTTTGTCGGCCATCGTTTCGGGTGCGATAGCGTCGGGTATCGTTGTATTGATGCCTGCCGTTCCTTCCACCGTTTCGGATGCGTCCGGTTTGAAGATAAACCAGATGAACCCGGCACAAAGCAGGGAAAGGAATGTCACCACGCCATAGAATTTCAGCTTGTCGGCAACCTTGCGGTTTAACTTCTTCTCCTTTTCGGATGCGGGTCCCGCTTTCTGCGTTTCCTTATCCTTTTCTTCTTTCTTATCGGATTGTGTCATTGGATACGTTGTTTTTTAATGGTTGGATACTGTCCGTTTGGGGAAGCGCAATCCTTTGGAGATGCTGTACCTCAATCGGAAATTTGTCTGTCCCGCAGAAACCGCCCACGATATAGGCAAGGTCGATGGCGGCGAAGAGTCCGAGCAGGTAAAGGATGATAATCCTTTGCTGCCGGTAGCTCAACCGTTGCCAACGTTTGCGGAGTTTTGCTATATGTCGGTCTTTCTCCGTTCTGAACGAGCGGAAGACCTTCTTTATCCCGTTATCTTTCATACTGTCCGATGTCCCTGTTTTCGATGATGGTAAAACTCTCTATCAGAAAGCCCTGCGGATTGTTGTCGCTCCGGGTTACATTCCTCAGACGGCAGGTGGTGACAAGCGATCTTTCGGTAACGCTGCTCGAACGGATGATGTGCTGCCGGCTATAGGTCTTCATCTCGTATGGATAACTGTTAAAGTTTCCCTGTATGCTGTCCACTGTCAGGGTCTGCGAGATGTTTCCCGCTATCATCCGGTTGAAGTAGCCTTTCTCCTGCAAATTCCGGTAATAACCGATGGCGCTTTCATCCGAGAGATAAAGGGCACGCTGGATGTTGCTTTCAATGGCACTTTTGTCCGGTGACAAGGAGAAGAACAGTTCGTGAAAACGCCTGATATGTTCCCTCGCTTCTACGGGGCGGTTCTGCTGCACGTCCTGCGAAAGTGCCAGCATCAGCGACTTCCCGCTGTCCAGTACATAGATTTTCTGCCGCTGCGCCTCGGCAAACTCGTATGCCTTTCAGGTGGCGAAGACCGTTACCAGTGCGCATACTCCCAGGAATGCCATTCCGAACAGCCGAAGCTGCCGGAACGATGTCTCGATGTTTTTTAATGATTTAAATTCCATGTCTTTCTTTTAGTTTTTTAATGTGATACGTTTAGAACATTTTCTTGATGCGTCCGGCTACCGCTCCGCCGACTGCGCCACCGACTGCCGCCGCACCGTTTCCGGCCATCTTCCCAGCACCGTTAGCCTTCTGCCCGTAAGCTCCCGCACCGCCTGCCTGGATAATCCACGAGGACACCGTGGGAACGCAGAAATAACCGATGATACCTATAATCATGAATATACAATACACACTGTTGGATGCGTCCGGTATGAACGTCGGGTCCTGCATCTGCTTGATGTCCTGCTGCAACATCAGAATCTGTATGCGTGAGAGGATAGCCCCGAACAGGTCACCTACGGGCAGCCATAAGTAAATACAGATATAGCGTGACAGCCAGGTGGTGAGCGTACTTTGGAATCCGTCATAGACGGCCAGCGCAAAGGAGATTGGCCCCAGTATGGAAAGGACGATCAGGAAGAAAGTCCTCAGCGTGTCAATCAGCAGCGAGGCTGCCTGAAAGAACAGTTCCAGCAGCTCCCGGAACCATTGCCGCACCTTTTCCCCCATGTCATACACCGCCTTCTGCCCGTACATGTTTATCATCGTGTCCATGTCCCCCAGCGACCAGCCCAGTTCGTCTATCTTCTTGTCAAATTCCTCATCGCTTACCAGAAAGGCCTTTGCCGGGTCACGCAGCATCGCCTCCCGTTCCAGTTCGTCCTTCTCTTCCTGATACTTCTTCATGTCAAAGGTCTGCCTTTCCACCAGTGAGGAAGTGGCACTGCATACGGGGGAAAGAATTCCATTGATTGTCCCCAGCACCATCGTGGGGAAAAACATGATGCAAAGCCCCAGCACGAACGGCCTGAAAAGGGGGAACACGTCTATCTCTTCCGCCCTTGAAAGGGACTGCCATACCCGGTATGCCACGTAGAACAGGGCACCGATACCGGCCACACCTTTTGCCACGCTTGCCATATCCTCGCACAGGGGCATCATTTCATCGTAAAGCGAACGCAACAACTCATGCAGGTTCGTCCAGTCTATTGATAGTAATACCATAGTTTTTCTGTTCCTTTAATGATGAATGATTACCAGTAACGCTGGTCTTGTGTCCCGTACAGGGCAAGTACTCTTTGGGAATCTCCCTTCTTCTTGCTGCGCAGGTACGATATGCCGATATTCTTGCGGGTATAGTACCATGTCAGGTTCTTGTATTCCAGCACTTCGCCGTATATCCGGTTGATGATGTCCAGCCGTTCCTTGTCCGTCATCGA
>CDZN01018593.1_pt1 | contig 15392 bp, 13 predicted proteins | sample 557701 | NCBI WGS metagenome assembly CDZN01 (sample SAMEA3182089, study PRJEB8094) | gut metagenome | biome: human; feature: gut; material: Stool; isolation source: human stools | place: Canada | collected 2013-02-04 | reverse complement strand
TTCCAGGTTCTCGACCAGAATGGTGTGGGACAGCTGGTACGTATGGCGACAGAAAAAGGCCGTGCTATCCGTCCGGATTTGAAATGTGGTATCTGTGGTGAACATGGTGGTGAGCCTTCTTCTGTGAAGTTCTGTCATCGGGTAGGTCTGAACTACGTTAGTTGTTCTCCATTTAGAGTGCCAATTGCCAGACTGGCGGCGGCTCAGGCAGCGATAGAAGGATAGTCAAATACGCTGGTTAGGTACTTAACTATCTGATAAATAGGCTGTAAATACTTGTGAAAGTATTTGCAGTCTATTTTATTTTAGATTATCATTGATTTTTAGTTGGGATTAATAGTATTTCTCTATTCCGCCAAATCCTGTGATCTTTTTATTTTCTTTCGTTTTATTGATAAAGTTGTTTAATCGCTTTTCAAATTCTTCAGGTCGTTTTCTGGCTGCTTCAATGTATGCAATTCGGATACGTTTATATGCGTCGGAAAAATGTAGATAGTTTTCCCAGATTGTTTTATCTTCCTTCAATCTTTCAATTATATCATTGGGGAAGATGAAAGGATCAGATAATACCGTTCGTATTTTATCCTCAAATTTGGGGTGTATCATTTTATTTTCCAATAGCCACTTAAGTCTTTCTTTGTTAGCTTGCGAATAGGTACTTTTAGGGTTTCTGGGTGTGAAATGCTGAATTTTATGTTCTTTGTCGAGCGATTTTATCGTACTGTCAATCCACTCGAAACAAAGAGCTTCTTCAACAGCGTCGTTGTATGTGATACTTTTTTCGCCTGAAGACTTGCTGGGAAATACAAACCAAACCTCATTGGCAGTCTCAAAGTTGTCATTCAACCACTTTCGCCAATCTTTTCTGTTCTCGAAATACTTTATTTCTATTGACATAACCAATCGTTTAAACTAACTGTTTTATTGCCTTTACTTTCATAATATCGAAGCATTTTACACTATACAATGTCAGTCAAACGCGTCTGTGTCTGATGGCTGAAAGGCTTACCACCCGTCAAAGATAGTAAATCTTAAAGAAACAGTCCTCATTACTTCTTAAATCCTTTGACTTATTATGGTATGACGACACTCACTACATGCAATATATTTGAATAAGAATCGATAGCAAGAATTTTGTGCTGCTATATAATATGATGTACAGAGTCTCCGTTAAACATTTATTAGGTGTTTATTATAAAAAACTAACTAAATGTTTGTTTGTTCGTAAAAACTGCTTTACATTTGCACCCAGAAATCAATCGACCGAATTGGGGTCTAACGTTTAATTAAAAAAACAAAGAAAATGAAAAAGGGTTTATTATTGGTAGTTGTGATGTTAGCAACTATCGCTGTAAAAGCACAAGACATTTACGTAGGCGGATCTTTGAACGTTTGGCGTAACAGCACAGGCAACACTACTTCTTTTAAAATTGCTCCGGAAATCGGATACAACTTTAATGAAACATGGGCGCTGGGTGCTGAATTAGCGTATGGACATGAGTATGCAAACAAAGTTTCTATGAATTCATTTGACTTTGCTCCGTATATCCGTTTCTCTTATTATGAAAGTGGTATTGTGCGTTTATTCTTAGATGGAACCGCTTCAATCGGTTTTGATAAAGTGAAAGATGGAGATACTTTTAAAAGAGGTCAAGTCGGTTTGAGACCGGGAATCGCAGTTAAGTTGAATGACAATTTCTCTTTTATAGCTAAGTATGGTTTCTTGGGTTATCGGAGAAATATGGATTATGATGAGGATTATGCTCCTATTAAGCATTCATTCGGACTTAATCTTACTAGCGAAGACCTTTCAATTGGTTTCCACTACGCATTCTGATAAGAAGAAAAGTAATTCAACAAAATAGGAAAGGGAGTTCTCAAAAATAGGGAATTCCCTTTTTTTATGTATAATCTCTATAAATTACGCACTTGTTAACGAAAAAGTTGTTTAATACAAATTACAGTTATACATTTGTATTGTTAAACAATGAGGTCAATAAAAACCTTTAGTATTAATTTAAAACTTTAAAATTATGAAGAAGAGTGTTTTGTTTGTTTTATTTGCGCTGATTTCAGTAGCAGGTTTTTCTCAAATTACAGGTTGGAATGCCAAGGTAGGGATGAACTTTAGTAATTATACAGGTGATCTTGATCTGAATGCAAAAGTTGGCTTTAAGCTTGGAGGAGGTTTTGAATATGCTTTTAATGATACATGGTCATTGCAGCCTTCATTATTCCTGACTAGTAAAGGTGCAAAGAAAGATGGAAATAGCATTAATGCAATGTATTTGGAATTACCGGTAATGGCTGCTGCACGTTTTAATGTTGCAGATAATACGAATCTTGTAGTTAATGCAGGTCCTTATTTTGCTTGTGGTATTGCTGGTAAGCAAAAAATTGATTTAGGAAATAACACAGAACGTAAAGTTGATACTTTTGGTGATGATGCTTTGAAGCGTTTTGATGCAGGTCTTGGCGTAGGAGTTGCATTGGAATTTGGTAGAATCATTGCAGGTTTGGATGGTCAATTCGGTTTGGTTGATGTGCAGAAATTTGGTAATCCTAAAAACATGAACTTTTCTATTGTTGTAGGATATAAGTTCTGATAAGAAAACACTGAAAATATAGAAAGCCGTTGCAGAAGGTAATTCGCAACGGCTTTTTTAATATTTCATGATTGGGAAAAACACTTCTTTTATTGGATAAAATGAGAAAGCATAGTCAGTTAGTTTTATGATCGGCTATATTTATTAATCTGATAGTTTCTTCAGCTTTTTGAAATGCTCGATTACGGCTAAATAATTTTGGTCCTGACAAGCGTCGAATCTATTCCAGAGATCTCCTAAGACGACAGCCCCTCCGAAACCGAAATCCTTAATCTCCAATAAATTGTCTTCATTGATACCTCCCAATGCCATCACTTTCGAGTCGATAATCTTGGCTCTTTGTGCTTCGCGTAACTCTTCGGCAGTGTATGTTGAATAGTAATTCACTTTAGAGATGCTGTCATAGATAGGGCTCATAAAAACATAGTCGTAAAAGTGCTTTCTGTTTTTTACCTCTTCCACAGAATGGCAGGAACAACTGATATGACCATAATAATCATGCGGTTCTTTGGGGTTACGTGCATTCAGGTGGATTCCCATCAGGTTGAATTCTTCTTTCAGATAAAAATGCTCATGTGTAACGATGCGACGGTGATATTTATCCGGAATAAGTGTCAATAGCCGTTCCGAATACATAGCCGGAGTCTCCGGCTTCCTAAGATGTAGGACATCCAGCCCCTCTTCGAAAAGAGCGGTAATAATCTTATCTTCTTCGACGAAGAAAGTAGGGGTGGTAACTACAATTAGTTTCATTTCTTTTGTTAAAATTGGATTGTTTAGCAAAGTTACTAATTAACTATGTCAGAAACCAACCTTTATAGTGAAAATTTGTTAGATTGCAGTGTCCGCAGGTCAATTGTCCATAGTTTGCCGGCTAAAACATCACCAAAGCCACAGATTATTTTCAATACTTCCGTAGCTTCAATGCTCCCTACAATGGCAGGAGTAACTCCCATCACTCCTTTGGGCGGAGGAGGCATCCGTTGCATTTCTTCTTCATCGGGATAAAGATCCCGGTAGTTTTTCTTTTGATTTCCGTAGTTGAACACAGAAACCTGTCCTTCAAAACCGCAGATAGCACCATATACGTAGGGCTTTTTCTGTTTAATGCAAATGTCGTTAATCAGGTAACGGGTGGCAAAGTTGTCGCAGCCATCCACCACTATATCATATTCCTGAATGATATCATACGCATTGTCTTTCGTCAGTCGGGCAGCGTAGGGGTGTATTTCGATTTCACTGTTAAGAGCGGAGAGCCGTTCCGCAGCACAGATAGCTTTTGGTTTACCTAACTCCTTTTCGGAATAGAGCACTTGTCGTTGCAGGTTGGTGATGCTTACCAAGTCATCATCTACCAGCCCCAGGCATCCCACACCTGCACCTGTCAGGTAGAGGGCGATGGGAGAGCCCAGCCCTCCCACGCCTACAATAAGCACTTTGGCTTCTTGCAGTTTCTTCTGCCCTTCTTCTCCGACTTCGGGAAGTATAATTTGTCTGTCGTATCGCATCTGTTTATCTTTTAAAATCAAAAGACTGATCCCAATCTTTCCAGACGGGTTCACGACCCAGTTTTTTCAAATCACGTTCCACTTCAACCGCCTTTCGCTCATCACTTACGTGAAATTGTTCCAGGGTTTGAGGATAACTGAAATATCCTCCCGGTTCAGTTTTACTTTCCGCACTCATTGTGGTTACGCCAAGTGTTGCCATGTGGTTTCGGATTTCTGCGCTCTCACGGGTGGAATAGGAGATATCTACATCGTGGTCGAAGATTCGCATGGCGAATGTAAGTTGGGCGAGTTCCCGGTCATTCATGATTACATTCGGCTGGAATCCACCATTTTCAGATGGGCGCATACGCGGGAAGTTTACGCTATATTTCGTTTTCCAGTAATGCTTCTGCAAATAACGCAGATGATAAGCCATCATCGTTACGTCGGTTCGCCATTCCTCCAGGCCGATCAGGACACCCATACCAATCTTGTGTACACCTGCCTGTCCCATGCGGTCGAAGCCGTTTACACGCCATTCGAATTTTGACTTCATGCCTCTTGGATGATACGTTTTGTAATTTGCTTTATGGTAAGTCTCTTGAAAACAGATCACTCCGTTCAGGCCATGATTGGTTAGCTCCTTGTATTCTTCCGCTTTAAGAGGCATTACTTCAATTTGCAGGTTGCTGAAATAAGGCTTTGCCAAATCCAACGCTCGAGCAATGTATGGAACACCTGCTGCGGCCGGGTTTTCACCGGTTACAAGCAGTAGATTCTCAAAAGGAGCCAACCGTTTGATGGCTTTGTATTCATTGATAATCTCTTCCTCTGTCAATATCGTTCTCTTCATCGGATTGCTGATGTGAAAACCGCAATAGACACAGGAATTGGTACATGAATTAGTTAGGTAGAGCGGTACAAACATAGAGATTGTCTTACCGAACCGTTCCATTGTATATTTCTGACTAAGGCGTGCCATCACTTCCAAATAAGGAGTGGCGGCAGGTGAAATCAGCGCCATAAAGTCGTTGACATCCAGATGCTCTTTTTTACCCAACGCATGGCGTACGTCAGCATCTGTTTTGGAATAGATGGCTTTTGTCGTCTCTTCCCAGGATATTTTTTCTAATTCGTCTGAGAACATTTTATTCAATTATAAATTAAAAATTGAAAATTAAAATGAGGGGAGAGGGTAGGTCAGTGGCCCGACGTTTTGTTTCTTCCCACTCATTATTTATTGCCTTTGGCACTTTTCTTTAGATCACGTGACAATCTCATTGCACAGAAATTAGGTCCGCACATCGTACAATATTCTCCGTCAATATGGTGTCCTGCACGGAAATAGGTTTGTGCCCGTTCCGGATCAAGAGATAGGTCGAACTGGTCTTTCCAGCGGAACTCATAACGAGCTTTGCTCAATGCGTTGTCGCGTACCTGTGCACCCGGGTGTCCTTTTGCCAGGTCAGCGGCATGAGCGGCTATCTTGTAGGTAATAACTCCTACGCGTACGTCTTCTTTATCAGGTAAGGCAAGGTGTTCTTTCGGAGTGACATAACAAAGCATAGCCGTACCCAACCATCCGATTTGTGCGGCACCGATAGCAGAAGTGATATGGTCGTATCCGGGAGCAATATCCGTCACCAACGGGCCGAGTGTGTAGAAGGGGGCGTCATGGCATTTTTCAATCTGACGTTCCATGTTTTCTTTAATTTTATGCATCGGAACGTGTCCGGGGCCTTCAATAAATGCCTGAACATTCTTATCCCAGGCACGGAGCACCAGTTCTCCCATAGTATCGAGTTCGGCAAACTGCGCTTCATCGTTTGCGTCGTAGATAGAACCCGGACGAAGTCCGTCACCTAATGACACGGCTACGTCATATTGTGCCAGAATATCACAGATATCATCAAAATGATCGTATAAGAAACTTTCCTGATCGTGTACGAGGCACCATTTACTCATAATACTTCCTCCACGGCTGACAATGCCGCACAAGCGATTATCGGCAAGATGAACATTATGACGGCGAATCCCTGCATGGATGGTAAAGTAATCTACCCCTTGTTCGCATTGTTCAATCAATGTGTCCCGGTAGATTTCCCAGGTGAGGTCTTCCACTATGCCATTCACTTTTTCAAGTGCCTGATAAATAGGAACAGTGCCTACCGGTACGGGACAATTGCGGATAATCCATTCACGTGTTTCATGGATGTTTTCTCCTGTGGAAAGATCCATCAACGTGTCTCCACCCCATTTACAGCTCCACAGTGCTTTCTCCACCTCTTCATCAATGCTGGAGGTAGTAGCCGAATTTCCGATGTTCGTATTGATTTTTACAAGGAAGTTACGTCCGATAATCATCGGTTCAGCTTCCGGGTGGTTGATGTTGGCCGGTAGTACAGCACGTCCCTCCGCAATCTCCTGACGGACAAATTCGGGGGTAATGTGAGTTTTAATTCCCAGTTCCTCACAATTCATGTTTTCGCGGATCGCTACGTATTCCATTTCAGGAGTGATAATCCCTCTTTTGGCATACGCCATTTGGGTGATTGCTTCCCCTTTTTTAGCGCGATAGGGCAGGGCGATGTGTTCGAAACGTAAGTGATCGAGACTTTTATCATCCCTTCTCATTTGTCCGTATTCCGAAGTAATTTCAGGCAACTGTTCCACATTACCACGACCCACGATCCATTCTTCACGCATGCGGGGCAGTCCTTTTTTGAGGTCAATGTTCATTTCCGCATCACTGAACGGTCCGCTGGTATCATATACATATATTTCCGGATTCGGTGTTGCTATCTTTTCTTCGCCTTCAAAGCTGACACTGGGCACTTGCTCCACTTTCCGCATGGCAACGCGGATATTCGGATAAAGTTTACCAGGTAAATAGACTTTCTGCGAGCGGGGGAATTTTATTTTTTGTTCCATAGTTTATTTGTTTTAATCAAGAAAAGCCGTTAGAGGTGAACTTGCTTCTGCTACGAAGTCGATGGCTTGTAATCCTAATCCTGCTTCGTAAGCCTGTCTTCCGGCTTCTGTAGCTGCTTTGAATGCTTTAGCCATTTCTACCGGATTTCCGGCAACGGCTATTGCAGTATTCACTAATACAGCGGAAGCTCCCAGTTCCATTGCTTCGGCAGCATGGCTTGGCGTGCCGATACCGGCATCCACTACCACCGGGATACCTGCCTGTTCGATAATGATTTGCAGGAATTCTTTTGTCTGCAATCCTTTGTTTGTACCGATGGGTGCACCGAGCGGCATAACGGTAGCTGCGCCTGCTTCTTCCAGCCGTTTGCAGAGTACAGGGTCAGCCTGGCAATAAGGTAACACGATAAAGCCCAGTTTCACCAGTTCTTCCGTAGCTTTCAGTGTTTCGATAGAGTCGGGGAGCAGATAGCGCGGGTCCGGATGAATTTCCAGTTTCAGCCAGTTTGTTCCAAAGGCTTCGCGAGCCAGTTGTGCGGCGAAAACAGCCTCTTCCGCGTTACGTACACCGGAGGTGTTGGGCAATAACTGAATATTCGGATGAATGATATGTTTCAGCATGTCGTCCTCTTTGTTATCCATGTCGATTCGTTTCATGGCAACAGTTACCATTTCCGTACCCGAAGCCAGAATAGCTTGTTCCATTACTTCATTGGAATTGAATTTTCCTGTTCCCAGGAAAAGACGTGAGTTAAATTCGCGTCCCGCAATTACTAACTTTTCCATTCTATATATTTTAGTTGATTATTTAAATGCTGATTTTTTGAGACAGAAGAACATAAGAACAAAAATAAAACAGTAGTTTAATAACAGTAGAAATAATTATCTAAGTGCAGCTTTTATGTTCTTTTGTTCTTCTGTCTGAATTAAAATTCCATTTAGCATTTGACAAATTATAGATCACTTTCAATGATTCTACGTGTTTCTTCTACCGGATTATCTGCTCCGAGAATAGTTCCTGACAGGGCTATTCCATTTACTCCTGTATGAAGTATGGCAGGAATGTCCTCAAAAGTGATTCCCCCGATAGCTACAACGGGGATTTCGATATTCGCTTCCTTCATCTGTGAAAGAATAGAAGAATAGCCCTCCAAACCCAGTACAGGGCTTAGATTCTTTTTAGTGGTAGTAAACCGGAAAGGACCAATGCCGAGATAATCGGCTCCGGTACGATAGTGTTGTACGACATCTTCGAAAGTGTTTGCAGTGCCGCCGATAATAAAGGCTTCACCAAGTGTTTGGCGGACCTGGTCGATAGGCATATCCTTTTTGCCTAGATGCACACCGTCCACTTCCAGCTTTTTGGCCAGTTCGACGTGATCATCCAGAATCAGGATTGCTTCGTGCTCTTTGCAAAGCGGCTTCAGTTGCAGGGCTACTGCTTCCACTTCTTCAAGAGGAACGTCTTTCATACGTAGCTGGATCCATTTGCATCCGCCTTCGAGTGCCATACGTGCCGATTCGAGGTACGAATACCGTTCGGTCTGATGCGTGATAAATTGTAGACTAATCATCTCCTTATCCTCCGCAAGCAGCTTTGATAATCACTAGGTTATCGTTCTCATGTAGAATGAAACACTCCCATTCGGTACGGGGAATCATTTTGTTGTTTACGGCGATAGCAATGCCTTGAACCGGAAGTTCGAGCTGTGCTGTCAGTTGTGTAAGGGTAGAGTCAGGAGACATTTCCACCTCTTTGTTGTTCACTTGTACTTTCATTGTCCTATCAGAATAAATAAGTTGAAAGTAAATACAAAGAGCGTGCTTAAATGGAAAGGCGATAAGAAGAAACACAATCCCTACGTCAGTATTAACTGCCTCAGGTTCCTAGGGTATAATCTCAGCCCCTCATGGGGCACCCCTTTGTCTTTACGGGAGCAAAGTAAGCGAAAAAGAAACAGAAAAACACTAAATCAGTCGATTTTTTTTCATTTTTCTGTTGATTCCTGTTTTTTGATGGGATAAGAAAAGGTCGCTGTGAAAACACAACGACCTTTTTCATAAGTATAGTTTTGCTAGTAAATCCGGTTACATTCTTTTTTCAACCACATCCCAGTCGATGATATCCCACAGGGCGTTTACGTGGTCAGCACGGCGGTTCTGGTAATCCAGATAGTAGGAGTGTTCCCAAACGTCAAATCCGAGAAGCGGTTTCAAACCGGCACGTACCGGATTGCTGCCGTTGGCTTCTTTCGTGATTTTCAGTTTATCGTCTTTCCCAACGGATAGCCAGGCCCATCCTGAACCGAACAATCCGACTGCTGCTGCGTTGAATTCTTTCTTGAAGTTTTCAAAGCTACCGAAGTCACGTTTGATGGCTTCTCCCAGTTTGCCTGACGGTTCCTTCTTTGAGGGTTTCGGAGCAAATTGCAGGAAGTACAGATTGTGATTCAATACTTGTCCGGCGTTATTGAATATAGCTCCGTCCGGTGCGGTTGCAACGATTTCTTCTACCGTTTTACCTTCATATTCTGTTCCGGGTACGAGGCTATTCAGATTATTTACATACGTTTGTAGATGTTTTCCGTAATGGAAATCTATTGTTTGCTGACTGATTACAGGTTCCAACGCATTGTTTGCGTAAGGAAGTTTAGGCATTTCGTAAGTCATGGTCATCATAATTAAAGACATTAATATAGTATTCATAATGTTACAAGTTTTAATTGGCTTGTTATACTATAATAACAGAAGCCTTCTGCAAAATGTTCACAGCATCTTACTTTATTTGTAAATGTACTGTATACGTTCCACCTCTTTCGGGTGATCGCGGTTGGTCCGGCAGATCCATTGGCCCGTATTGTCATATTCATAATAAGAATTGCCGTCAATCCGGTTCCCGTATTTATCATACAGGCAAGTCAGGCATCCGGATGTTTTTTGGTTATTACCCAAAATCCGTTGGTAGACAATCTGCGACAGATAACCGTATTTATCGTATTCATAAGTATCTTTTTGTGAAATAACCTGATCCGGAGAATTGGCAAAAAGCAAGTTTTGATGTTGGGATGAAATCAATCTTCCTTTATCGTCATATTTGTTGGCGGTGTATGCCTGAAGTTCTCCGTTCTTATTATATTCTTTGGTTTCGGTCAATAATCCCTGTTTATTGTAGGAGCTTATGACGACTCTTCCGTCTGCATACTTGAGCGAATCACTCTCGATACTTCCATCAGTACCGATACGGCGTGTCCGCCGGTAGAGATCCGTTTTGGTTTTCGGATTCGTTTGTACCTCAAAGATGCAGTGACCTTGCGGGTCGTATAATCTATTCGTCTGTATTTCATTACTTGGCTGCCCGTTCTTCATGGTAAGTGCCAGGGTGGAGACGAGCTGTCCTTTATCGTCATACGAATAAGTGGTCGAGGTGGTTCCTGTACTGTCGTTTTCCGCAGACTTTATCAATCGCCCTCCATTATAGTATTTCACGGAAGTAGGGGTGGATATGATTGTTTGCAGAATAAACGGTGCCCGCAGTGCGTTGGCCTGGTCGCGAAATTCCTTGTATCTGTGTGTGCAAAGAAAATCCTGCAACATACTTAACGATTCGGAACTGACAATGGCAGGTTTTAAAAGCTCAAAATCAGCTTTTTCACTCAGATATTCAAGATCATCCAGGTGCGTACGTGCTGTGGAAGTCAGGTAAGGTGATTGCTTATACTCGTCAATAATCTGCCGGATAGCTGTTGCGTTTCCTTTCTCCCGGAGGCTGTCAATCCCTTGAAACAGAAAATCGTCGTATAACGTGCGGACTTCCGAAAGGAAGGGACGTGTATCTTTATCAGTGAAGAATTTCTGCATGGCGGCATTATCAAAGAATGCTTTAAAATTCGCAGAGGTCGGATTACTCTTTACAATCTGATAAAGCCGTTTGTTTTCCGCAGTGTTGATTTGAGAGATAAACTTGCCGTTCGGATATTCCGAGATATACGTTTGATAGGTGTTCAGTGCAGGTGTTTTCAGCATCCCTTCCAGTAGGGCCAGTTCGCGGATGTCCCGCACCTTCTGCAAGAGGGCTGAGTCTGCCGGATAGCCGCTTGACTGGATGCTGTCCATCAATGTCTTGCTAAAGGGAATCTGCTCTTTCGATGCTTCCAGGATGGAGATAACAGCCTGTTCCGCTTTGTCTTGTACGTTGGAAAGCTGTATTTTCTCTTCTTCGCAGATATTCGGAAAATAAGCTTTCATAGCTTGTTCGTAACAGCCGAAATAGTTGGTGGCGGCTTGCTCACTTTGTTTGTTCCACAATTCGTTGAGAACATCCAACAATGCCAGTTCTTCGGCATAATAGGTTTGCGTCTCGTCATCTATCTTATCACGGTTTTTCTGCCATTTGTCGGCGTCATTATCGTTCAGATACCTTAGCAGCTTTTCCAAGCGGCTCTGCTTTTGTGCCATTGCCTGTGGAATGCAGGCAACCAGAAACAAACTTAAAATAATTGATAAAAATATACTCCTTTTCATTGCTTTTTGGGGTTAGGTTAAAATAGTTAGTGATGAAAATTCATAAAAATACCTTCATTCTCGAATGAATATTATACTTTTGTATTGAGAACAAATTTGAACGCCAAGGGTTTGTTAAAAATCCTCATTGTTTTTATAATGCTGTTATGAATACCAATTATATAGATGAATTGAACGAGAGTCAGTGTGCAGCAGTGACTTATAATGACGGTCCTTCGCTGGTGATAGCCGGTGCGGGTTCGGGGAAGACGCGCGTGTTGACTTATAAAATTGCTTACTTGCTGGAGCAGGAGAACGGGTATAATCCGTGGAATATCCTTGCGCTTACCTTTACTAATAAGGCTGCGCGCGAGATGAAAGAACGTATTGCCCGGCAGGTAGGTATGGAACGGGCACGTTATTTGTGGATGGGTACTTTCCATTCCATTTTCTCACGTATTCTTCGTGCCGAAGCACAATATATCGGATTTACTTCCCAGTTTACCATTTATGATACGGCTGATAGTAAGAGCCTGCTTCGTTCCATCATCAAAGAGATGGGGTTGGACGAGAAAACTTATAAGCCGGGAGTAGTGCAGGCACGCATCTCTAATGCAAAAAACCATTTGGTCACTCCTACGGGGTACGCTGCCAATAAAGAGGCTTACGAAGGAGATATGGCTGCCAAGATGCCTGCTATCCGTGATATCTATACCCGTTATTGGGACAGATGCCGTCAGGCGGGAGCGATGGATTTTGATGATTTATTGGTATATACCTATATTCTGTTTCGTGACTTTCCGGAAGTGCTGGCACGCTATCGGGAACAGTTCCGTTATGTGTTGGTGGATGAGTATCAGGATACGAATTATGCGCAGCATAGCATTGTTCTGCAACTGACAAAGGAGAATCAACGTGTCTGTGTGGTGGGAGATGATGCGCAAAGTATCTATTCTTTCCGTGGGGCGGATATTGATAATATTCTCTATTTTACGAAAATCTATCCCAACACGAAAGTCTTTAAACTGGAACAGAATTATCGTTCCACGCAAACCATCGTTTGTGCTGCCAATAGCCTGATTGAAAAGAACGAACGTCAGATACGGAAAGCCGTGTTCTCGGAGAAAGAAAAAGGGGAACCTATCGGTGTGTTTCAGGCGTATAGTGATGTGGAAGAGGGTGATATTGTGGCTAATAAGATTGCGGAGCTGCGCCGGGAATATCGTTACGGATATGCTGAATTTGCCATTCTATATCGTACGAATGCGCAAAGCCGTATTTTCGAAGAGGCTCTTCGGAAACGGAGTATGCCTTATAAGATTTACGGGGGACTCTCGTTTTATCAACGGAAAGAGATAAAAGACGTGATAGCTTATTTCCGTTTGGTGGTGAATCCGAATGATGAAGAAGCGTTTAAACGAATCATCAATTATCCGGCTCGTGGCATTGGAGATACCACAGTCGGGAAGATTATATCAGCGGCTACCAATCATGGCGTAAGTCTTTGGGCGGCAGTCTGCGAACCCTTGAGTTACGGACTGGATATAAATAAAGGAACTCATGCAAAACTGCAGGGCTTTCGTGAACTGATAGAAGGTTTTATTGCCGATCAGGTGGATAAGAACGCTTATGAAATAGGAACGGACATTATCCGTCAGTCCGGTATTATCAATGATGTTTGTCAGGATACATCCCCCGAGAATCTAAGTCGTAAGGAAAATATAGAAGAGTTGGTGAATGGTATGAATGACTTCTGCGCTTTGCGGCAGGAGGAAGGCAATCCGAATGTGTCTCTTACTGATTTCCTTTCGGAGATTGCATTGCTTACCGATCAGGACTCCGACAAGGCGGATGATGGGGAAAAGGTAACGTTGATGACCGTCCATTCTGCTAAAGGATTGGAGTTTAAGAATGTATTTGTGGTTGGTCTGGAAGAAAATCTGTTCCCTAGTGGGATGGTAGGAGATTCTCCCCGGGCGCTGGAAGAAGAACGTCGCTTGTTCTATGTAGCTATTACCCGTGCGGAAGAACATTGTTATCTGTCTTTTGCCAAAACTCGTTTCCGTTACGGAAAGATGGAGTTTGGAAGTCCCAGCCGTTTCCTGCGTGATATTGATGTTGATTACTTGCGGTTGCCGCATGAAGCAGGAGTGAGCCGTGCTGTGGATGAAGGTGCGGGACGTTTCCGCAGGGAGATTGAAGGGGGATTTGCCCGTTCTGCTTCTCCGTCGCGTGCGCCTTTCGGTAGTAATTCATCCGAGCAGCGTGAACGTCCGAAAGCACAGATTATTGCTCCCAGTGTGCCGAGAAATTTGAAGAAGGTAAGTGCTGTTGGTGGAAATAACGGTGGGGGAAAGGCGGGTTCTTCTGCTTCGGCATCGGTAGCAGGAGTACAAGCCGGACAGATGATAGAGCACGAACGTTTCGGATTGGGCGAAGTGCTGAAAGTGGAAGGAACGGGAGACAATGCGAAAGCCACTATTCATTTTAAAAATGCGGGAGACAAACAACTATTGTTGCGTTTCGCTCGTTTTAAAGTGGTAGAATAAATAATAACACTAAATAGAGAGGCTCATGAAGAAACAACTAACAGTAATTTTGCTTTCCGCTTTGCTTTTGAGTGGATGTGCGTCGGGGCGTATGGGAAATCCGGGAGCTATCATGGCAGGTGCTTCTATCGGAGGTAGTCTGGGAAGTTCGATAGGCGGGCTTATCGGAGATAATAATCATGGCTGGAGAGGCGGTTATCGTGGCTCTGCTATTGGAAATATTGTAGGAACCATTGCCGGTGCGGCTATTGGAAACGCGTTGACGGCGCCGAGGCAAGAGCAAATAGAGGAAGATGCGTATATTCCTGAAGTACGGGAAGTACGTGTGCAAAAGTATAAGAAGCAGCCGCAAGTGCAGCAGCCTATTTCTCAACTTAAGTTGCGCAAAATCCGTTTCATTGATGATAATCGTAGTCATGTGATTGATGCGGGAGAAAATAGCAAGATTATTTTTGAGATTATGAATGAAGGGAGAAAGCCTGTCTATAATGTGGTTCCTGTGGTAGAAACGGTAGGAAAGGTGAAGCATCTCGGCATCTCTCCTTCGGTGATGATTGAGGAAATTCTTCCGGGTGAGGGTATCCGTTATACGGCTTCGATCCATGCCGGTGAAAGGTTGAAAGACGGTGAAGTGACATTCCGTGTCGCAGTGGCGGACGAGAATGGAGTGATTTGTGATTCGCAGGAATTTACCTTGCCTACACAGCGCGGAAACTAGAGTTAAAAGCCCGAAATATCCGGTTTAAATATAGTGACGGTATATGCCTTGGATAGTGACGCTATCCTGTGTATATACCGTCACTATGTTGGTGCGATAGCGTCACTATCTTATATAATCATTTTGTTTGCACAGCCAATGTTTGAAGTAATGATTAGAAGTAACCTCTATTTCAGGGCGGGGTATACAAGTGTTTGGTGAAACCTAAAGCTATGCTTTAGCATCTGTAAAGCGTAGCTTTAGATAGGATAAAGCTACGCTTTTTACAATCTTACCAATTGTTCCCTGCATTACTGCTACCGATAAGCATCTCCACACGTTGTTTATACAAATTAGCTCCTTCAGCAATATTCTTTCCCGCATCTGCTGTTCCCATTCCGTAGACCACAATAGGGGTTTGCCATGACATTCCCGAATGAATGGCACTTACCTGATAAGGACGTAATAATTCGTCCGTAGTGAAACGGTTTCTGCCTCCACTGCGATAAGCTTCGTATTCGGAGCCCGTGGTCGTTACTACTGTCAACGGTTTGCCGGCGACAGCCGGAGTCTTGGATAGAAAAGTAAAGACTTCATCCTGCCATTTCTTTAGTAATGA
>CDZN01020457.1_pt1 | contig 15441 bp, 7 predicted proteins | sample 557701 | NCBI WGS metagenome assembly CDZN01 (sample SAMEA3182089, study PRJEB8094) | gut metagenome | biome: human; feature: gut; material: Stool; isolation source: human stools | place: Canada | collected 2013-02-04 | reverse complement strand
GTTCCGTTCATCGACTCCACAGGTATTCATAACCTGACTGCTCTCTGCGAAATGTCGCAGAAGGAAAAGACTACCATTATCCTTTCGGGAGTCAACGAGAACGTGCATAATGTACTGGAAAAAGCCGGATTCTACGAGTTGCTGGGAAAAGAGAATATCTGCCCGAATATCAACGTAGCATTGGAAAGAGCGAAAAGTCTGGTAGAATAACGCTGTTTATCAGTTACTTGCAAGCTATATATACCGTGCGTATTGGACATATAGATCCAATGTGTACGGCATATAGATGCTGTGTGTTAGATCTATCTACCCAACACGCAGCATCTATATTTCCTGCAAACAGGACATTATCATCATTTATTCTACCACGCTGACCTTTATTTGATACAACCTCACCTCTTTTATTTCAGAACCATGTTCTTATTTTCCTTATAATCAAGCGCACGGTTTATAAGCTTCAACTGTCCGAGAGCATTCTCCAATGAGGCATTTATAATAACCGGAGTTGCTTTAATACTCGGATTCACTATTGCCGCAGCATAAGCCGACTGTTCCAATTCACCATCCAGATAGATTTTCAACATTCCATTCTTCTCACGACATAAAGACACAATGCACTCTTCATTATTATTAACAGGTTGTCTGGAAACTACTTTCAACCCTTTTACCACGAATGTAAGCCGTCCTTCCGCATCCAAATCTACCGAAATATCTTTTCCCTGACGCAACAAGGAAACGGCATTTTTATCAGTTTTCAAACGGAAAGACACGTTGAAATCCCCGCCACCACTGATTCCCATCAAAACAGGTATTTCCTGATTCTCAAAATAAAGGAAAGAGGTACATAATTCTTTTGTATTTCCCGCGTCATCTTTTACTCCCGAAATATTCAGACGATATTTATTATCCTTTTTCATTTCACGAGCCAATGCCAATGTCACAACACGCCTGTCCGCAGAAATCGAAGTAGCGGTAATCTCATTCCCCGAAACAAAGAATATTCCGTCTTTCAGCATCACAGGTTCATTAAACTCGGCCGTCAGGGAAGTCGGAGAGGTCGTCTTAACTATCCGCAGAGCAGGGGCTTCCTTATCAGGCACGGTACTGAATTTCAAAATCCGCACCTCACCCGGCTGCAAACTTAGGGAGATTTGTTCGCCATAGCCGAACAAATGATCCTTTGTATCCTCTTTTTGTTCACCTGTCCGATACGTCCATACCGAGGTACGATACAAGCCTTTCAACCCTTCGGGCATTCCGATAATACGGTCGAGGGTGAAGGTAAACTCTTTCACTACATCGGACGGATTGCGAACAGAAATAATCCCGTCCTGCCCCGACCATGCCGAATAACCGTAAGGAGTCCCTGTTGCCGGAGTTTGCCCTATCAATTTAGCGTGTTTCAGGATTTCATAATTATCGTTCGCCCAATGCAGTACATCGGCATTTATCACCCATTTCTGTCCCTCGTTCATCATATTATAGCTATAATAAAGTTCCCAAAAAGCAGTGCCGCGGGTAGCCATCATCATCAGGTACGTACGGAATTCATCATCATTCATCTTTCCGGCAAGATTGGCGGTATTGCCATAAATCGGGTCGTGATTATAAAGATGCGCCAAAGGAAACTGGAATGCACGGGTTTTCACAAAGTCGAAATAACGGTCGTCCCTGTAAGACAAGAGCTGGTCGAGTTGCGACGAGCGTTTTACGTTCAGCCGTCCGATGTCCTGCGAGTTCTGCATCCACACGGAGTTTCCCCATTGCAGGAACCACGGGCTGGGGTTGACATAGCATGTCAGGTTAATCCATAAATCATTCCTTTTCACTCCGCGCTGGTTGCGCATGGCTTGAAATATATCAATCCAGCGTTCCCAATGCTCCGTGACATAATACATTCCCTGATAACCGCCGGAGATATAATTCCCCTGCGGGTCGGGTTGCGGCGGACGAACCAGAAAACCATCCAGTTTCCAGTAATTCACGTCAAACCGTTGTTGGCAGTCCAGGAAAAACATTTTCAGTTTTTCGCAGTACACCTTATGGTTGGTGCAAATATCACTTGAGTTACGGTTCAGCTTTCCATTCCCGTTTTCTTCCAGAAACCGGGCGAACTTGATATAATAATTATAGCCGCCACGAGGTCCCAGCCACAGTCCGAAATTGGAAGAAAGGCGGTGCGACAAGTCCGAAGGGGTGGACAGTTCGTTCGGAAATTTGCTGTTGAACGACCAGAATTTGGCCTTGTTCTCTTCCTGCCATGGGCCGTAGGCATTCCAACCATCGTCCACCACGTAAGAGTCAATCGGACGAACACCATTCTGCGTCAGCCCGCGTTCCACTTCACGAAAAGAGTCGAGGATATTGTTCTCGTTGATGTCGAGCATAAAGTCATACCACGAGTTATACTGGATACGGAAGTCTACCGGAACGGAAATATCATGGATATAACTGAAAAAGTCCGTTTGAATAACATCCATATCCGTACTGCGGGTAGCACCGATTACTTCTTTCCAGGTGGTAAACGTCCCGCTGTCCACCATACGACCTTCCGAAGCAAGCATTTCAAAGCTCTTTCCTGAATAATAGCGGATACGTACCTTTTGATTTCCCTCAATCTCCGTCTCCGAAGCCGGAAATTCAAGTCCGAAGAACATGCCCTGTATATACACCGGTTGTCCCAAAGAGATGTAATATCCGCTGACACCGCCCACTCCCTGTTCCATTACCGGATGCGTCCAAACGGCATATCCTTTGGGAAGATTCATCGGTTCGAAATCAATATAATCCAAACGCGCCAGGTGACGTTGCGAATCGGGGACGGTAATCTCCAGATATTTCCTCATATAGTGCTTCCCTTCCTCCAATGTGAAAACCATATTCACCTGCCAGTCCACCTTCTGGTGGCGGAAGCTCTTATAATGGAAAACCAGCTTCTTGCCATCCTTTCCTTCATCCGCGACCTGTACTCTCTGCAAAAAAAGATCCGAAGAACGAATATCCGCAACGACCGAATCCGCACTCAGCGTACGGATGATAAAATCTTCTGAAGTGGCTTCGGGAATGATACGGGAAACTTGCTTCCCCATACGCTTATTTTCAATCATGTACGTGCGGACTTTATTATTCTTCACCAGAAACTTGCGAGTGAGGAATTCATTGCCAAACTCCACAGTATCTGCTATATGATTGACATAAATCTCTTCTTTAATAGCCGCTCTCATGGAAAACAAGCATCCTCCAAACAGCATCAACAGTAAATATATTCGTTTAATCATACTATTTTTATTCTTTTATTTATCAGACTTTTAAAAATAATCCGTGCTTATACATCACCTTTAATAGGAAAAAGACAATCAGATAATTGGCGAAAGTAAGCCATACGGAGTAATAACCACCCAGATATTGTTCGAGCCCGTAGCTGACCGAAGCGGCAACGCAACGGAAATTCACGACCTCACCCAGCAGATAAGCCGTAATGGAATTCATGCCATACACTTTCAGCCACTCCAGTCCCCGGGTATGTCCTTTATAATCAATCCAGTAATAGAACAATGCCATCAGCAGAAAGCAATAGCCACCGGAAAGCAGAGTCATGCTGCCTGTCCAGATACGTTTGATAACGGGCATTTGCAGACTCCACAGCAACGCTAAACCGACAAGAACAAGTCCGACAACCAGCAACGTTTGCACCACCTTTCTCCGGTTCGCCTTACCCTCTTTCATTATTTTTCCGGCAAACGCTCCGAACATGACGGTCACTCCGAATGTCAGGCTACTCCATATCCATGTATAGTTGTAGGATGGCGAGAAACTCCAACTTCCGTCCTCATTCCAGAATACTCCGTCCCGGAAACGCCCCAAGACGCATCTGTCCACTTGTTCCGCAAAATTTCCCGCCGGTGTAAAATCGCCCAAAAACGTCATCGGAATCCAGTAGACGAGAAGGAGCAGCAACGTTATCCCTACCTGCCACTTGAACGGGAAGTGCAACTGAATAACCGCAGCAATAAAATAACCGACAGCAATAGACTGCAACGTATTGGAATACAAATAAAGATGTTGGCTGTCCAAGCCAAGCAAATTGCCTTGTACAATCATCCCGAAGACAAACAACAGGATGACCCGTTTCAGAATCCTGCGATAAACAGGCCGATAACTTCCGGTAGTCCCTATGTATCTCGACAATGAAAACGGCATGGAAGCTCCTGTCATAAAGAGAAAAAGCGGCATCACCAAATCCCAGAAACGGAATCCTTCCCAAACCTCATGGTCAAACTGGTAGAGTATGTCGTTAAGAAACGGCAGGTTCATCTGCCGCACCAACGCCGCAAATACAGGTTGAAAAAAGACCAGGAGAAATAAATCAAAACCTCTCAGAATGTCCAATGAGGCAAGGCGGGTGGAATTGTTTTCCGGTAATTTGTTCTTCATACGTATAACTTTTATATTGACTTGATTATCGTCTTATCCAACGCCACTTTATTCACATCAGCCTGACTCGTCTTACTCGAGTATCACTTCGTCAAAAAAGATTCTTGATGTCTGTCCCGGACGTACATGAGATGCAGGACAAACTCCCGGGCCTTTGGCTGTCACACGTACATAACGCCCTTGTATGCCTCCCAGTTTCAATGACAGGTTTTCTATAAAATTCCCTTCGCGGAAAATCTCTTTAGGCGTGAAGCTTTGCATGGCGGCTTCGCAGAACTTGGAGTTATCATCCGAAACTTCCACTTTCACGGATGCCGGCTTATGGATAGCCATTCCATTGTTCGTGATGCATCCCAATGTCAATGTGTTCAGCACTTCCGGCTTCAGCAGGTCAATCGTGAAAGAGACAGAATCATTGTCCGTCCATGAGCACCACTCGAAATCCGAATATTTCAAGCTTCCTCGTATTCCATTCGTCAGGAGCTTTTCAGTCGGATTGGTTGTCAATACAGGCTTGGCAATAGCCAAATTCCACCGGACAGGAAGTATTAATGTCTTTCCCATCTGTCTGCCGTGCGTAAAAGTAGCACTTTTTAAAGTAAGTGCCTCTTTTACAAGCACTATTTTTTTGTAAAGCGGTGAAGTTTCCGTAGGTTCGCTGCCGTCCGTTGTATAATGTATCTCCACATCAGGGCGGATACATTCCAGTTTCACCTCAAGTACTCCATTGTTTGGAGTTACTGTATGCTGGATGTTGTACATTGAACGGGCGTAAACAATGCCTTTAGCTGTCAAATGCTCATTATAGGCATCCAGTCCTTTCAAAAACGCAGTCCAGTCCTTACGTTCAGGCTGTGTCCATGCCACTTCCGCCAGGGCGGCAAGACGGGGGAACACTAAATAATCCACATCTTCCGGCTTATTGCAGAACTCCGTCCATAGGGATGCCTGTACGCCCATGAGCAAAGAAACATATTCCGGTTTCCAGTCCGCTTGCACAGGTTCGTAATCGTAGATGTCTTTCAGCGTGTTATTTCCAAAATAGGTCTGGGGTTCGAACCATTGCGGACCTTGATAACGAATCAGGTACATGATGCGCGCAGGGGTCATAATGAACTGATGTCCTTTTTCTGCGGCTTTCAAGGCGGCCGTGCCGAGTCCACGCCAGCCTTGGATGATAACGCCTTCCGGCAGGAAACTGCTGTTTGTCAGTTCGTCCCAGCCTATCACTTCGCGTCCTTTGCTGCGTACATAGTCGCTCATCCGTTTCATAAAGTAACCTTGCAGGTCTTCTTCGTTGGCAAGGTGCTCTTTCTTTATCCGTTCCTGGCAAAGCGGGCATTTCTTCCAGTATCCTTTCTGCGCCTCATCTCCTCCCAGATGAATATATCGCGAAGGGAAGATTGCCATCACTTCATCTAAAACATCTTGCAAGAATGTAAAGGCACTATCGTTTCCAGCACAATAAATCACTCCCGAATTACTTCCGCCCAAACCCGGAATTACTCCGATATAACTGTCTACTACGGGGCAGGCCAGTTGCGGATAGGCAGCCAGTGCAGCGTTGCTGTGAGCCGGCATATCTATTTCGGGGATAATTTCTATCTGGCGGTCGGCAGCATAGGAGACCATTTCTTTAATATCTTCCTGTGTATAAAATCCACCGATAGGAGTGGGTTCACCCGGTTCGGCGTTACGGCGGAAATAGAAGGGAACGTCCATGCGATTCACTCTCCATGCTCCCACTTCCGTCAGGCGGGGATATTTCTTGATTTCCAATCGCCAGCCGTTATCGTCCGTGAGATGGAAATGAAGGGTATTGATTTTGAGGATACCCATACTGTCGATAATACGCAACACGTTTTCCTTAGGAATAAAGAAACGGGCTACATCCAGCATCAATGCCCGATAGCCGAAGCGCGGCTCATCCTGAATGGTTACTGCGGGAATGCTCCATTGGATATTCTTAGCCTGTTGATTGCCTTCGACAGCCGACGGCAACAATAGGCGGATGGTCTGTAACGCATAGAAGAAACCTTTTATATCCGATGCCTTTACCTGAATCTGCTCCGGAGTAACTGCCAACTGATAGGCTTCGCTTTTTAAAGAAGAGTCGGTTGTAAAACGGACATGACTCTTCTCACTGCTACCTATCGCCAACTGTGGGGTTATCCCCGAGCTTCTTTTTAATAAGTTTATAAAGTTGCGGACGACGACAGCCTGCTCATGGTTCTCTACCGAAAACAGCGTTTGAGAAGAGAAGGTAAAGTTGCCCTCGCCCAGCACGACCTGCACCGGACGGGGAACTATTGAAATAGGGGGTGATGTCAAGTTGTCCGCGCATGCACCCGTTATGGATACAAACAGCATACAAATGATTAAGATGTATTTTGTCATGATTTGATAGTCAATTGGTTATTAAAAAAAATCGCAAGTACCTCTTTTGCCTCTTTTTATTGAAGACTGAATAAGGCACTTGCGAAAATTTAATTAGGAGAGGTTAAGATTAATAGTACTTATTACCATTCCTAGTCCTTCCACCTTCATATTCTGATTTAGATGTCTTATTAATATAAGTACGAATCCAATCAATTTCCATACGGGGAATAGCAGAATTATCACGGTCTTGGTCATAATTAGTGAAATTAGCGAAACCGGTATCCCAACCCGGATTAGCAGTCCATACACCGTTAGTTGTTGTTCCATTACTTTCGCCAAGTGCCCATGGACTAGGTGCCCCCATAGTAAGAATGAATTTCAGTCCCTTTGGATTCTTTTCATTTGTGAACGTCCAATCTTCATCTTTCCATTCACTTTTTTTCAAACAAACAGTTTCCTCACCATTAATACCCATTGCAAGTTCCTCACCAGAACGCCATTCTAACCAATAAATATTCCAATCACCCATTTCTATCTCTCTATTACCTGTTTTGCTACTCTTTTCAGTTGCACCAGCAGGTTTACCATGGAACGTTTGGTGTGCTTTATTTCCTGCAGCAGAACCAACAGGATTCTCAAGAATATCAATTTCCGAATAGTACTGTTGAGTTCCAGCCTCATCTGAAATCAACCACATACCCATATTAAAACCATTCCTTTCACCACGGAAACGAGCGCGAATCTCCATTCTACAACCTTCCAAAATCAATTGGTTATTTGATGCCCATGCTGATCCGGTTCCGCATGCATAGAAAGCTGCAGTACCATAATCTCTTGCTCCGCTTGCCGGAGCAGTAGCTATTGACGGAACTTTCATTTGTATCATTCTCAAATATCCCTCATCTGTTATATTCGAGAATTGTGTGTTAATAATAGCTGCATGATTTTGTGCTATTACCGTATTACGGGCTGCCAAGAATTGAGGGACTTTATTATTCCATGTATTATTATCACTCCACATAGGCGGAGAAACAGAAATACCATGAAATTCCCATGCATTATAGAATTTCCAACCAGCAGCAGCTAAATCTGCATTTGGATGTTCATTCATCTCCTGCATTTTTACAGATTGCAATCCATATAACTCATCAACTTTTGCTTTATAATTATCGCTTGAAGCAAATGGAATTGCCGGATGTTCGTATACCCAACGCTCGTCAAGAAGCTTTGTTCCCATAACATCAATTTCCTTCATTGTTACCTCTATTTTTTCATTATCCAATGGATAGAGGACATCTTCAACAGTTGAGAAATTAAGAGTTAACTTTTCATCCTGAGTCAATTCAGGATTATGTATGGTCCTAAAAGTCACTTCTCCCGACTTTGCTCCAGCTTTCAGTGTTAACTTAATAGGAAGTAGAGACTCATAAAACCTCTTCTGATCCTCCGGTATGGTTATATTAATATCCATATCACTCGTCACTGCAACAGGAGCCTGTGCTTGAACAGTAAATGTCTCACCTTCATTAATCGTATTATCCGAATTATTTTTTAACGATACTACAGTATAGTGGTGGTCGGAAACGACAATAGGCACAGTAGGATCTGTCATTGTATACCCACGCACAAAAGATATCACATTCACGTACAATTTCGCTTTAGGCTCAAGACCATTATCAATAATTGGCAATTCTATATCCATCGACTTTTCTCCTTTTGGGAAAGTTACCATCGAAGGGAAAGACTTAAAAAGTGTTTTTGATACATCCTTCTCACCATCCTTAGCGGTCAAATAAACGTCAAAGTCCTCATTGGAAACCAGTTCCGGTTTTTTTGCGTCAAACACTTTCACAGTAAGTACCATCTTCTCTCCCATTACAAAGCTAGTAGCATTCGCTTCCACTTTCAGAGGTACGGTTTTGGGCAGTGCTAATTCCGCATCATCGTCTTTACAACCTGCAAAACCTATTATTAGCAGGCAAACAGGCAGAAATCTATATAATATTCTTTTTATCATAACAATTTGGTTTATTAAAAATAAGACAATTATTCGCTAACATTCTCCCAACCCGGATTCTGATAAATCTTATGATTCATCTGCAACTCATCCGGCGGTATCGGTAATAAGTAATCACGGTTCAAATCGAATAAATATCCATTCGGTAGAATTTGCTGCAACGGATCCATCCATTTATCACGATCTACCACTATCGACAACAATGATTCGGCCACTTCTTTGGGTGGGAAACTTTTATACAGAACTCCATCTTCTCCCAAATAAGCTCCTCTGCCACGTCCTTCCGCTCCTTTCAATATGCCGGCTTCCGCCCAACGCATCAAGTCATCCAGACGAAAACCTTGAAGCGATAATTCCGAACGTCTTTCACGGCGAATCTCTTGCAGCAAAGGAGTAAGCCCCTTAAATGGGAAATTAGGATCCGCCACAGGTGTTTTATATTCTACCCCTGCTCTTTCGCGTAATGGCTTCAACGTTTTACTCAATACATCATCAGTACATTTATCTAATTCTGCTGCAGCTTCTGCATAACAAAGTAATCCTTCAGCATACCGGAACAAAATAATGCCGGTCTCACAATTACCAGATACATAAGTCGTATCAATACCCAAATTAATATGGAATCCTGTAACATTCTTATACTGATTGGCACTTGTCAAACTCGGACGGCGAATATCTTCATTCTTCTTTTTTATTTCTTCCTCGTCAGCACCTGTAGGATCATAAGCTCTCACATTCATAGGCTTATTCGCACTTGAACCTGCCGAAGAACGGAATTTAGAACCTGCATGCATAACCGTAGCAAGAAGCCTTCCATCCCGACCTTCAAACATCTTGTTAAAGTCCTTATATTTTTCCGCTGCCGGATCAATAAACGTACCATCTGTATTCAAAAAATTGTCTACAAGCGATTTGGACAATCCCGATGGTCCCACATTGTCAACAACACCACCTGCCAATAATTGTCCTATTACATGATATACACCGTCAGCATCAGAATATTTCTTCCAAAATACCGCCTCGGGTACTGTAGAATAATCTTTTTGATTAAATAAGTGTGCAAAAGCATCCTCTATATTTTTGGCTTCTTTGTCAGTTGCTTTTGTATTCAATGTCAAGTTGGCCGGAAAAAGATGCTTATCCCCCCAATTCAACACTTCTTGATAGAACTCTGTAGAATTATCTTCTGTTGCAAACTTTGTTCCACTATGATATTTCTCCCAAGAACCTTCATAGAGGGCCACTCTCATAGCTAAGAGTGTAGCTGCTTCCTTATTGACACGCAGTCCCGAATATTTACTGCGAGAGAACAGGTTTGCTCTTTCTTCAGGAAGTTCACCAATAGCAGCCTTCAAATCATTCAATATAAACCGTGCCACATCAGAACGTTTAGTAGCGGGAATCTGTAGGCCTGCGAGTGTTGCATTCCCATCCCAAAAATCATCCATAATGGGTATATCTCCGAAACGCGTCAGTAAAAAGAAATGCCAATATGCACGAAAAAAGTACGCTTCACCTCTAAGAGAAAGAACTTCATCGTTTTCCTCCGTACTAGGTACTTTATAATACTTAAAAAAGTAGTTTACATTACGCAGATTTTCATAGCCCTTTTTCCATTCATCTGCACCACTAAACAGATTGTTTTCACCATTCAGACGTTTATCGTAATTTTCTGCCAAAATGTTATCACTATTTACTTCTTCACCTCTTATACTTATACCAAACTTAGCTGGTACCGGTAATGAACGATATAGACCATTTATATAATTTTCTGCCTGTTCCCGCCCCACTAGAAAGCTTGTATTATCGGGTTGAGTCAATGGCAACCGATCCAGAAAATCAGAACAGGATGACAATACCAGCCCCATAAAAGTAGCCAGGATAAATATTTTCTTATTCATAATAGTTCCTCTTTAATTAAAATGTGACATCAATTCCAAATACAAAGTTCCGGTTCATCGGATAAACCCTACCATTACCATTTGCAGTCAAAGGCGAAGTAAGTGCAGGAGCTGCATCACTACTACCTCCTACTATCCAGTTCACCTGATTAATTGTTTCAGGATCAAATTGATTCGGCAATTTTGTAATTGTAAACAAGTTATCGCAAGTGAAATACACTCTCAATCCGCTTAAACCGATAAGTTTCACCACTTGGGGTTTAAAGTCATAAGAAACTGTCAGGTTCTTCAGACGCATATAAGCCGCATTCAACAAATAGCGTGTAGTATTATAACCCGAGTTAACTTGATTGTCCACCTTATTACTTGTCAGGCGTGGTAAATACCCGCTAGGATGATCAGGGCTAAAATGATCCAAATGTTCTTTAAAGTAGCAGTTATCACTAAAAAGATATTGGGAACCTGCAACTGCAAAATCTCTTTTACCTACTCCCTGGAAAAGAGCGGAAACTCCAAATCCTTTGTAACCAACACTCAAGTTTATACCAAAAGAATATTTAGGAGCGGCATTACCAATTTTCTTCAAGTCGCCATGATCTGCCAATGTACCCGATCCTGGATCAACTTTGCCATCACCATTTGAATCAACAAATTTCACATCGCCACGTTGCCATGCATTATCAGGTTTGAAATAACTTAAATCTACCGTTTTAAGATATTCATCCACTTCTCGATTACTCATAAATAGGTCATCGGCCTGATAACCCCAGATTTCACCTAAATCCATTCCTTCATAAAAACCTCTATTCTGTGGCAAGCCGGTATGATTATTTGTAATGATCCCTTCCGGATTATTATATTTCGTAACCACCGCTTTATAGTTGGATATATTAAATCCTATACCATAGCTAAGGCCACATTTAAATTCATCTTGCCAGTTGACAGTTAATTCCCAACCACGATTACGCAACGTGGCATTATTTATCTTCGCACTTTTATCTTTATTAATACCTCCAATTGCCGGTATAGCTTCAGCAGGGCCTATCATATCCTTTGTGGTACGCTGATAAATATCTGCCGTAACATTAAGACGATCGTCCAACATTGACAAATCGATACCAAGATTAGCATTTTCCGATTTCTCCCAGGTGATGTAAGGACTAGTCATTTTGGGAGTACCTGCAATTATTCCTTTGGCAGGAGTAACACTGACTCCTGGTAGCAACCATGCATCGGCCGGACTGGCCACCAAATCCATATATCCAAGATAGTCATACAGCCCGGCGCCATTCTGATTTCCTAAACGTCCGTAAGAAACACGTACTTTCAATTGAGAAATTGGAAGATTCCATGATTTAAAATAGTCTTCATTAGCTATATTATAACCGGCTGAAAAAGAAGGAAAGAATCCCCAACGGTTGTCTGGTGCAAAACGGGAAGAACCGTCATAACGTCCACTAAATTCAAGAAAATATTTTTCCTGATAGTTCCAGTTCAATTTAGCATACATACCCATCGTAGCCCAGTGTGTGCGATCGTCTCCCGCATATAATACGCCATTGGCACTGGCAAATGAATAAATATTGTCAGATAAAATACCATCTTTATACGTATAGCCGCTCGAATTTTCTTGTAATTCCATCTGGAAACCCGCCAAAGCCTTAAAGGTATGCCCGCGCCATTCATAAGTATAATTGGATGATATGTTAGGAGAAAGATAATAATTGAATGCATTTCCGCGAGTATATGATCCCCATTTAGAATTTTGATAATTCATTCCCGGATACATATAACCCTGTGTCACTCCCTTGTCTATAACCAAGGTTCCATCAGGTTTTTCCGTAGTAGGGAATCCACGTTTAAAGTTGTTATCCTCGACATCAAAACGAACTTTCATTTCTCCTAATATTTCCCATCTCTCTATCGGAGTGATAGTAGCAGAAAAAGTCATGGCATCAGAGATACGATTCTGTACATAATGTGACTCTTTAAGATTTTTGAACTCCGTAGCATCATTATATTTGGAGTCAATCGGATAATGAGTCGGAGCATTCGGAATCGATTTTCCAACGTTTGCGTACAAAATAAGCTGATTGGGCATCGGACGTTTAATAATGTTCAATGTAATATTATTATTAAAATTAAACTTCATCAACTTATTAGGTTTAACCTGTAGTTTAGTATTCACATAATATTTACTTTGGTTATCGTCAACTTGGTCGAGGAAACCTTCATCATAAGTGTATCCTAATCCCACATAATAGTTAATCTTATCTGTTCCTCCAGATACGCTTAGATTGTGCGTATGACGAATAGCAGTCTTTTTAAAATAGAAATCAAACCAGTCTGTATTTGCATATACCGCATCCCGGGATGCAGCCCAATCTGTACCATTCGGATTTGGTTCAACGCCCGGAAACTCTGCCGAATAAGGATTCTTCATAAATCCTTCCATCTTTTTAATAAGAGCATCAGAAATTGTTATCTTGTTCTCTCCATTGAGCGACCACTCGTTTAAGTAATTAGCATACTCAATAGAGTTCATCATTGTCGGCATATTAATAGGTGAGCTAAAACCGACCGTTCCACGATAAGTGACTTGTGCCTTTTCTGACCGACCACTTTTAGTGGTTACTACCACTACACCATAAGCAGCACGAGCTCCATATACAGCGGCCGCAGAAGCATCTTTCAATACAGTGATAGTTTCAATGTCATTAGGATTTACATTTTGCAGGCTTTGTTCTACTCCATCCACCAATATATAAGGTGAACCTCCATTGATGGAACCTGTACCACGAATATTGAATTTAATTTCAGCCCCTAACTCACCACCAACACCACCAGACATGGCATCTGTATCAAAGTTCAATCCTGCAACATTACCTTGTAGGGCACTTGTCAAGTCAGTTACAGGGCGATTGACTATTGCATCTGACTTTACAGTAGAAACAGCAGCCGTAATGGTACTACGCTTCTGCTTGTCCATGCCCATTACAACAACCTCATCAAGAAGTTTTGAGTCTTCCCGCAATACGAAGCGATTACCTTCAAGTTTTGTCACTTTTACTTCAAGAGGGGAAAAACCGACATACGAGATGGTTAAAGTATTACCGACTTTACCTTTGACAGAAAAGTTACCGTCAATATCGGTCAACGTACCTTCTTTCGCCCCTTTTACCATGACTGTAGCTCCAATAATGGTTTCCCCCTTATCATCCACCACTTGTCCTTTAATCATTTGTTGCTGTGCAAATGCTCCCGAAGGAAATAACAGGAGCATCATCATAAGAACAACAAAGCAGCTTTGTTTCTTCATAAGCTTCTTTTTTTTCATAATACTACATTTAATAATAAAGATTCATATTTCAATTAGCTAACAAAATAAATCTCACAGACATTAGATTAAAAAAATGAAGAACCGGGATAGCTTTTCCGACTAACATTCTTGTCACAAAGGTAGAGTAGCTTTTAAAAAGAGGTATTTTAAAAATAGCCATTAAATATTCACTTTTCACCAAATCAACTCGTTTCATCGGAGAAATGGTTCTTATCACAAAAAGACAATGATTACAATATCCAACTATCCGGTTCTAACCTTACCAAAGCCCTCTTATTGAATATTCATGTTATAATCCGGTTTCAGCCGTTTCAGTGTTGTCTGCAAACGCCTTGATAGGAGGAAATAGCGGCTGAAAGCGGAAAAAGACATCCCTCGCAGAAAGATACTGCAAACAAGGTAAAGTGCTTTCAGCGCATTCAGTTTTTTCAAATTAGCTGATGGATCTATATATCCAGCGTAGTAGGTATATATACTCACCACGCTGAATATATATGTCCAACAAGCGGGGTATATAGATTCATCACATGGGCAAAAGTCGGTGTTTGAACAAGTTCATAATCAAATCAAATTTCTACTCTCTAATTCCACCATCAGAGAAAGATTAGTAAAGCTATTTCGTAATTAGTTTCAACCCTATTTGAAACTAAAAGTTTCACACCGGTAAACAAAGTGTTTCACTGCTTGAAACGAAGTGTTTCACACCGAGAAACGGATTGTTTCAAGCCTTGAAACAATTTTTGAAACTAATCGCCACAGGTGAAGAGATGGTGAAGTTATTGCACTTCACCCGCAAACTCCTTATTCATCGGAGAGACAGAGAAAAGGTGAAAGGGGAGATGGAAAGATGAAAAATAAATATCCAGTGGGGAAATTTATTCGATACTGTAATGATTCAGTACTATACCGAAATGAATATTACTTTATAAGCTCTCTACTTCTTTTCCTGATAATTAACAGCTATCGAATGCTGTATCTCAAGAATTTACCTCCTCGCAAACTCTCATTTCCATACCTTTATACACTACCACAATCTTGTGTAGTTGCGTAGTGCCAATAGCGTTCTTCACCCTGTCGGTGTCAGCATAGCGGTTGGTCTGGGCAATAGCTTCCGCCCGCAATTCCTCCACCCGGCTTTCGGGGTCTTTGTATCTGGCATACTTCAGCTCGATGATGTAGCTATGGCTCATGTCAGGGTAAATCTCCAGCATGGGAGACAGGAAAATGTCAACATATCCGGATTGCGTGTCTGCTTCGGAAATGGGACGATAGAAACGGTTTTGCGCTGTCATGGCAAGCGTGAAGCCATGTACGAAGGACTCTCCTTTCTGCTTGTCGCGCTGAGAGGCGTAGCGTTTCAGACAATCGGC
>CDZN01009356.1_pt1 | contig 15444 bp, 11 predicted proteins | sample 557701 | NCBI WGS metagenome assembly CDZN01 (sample SAMEA3182089, study PRJEB8094) | gut metagenome | biome: human; feature: gut; material: Stool; isolation source: human stools | place: Canada | collected 2013-02-04 | reverse complement strand
TCCGTGTCACGATTTTCCTTTTGCTGTGCCATGGCACAGACTGATGATAATACCAATGCAACTGTAATAATTTTCTTTTTCATGTTTCAATTTTTATGTTCAACATTTAGTTTAACCTGTTTCTTTACTCTAATTTCATTTTACTTCCGGGACGGAATTTCACTTGTCGTTTGGCCGGAATCAGCATTGAGCCGCCTGTGGCAGGATTATGCCCGTTGCGTGCTTTCCGTTCCTGAACGACAAAACTGCCGAAACCGACTAAAGTGACACTCTCTCCTTTATGCATTGTTTCCGCAATGGTTTCCATGATTGCATCTACTGCATTCGTAGCTTCGTTAAAGCTCAACTGACCTTTAAGGGCTACTTCTTTGATTAGTTCTGATTTGTTCATAGGTTTGTATTTAAAAATGAATTATATATGTTTATTCGTCACGGACACAGCGAATGGAACCAGCTGTAACACGGTCAGTCCAACCTTCACCTCCACCAAACCCATAGAGTATTGTTAGAGGAGCTTCAATTGATAACGCTAAACACATTACTGTATTACGACCATTACCCCTAGCAGAAATATTAGAACCGCTCGTATGTCCTGTGTAGAATAATGGTTCTAACCGAACTTCGTAATCAACAATTCCACTACGATGAGAACCTGACATAAAATACATTGAATGTTCTCCTTTTTCTCCAAAATGAAAATAAAGTCCATATTTCGTTACTGAATAAGGATAAAAATCTGTTATTTGAACATCAGCATAAACATTATTAATATCTCCCTTATCATATTTTAGAACAGGATTTTTCAAAAAAGCTCCATAAATATCTTGCGGGGGAACTTTATATCCAGCAGGACACGGGTCGTAAATTGTTTTCATTTTTTTCCCAATATTTACTACATCATGTCCGGCATATGGATTTCCCCATAAATACTCATTTCCGGCGGGGTTACTCCCATCATAATAAAGCCAGTCATAAGCACTATTCTTTGTATCCATATCAGTTACAATAAATTCTTCTGGATGTTTTATCGCATATTCAATCGTACCTATATCTTTTGTTTTATGTATTTCTTTAAAGTTCAATTTAAATCCTCGTATATCATACATAGGAGCATTTTCAGAACTTTCAAAGGAAACGCCTGTAATCAATGGGTCTTTACGCCCCCATTGATATCCTAAGCCGCGAGTAGTCAATATATCTGGTATCGTTGTTGTTGCCCCTAAATCCCTATCCATTATTTTATAGTTTATTCCACTATAAGATTCTCCGTTAGTAGGTAATCCCAATTCTATAATATCAGGTTTCGCTGTGCACCATATATGCCAACTCCATAGTACCTTGGCACCCTCTGCATTGGGGTCGCCATTATCATAAACTGCAATAACTCCGTTTCCTGCGTCATGACTCAAAAACTCAACCCGATTAGTAACAGTATTAAATGCCACTTGTGATATGACATTTTCCTTATCCTGCCATATTAATTTTGCAGATTTAGGAGTTATACCTACATTTTTTGAGACTGATATATCCTCACCGTATGCATTTTTAAAATGCCACTGTTCCATATCCTCTACAAACTCACCATGAACCTTATCCCTTTCTCTCGTTTCCGCCACTATACCATCCACCCCATTTCCTATCACTGTAGCGTCAAACGAATAAACGCCATAAGTCACCGGAGTGATAAAGCAGTTTGCCGGACCGTCTTCATCTACAGGAAACGCTTCTGTTTCAGGTATGATACTGAAAGGGATATACTTCACTATGTTGCCTATTGTTATTTCCAGGAATCCTTCCCTCGGCATAAGAGTAGCTCCGTAGACCACAGTAGCATATATCCAATATTTATTATCCAACGGTAATTCACATTCGTTTCCGGTACTATTTATCGCACCAGGTACAGAAGGTATACCGTCCATGACAATTCCATTATCTATTGGAATCAGATGTTCATTATCCGTGCTATAAAATGTTTGAATGAAAAAACGGGACACTAGCTCTTTATCCTTTCCCAATAAACGTACTTTACGGGTTGTCACATTATCCAAATTGACATTTCCTGCATCATCTGCCTGCAACTCTATCTTCAACATTATCACCGGGTCCATTATTGTACCATGCAATAACTTTATTTCTTTCCTATCCATATTAACCAGGTATTGCCCGTTTGAGTTGAACTTTTGCGCCCATTTTTCAGAAACAGTTATTGTATATTCAATATTACTTCCCGGATTTTGTATTGCTTCCTGTGCGGAAGTATATCCTTTACTTTTCAACTTCGTAATATTGAAACGATAAGCGTGGTTTCGCACTATATCCAGATACTTTCCTATCTCTTTATCCCAAAAGTCCAGACGATAATACTCCTTATTCGAGCCATCCGGATTCTGAACAGTAAGAAGCAACATGGAACGGTCTTGGGAAAACTTTTTTTCATCCACCACATCCCCTAAAGCATAAACAGAATGCTTGTACTCCAAAGGGTAATAGGCAGTCACCAATCCAATCGCCCCGTCGACAGGCGTTGTCGCAGAAAGTAAATCATACTTTCCGGAAGTACCGGCGTTATTGATAGCTCCTTGATAAATGCCACGATATTCGCTGTCCAATACAAAATCCGAATAATTCAAATTTTTCCATTCCCAATAAACCTGTTTACCGGTAAACAAATCCGCTGCTGCATCAACCGTTATTTTTGCAAGACAGCGAGTTAATAGACACACGTTAGAGGTAGCCTTTTCATTCCATTCCATCCACCCGTACATAGGAATTGACTGTCCTTCATCTTTCAAATTAGAGATACCTTTAATCAAGCCTTGACTCGCGTAATTTCTTAACTGTTCCTCACTAACCGTTTCATCTACAAGGAAATTACCTGTTCCCGATACAGAAGAACGATTGGTCAGGTTACAAACTACATAGATTCGTTCTTTGTCAGCGGGAATGTATTCTTTCAATGTCACGGTCGGCGACGCTGTTCCATTTCCAAACAAAAAAGATGAATCAGTCGTACCCTCCTGATAATATACAGGAGATGAGGTGTGAGAATCATTGTATACGAACACTTGTATACCGCTAATCTTACATTCCGACTCATTTGCCACACTACGTACCTGAACCAGTTCCGCATCAGGGATAGATAATCTGATAATATTCTTTTGAGATGGATTAATTATACCCATTTCATTATCATCGCTACAACCAACTAACAAAGGAATATTAATTGTACAGAGAATTAATAGACATTCTCTGAATAAGTAATATAAGCGTTGCTGTATTTTTGTTTTCATTTCATTTATACTTTTTTGATTTCTAATGAATTATTCCTTTACACAACGTATAGAGCCGGGGCGTGCAAAAGCATTATACCTTAAAGTATGCGAGCCCGGATAATACGTGTGCATAAATCCAAACTCTCCCCATTCAAACGTTGAATTAGGTTTTCCAAAATCTGATGAAGTCCAATAGGCTATAGATGTACCATATGCGTGGTACGCAGAGTGGACAGCTGGCATATTAATCAATTTCGTATTATCACCTTCTTCACCAGCATAGTAAATTCCACCATGTTCATATTGACTATAGCTCTTCATTTGTAACATTAAAGCATCAACCGGTGGTACTTTATAACCTATAGGGCAAGGGTCATAAATTGTTTTAACTGTTAGACTTGGAAAATACTCTGCTTGTCCTTCTGGATTTCCCCATAAATACTTCATTTCTGAAGTTTCACACCATTTACCTCCGGATAGATTCATTCTGTGGATAAATACATCTGGTTTACCTATAGCTTGAGCAATAGTTAATGGTTCTTCATAAGAAAATAGATGTGGCAGACTATCACTTCTTACATTACGTAAAAAAACTGCTACATTCTTATCATAATCCAATGAAGTAGTAAACGGGTCCTTACGTCCAAATTGATACTGTAATCCTTGAGTCGTTACCAAGCCTAATGTGGAAGTAGTTGCTCCTACATTACGGTCCATTATTGTATATTCATGACCTGTCCTTGGTGCAGTATATTCTATTATTTGTGGCACAGGCGTACACCAAAGGTGCCAACTCCACAACACTTTCGCATCCTCCGCATTAGGATTAGCCTTATCATAGACAGCTATCAATGCATTTCCCCGGCTTCGTCCCATTTTCACCTGAACCCTGCCATTGACTAAAGCAACCTGTTCCACCAGTTCATCCGTATCCTGCCAAAGCAATTTGGCCGATAAAGGATGTATGTTGGCACCACCGGCTTTTGTCAATATATTGCCACTTGCGTCTTCAAACTTCCCTTCGTCAATAATGCCGTCCGCTCCGTTTCCCATTATGGTAGCTGTGAAAGAATAAGAAGCCGCACCTCTATCTGCTATATAACTGTTGGAAGTCCCTTCCGTGTCCAATGGAATAAAAGTATCCAATGAACCGATAGGAATATATACCACATGTACATTATCGGAAGAGATTTCGATAAAACCACCTTCAAAGTTGGCGGGAACACTGCCGGTGGTACAATAGAAATTCATTACTTGCGCGGCAGTAAGGTCATAAATGCCACTGTTATCCGCCAGTTTATCCGTTTCCGCTATTCCATTGCAATATAGCTGTAAATCTGTTGTTGATATTAAATCCGTCTTATTAGGTTGCAAAGCCCTGATTCGTAAGCGTCCCGGAGTATGACAGTCCACTTTCACCAGTTTCACCGGGTCGGCAATATCTTTAATAAGCGTTATTCCCTTACTTGCACTCCTGTCTATATCAAAGTAAGTGCCTACAATATCCCCTGTGACTCCTACATCCTCCCAATCGAGCATATCCGTGAATACTTTCACTTCATTGATACTTAGCACTTGTACGTCCACCGAATAAATATGGTTACGTTTTATCCGATAAGAATTTTCCGCTTTTACAGGTATCGTGCGCTCTATCACCCGACTGGTAGCTCCGTCCGTCACCGGAATAACTACTTTCAATGACGTCACGTTGGTATCTATGTCGTAATCGGACTCCTGTTCCAGATAATTTTCATAGACGTAATGAGAATAAAAAGTGACTGCCTCACCGTCAAGTTCACCTTGCTCTTGTAATGCTATATCTGTCAGACTTACTTCCGGATAATCCAAATAATGTAATAGATACTCCTCCAGTCCATTTTCTTTATTATTGGTAATAGCTTCATTGGCATGAGAAGGAAACGGAGCATATTTACGAATCCTATCCGCGACGTGAAGCACCTGTACTTTCACATCTCCTATAGTCAATTCCTGCGGAACAGTAGAAGAAGTTTTACGAATGGTTGTCCGCAGTTTGGCCACCCCCCGCAACAAATGTGCGGAAGCTCTGAAGTTCCTGTATCCGCGCTCCACAATCACTCCCGTGCCCGACATGTAGAAAGGGGGAACGGGTTGTCCGATTATTCCGTGAGGCTCATCCGCATTGGCACGTACACGCAAGGTGTAACCATCCTTCAATGTCCCTATATCAAACAGTGTAGAAACCACGTAGACACTATCACCATCATGAGTCAACTTCAATGTTCCGTCCCCTGTGGAACGGGGTCGGTACTCTATCGGATTCCCGCCGCCGTCCATAACATCCATGTAAAGCTGCTCAATCCTGTTCTCACCGGCCGTTCCATTCTCAATGCTTCGGGCAACCGGCTGTTTATCCCCGGGTATCACCAAACGGAGTTCCATCAGTTCCTTGCCGTCGGGTATCATGTTGTCCACATTGCCAAGGGCATAATTCTCTATATCTTCTACACATGAAGATAATAAGTATGCTATAAAGAAAAATGCAAATAATTTATTTATCATAGTAACCTCCATTTTATTCTTTCACACATCGTACAGAACCGCCATAAGCATCCCACGCAACACTTATAGAAAAGGAATAACCTGTAGAATCTATTAATGTATAACGCATTATACTAGGCTGTCTATATAAAGACGGAATATTCCCCGCCCAATATAATGCATTATCCAAGAAAGAATTATTTGGCATATTCCCTGTTAATAGTTCACGATAACCTGCTGCAGGATAATAAATACCCTTGAGAGAAAATCCTTTATAACGCACCAAAGGCGTAACATTTTTTTTAGCCTGTTCCCATGGAGATTCATACTCCCCATCTTTACCAACAGGCACCCTCCAACCATCCGGGCAGGGGTCAAAAATCGTTTTCTTTCCTACTTTGCTATTCCATAAGCTCAAATCATTTCTTCTATATGTTCCCTTTGCATTCGTATACCAGCTTTCTTCACTCGTATAAAAACTCATAGAGTTATGTACTGAATTAGGTATATTATTAAAGACTTCCACTGGAACTTTTGAGAAAGTTATAATTTCACCAGCAAGATTGTACAAGTCTTCATCAGATTCCGTTTTCTCCCAACCCTTTGTAGGCGGAAACAAGTCTTTCCGTCCCCACTGGTACAAAAAGCCTTTGGACTTAATCCCCCCTCTTCATTATATTTATTGTATGTCGCTCCTAAATTCCTATCCATCCAGACAAACCCATTAAGTTCCTGTTGTCCCTCTTTCAGGTTCGGGTTATAGTCCGTACACCAAATATGCCAACTCCAATAAATTTCTCCATTCACTTTCATTGCAACTACTGCATTTCCCGCCTTATTCCCTGTCTCTACAACGATATAAGCCTTGTCACGCTTTTCCGCGTTCATCACTTTCACACTACGCTCCGTCATTACTCCTATTCCGTCCTGCCAAAGCACTTCGGCCGTAACTTCACCTTCGGGAATAGGCGTACGTTCAAATTCATCCATTTGTGCCCATGCCTTGTACACCCCGTCTGTAGGTATATGTACTCTTCCGCCGGGCGGTACAACATAACAGTTCGTTATTTGTATATCCTTCACTTCTTCCACCTGGGGTTCTAACGCTATCCACGGACACACCGTCAAGTCTATATCCAAAGAGACTGTTTTTTGCATGAACCGGCACAGTAATTGATAGACATGATTACGCTCCAGCTTTTCCAAAGGCGCTCCACCTGAATTATTCGCGTCTCCACCTAACTCTATCATATCGTATTCGTCGATACCTATTTGCAATTTACTGTCTTTGCATTCCATTTCCGGAATATAAAAAGAGTAAGCCAATACGCCTTTGTCTTTCGGGGAAGTTTCTTCAGGAATTTCTCCGACTGTCTTTCTCAACAGCATATTGATTACGGAAGATGCATAATTACCAGTCTTCTCGGGAGAAATGAACCCGGTTTTGGAAACTCCCGTCACAACCAACATCGCAGGTATCTGAACTTCCTCCCAGTTTCCCGCTTCTTTACGCATATAGACATCCACACGTGCCACCGCACGGTCTACACGCATGTTGACTGTCTGTGTCGTCCCTTCCGCCGCATCCACTCCTGCCAGTTCTCCATACATGGGCAGGCAGTAATCTTTAGTATATTCCACTACATTTACATTGGTCTTAGTTGTCAAGTAATCCGCCATTTGATACTGCACGTCCACCAGGTCGTCGGGATGGTCTACGGACTCCAATATAGCACGGGTATTCGTATCAACAGGTTCGTTTACAATGGCATATAATGTTTTCCCGGTAGCGGCTTTCACCGTAAAAACCGGAGTAGTATAAGTACCGTCGGTAGCGGTTAGCCCTTGCCAGTAATACATCTTGTCCAGTGACGTGCCGTCAAAGACATAGATGCGAAGGCGGCTGATGCGGGTTTCGTTCACGTTCAGCACTTCCGGGTCACTCGTGGCACGCGTACTGATATTCATGCTCATCCGCACTTCCCCGGGATTCACCGGTTCAATTACCTGTTCGCTTTCCGTACAGGAAAATAAGAGCAACAACAACCATGCCCACCATATATAACCTTTATATCTCATATTCATCAATCTTTGTTTATTTATCAGAGGTCTTCACCTTTCAACCAGATAGTCCAGCCGTTAATCACAATCTTCGTGGAAAGGAAATTCAATAATTCCGGGTTATAGAAAAAGACAATCGCATACTCACTCTGACGGTCGAGGTATTCCTGTGCCGGGATATTGTGCCCTTCCATTTTAGTAAGCAGCAGGTAAGGTATCAGGTCAACCTTCATCAGTTCCTTACTATCCGACTTGCGTGTAAGCGTCAGGTATACCTTTTTATGTTCGAGCAGGCGCATGGTGTTCATTTCCACCACAATGCCCACATCCTCCACTTTTTCCAGATAATACGGCCGGTAACTAATCATGTCGTCATCCAGCAGGCCATTGTTCCAGTCGTAATATCCGTTGTCCGCACGGATTTCGAACAGGCAGTCATTGATATCCAGTTCTTCCCCCGGTCCGGACTTTTGCAGGATGAAGCGGAACTTATTGGTATCCTTTATCAGGGAGACCGTTTCCGTCTGTTCCTGTCTGCCGGTAAAGCTGACGGCCTGTACCCCGCCATACCAAAGCGGGTTCAGGGCTTTATTGTGCACCAGTGACTCTTCCCGTTTCATTCTTACCGTCAATTCTTCCAGTGTCGTTTTTCCGGCAACCGGTTCCGGCATTTCAAAGTCATCGCTCATTCCCGCCCAGGCGGCTATCCGGTATTCACCGGCCGGAAGCGGCAACGGCATACGGTAGCTGCCGCCGCCCAGAGTTTCCCCCTGCTCGCTCTTCTTCATGACAAACGTGCCATCCTTGTCGAATACAAACACGTCGACACGATTCACTTGCGATGCAAAAGCGTCGGAAAACTCCATGTTATAGTCATACCGGAAACGGACATACAGCCGGCATTCCGGCAGGGTCTCATCAATGGATGTGCAGGAAAAGAGTACAAGCAATAACAACAGGCAACTTCCATAACCCATCCGACGGACGGCACCCTCTGTTTTCATTATCTTTCTCATAATCTATGGTTCTATTTATTTTTTCTAATTTCTATATATAGTGTGGAAAAGCGGCTTCGCGCGCTTTTCTCGGAATAATCTGCTTTGGTGGACAAGCCGCAAAACTTGTCTGTATGGCAAGACCTGTTTTATATCTGTTTCTTTCAAAATCAAGGTCTTGATTCACGGAAATAAGCCTCCGCCGGCTGGATAAAAACGAAAAGAAAGAAAAAAGAAGGCGCCACAAGACAAGCCGCGCCGTATCATAACGCCTTCTTATAATTTTAATTGTTATTTTAGCCCGATATATCAGTCATTACAAATCCACTCCCTGGCTCCAGGTAGTCCATGGATTTACCGTAATTTCTACAGAGAGATATGCTTCCTTGTCATCATCGTCCTCACCCGGGTCTTTCTTGTCAGTAGAATTTGTGGTGTCAGGAAGCCAGGGAGTACCCGGTTGCTTCACGCTGTTGATAGTCAGTGTGTACCAGTTGTTGCGTACGACACCGTATTTGCCATGCGCCATCGTTGCGGTGATAGCGTCGTCATGACGGATGAGGATGTTATAGTAGCATACGCCTTTTTGGAAGTATTCCACACCTACGGTTTCACCGGCTGCCGCATCGGGTTTGGAGTATTCGCCACCGCTCTTAAGGCCGTCCAGTTCAGTGATAGTAATAGAGGCAAAATCACCACCGACAGGCTTGCCTTGTGCAGCGGCGGCTTTGGCTATACGTGCATAGAACTGGTCACAAAGAGTGATTACCTGTGTTTGTGCCGCATCCGGTGTACCAGCAGCCTTTGCAGTGTTATATACTGTCTGCAAATCTGCCAATGTCTTGTAAGTGGTACCCAAAAGGCGGAACCAGCTTTCGCCCACAGTAAATGAGCCAGGAGTGTAAACCGCACTTGCTACGGCAGACGTAGTCTGTGCCTGGGTTTGCGCGTCGGCAGCCATTGTGTTCTCAAGACAGTATTTGCTGTCTGCCATAGCCGAGAAGTCAGCAGGCAAAGTACCGTCGTCAGCTACTTTCAGGTAGTTGAACTGCGACACATCGAATCCTGCAAGTTCGTAGTTCGGGTCTATTCTGTAATCCGCACCTGTAGAACCTCCGGCAGGCATTACGATTTCAGAATACGGGAACATGCTCTTGTTGGTGATATTCAATGCCCAGTCACCGAATGTACAGGTCACTCCGGCAGGAACCTTGAGGCCGTCCGGATTTGTTCCTAAAGAAACTTTAGCAACGACACGGTCTACATAAATCATTGAACGGTCAGCTTGGGCTTCGGATATCGCGGTAGCAACGTCAGGGATAGTCGTTCCGTCAACCACCTTTACATTGGCTGTCACCAATGCCCCGTTGGCCGGGTTCGCATTGTCGCCGGCATTAATCATCATAAAGTTGTCCTTTGACGTTCCAGTCACTTCGTCAAGCGTCTGCTCCACAGCACCGTTGATGGCAGACCAGGAAACGGAAGCCACACAGGCTGTCTTGAACTTGTCGCTCGGATTGACTACTGCCAGTACTTTGGCGGTAGCGGAAGGTACTTTGAATGCCTTTCCGTCATATCCTGACTTATTAGCACCGCCTACATTCAGGATATAGTCGGTTGTAGCCAATGTCTTTGTTTCCAGACAAACGTCCGACGCGTCAAACAACGCGAGAAGCACTTCCTTTACGTTCTGCTCGTCCGCTGTCCCATGATGTTCTCCCGGAGCACGTGTTCCTGTACTTTTAGGCATTGCCACAGACACGGACATATAAGCCTCCCTACCGTCTACCGGCAACTGGTTTTGTCCGCCGGTTGCCATCTCTTCATCATTACTACATGCTGCCATCGCCAGTCCGACAAACAGCGTTAAAAAAGATTTGTCCAATTTCATTGTTTTAAAATTTAATGAATACTAAAATGTTAATTACTAAGTTTATGTTTCAGATTGTATGTTTCAGATTATATTATCCAAATTGTATTATTCAGCCTTTATCTCTTCCAGACGTTTCAGGTACATCCGCATAGCGTCGTAATCTCCCGTTTCCCAAGCCACGATGGCGGCGTTGTTGTTAGCTATCCGGTCACCCGGAAAGCGGGCGGCAATCATCAGGATAATCCTGTTGTATTCGTCCGAACCTTTGCCGTAGCTGACTGCGACCTGATACATTTCGTTATGGTTCATTTTGTCGGGGCGCGTCTTGATTATTTCCCGCCCTTGCTCCACGGAGAACGGAACCACCGTATAGCTGACTGTATATTCCACCAGGCGCAGCTTCGGATATACCTCTTGCAGTAAGGCATTATAGATTTTTCCGCCGTCGATAGCTTTTATCTTCGCGTCGCGTGCATCCGGTTCGGGAGTCTGCCCGATAATATCAAGCACTTTCTGCATATAGGAAGGACGGTATTCGCGCAACCATGCAGCTAGTCCCTCCCAATTCTCCGGCACCGAACGGCATTCTATCATACTGTCGTCCAGCTTATAGGCATGTTTCAGGTTTTGTACCAACGCTTTCGCACGTTGTTCGGAAAGGCGGGCATTGGCATCATAATTGCCTTCCGGCGATGAGTAGCCCACTATCTTAATCCGGGCAATACGATAGTTATCATCTTCACGAATGGAATCAATGGACGAATGGATTTTAGCCAGTTCGGCAGGATTATTCATATAATCGGCAAGCAATGCCGACTGGTTCACTTTAAAATTAAGATATGCGCTGCGGGTGAAAGAACGACGTTTCTCCTCTGCCTGTGCCACCATTATTTCCAGATTCGGGCGTTCCACTACCTCTTTGAATAAAGGAAGCTCCGCAACGGGGGCATTACCCAGTGCTTCTCCGCAACCTGCGCATCCCTGTAATTCACGGAATATCTCGACACGTGCTCCGGACATCCACTCCTGTGCCGGGACTGTTTCGTTATAATCCAGCAGCATATCCCGTTTCCTGTTAAAACGAATCATTTCCTGTCCCCCTCCCGCAGCCGGTGCTTTGCCATACTCCTTGCCGTACAGACGTTCTTTCCGCTTGTTCATGCGATAACGGTTTCTGCCTGCAATGCAGACTGAAGGCAGGGCGAGCGTATCGCTTTCCGACCGGCTGATTATCAAGGGAGTGATTACCATCTGCCGGCGCGAGGGAAGACGCAGCGTGCTGCAATCCATATTAAATGACACTTCCACTTTGTCGTCGCTTATTTTCCGGGCAACGGTGTGTCCGATATTTATCTCCTGGGCATGGGCGGAAAATGCGCCCAGCACTCCCAAGGCCACGTATATACAGATTCTTTTCATCATTTGCCTATTTTATTATGTATATGATACTCACGGCAGCCTTTGTCGGGCCGAAGTAGTTTTTCTTCTCACTTTTCTGAACGGTGCCGCATGTGGCACAGGGATATTTGGAGTGGTCCAACCGCGCATAGCCGACTCCAAGCACAGCCTCCAGACTCCAGCGGTTGCCGAGCAGCCACTGGTAACCGTAGGATATTCCGCCGCCCCACAAATGTCCCTGATAGCGGTGGCGCTCCATGTTATCACTCAAAAATGACATTCCGCCCACATTGTATTTGGCGTAATGTCCGTGCAGACCCAGAAAATGGCCGTTGAATTTCTCACATAGCCAGTAGCGAAGTTCCGGCTGTACGCCCCAGTGGCGCAGACGCGTTTCATCATCAAACTTCCAGGGATTATAATTTCCGGATAAGTCGAGAGACCATTTCTTGCCCAGGCCTATTTCCAGCCCCAGGTTCATTGTAGTAGTAGCGTCATAAAGCAAATTGGTCTTTACCGCAACCTTTTGGGCGTAAGAGTTGGCCGTATTGCAAAGGAGTACTCCCAAGACACCGATTAAACATAGATATTTCTTCATGTCATCTTATTATTTATTATTGCTTTTCTTGCATCTCTATTCCGTAATAGAGATTTCAAAAAGAATATAAACAATAAAAACTTAATTATCAATGATTTACATTACATAAAACAGCCACGCAACGTTTCAGTATCATGAAATAATGAATCATGGCAGACAAAACGGAAAATAATATTCTGATATATAATTCATTAAAAACATGGATACTGAAACAATTGTGAAACAAACGGATAACTAACAGGCCAAACAATAAAAACAGTTATTGCCATGGAATCAAAACTTATGAAAAGCGAACTGCTGTACATCGAAGAACACCTGTCATGCCAAAACTACATGACAACGATTGAAACCGGATTCAAGTATCTGGAGTTCGACAAAAACACTGAATTTGAAGAAGACAATACAAGCAAGAATTATCTTCTGTTCTTCCTGAAGGGCGGTTTCACCATTACTTGCAACCAGTTCCACAACAGGCCGTTCCATGCCGGAGAGATGGTACTCATCCCCCGTTCTTCCCGGCTGAAGGGAACCGGAGAAACCGGTTCAAGCCTGCTCTCCATGTTTTTCGACATGCCCGAAAACAGTTGTGACAAGCTCATATTGCAGTCTTTATCAGGTATATGCGACCACATTGAATATGACTTCGCACCCACTGGGATACACTACCCGCTGACACCGTTCCTCGAAGTGCTGACCCACTGCATCAGGAACGGGATGAACTGTGCCCACCTGCACACCCTGATGCAGCGGGAGTTCTTCTTTCTCCTGCGCGGATTTTATGAAAAGCGGGAGATTGCAGCCCTGCTTCACCCCATCATCGGGAAAGAAATGGACTTCAAGGATTTTGTCATGCGCAACCATACCAGAGTGGATAATATAGAACAGCTCATCTCACTGTCGAACCTGGGAAGAAGCCGCTTCTTTTCCAAATTCAACGAGGTGTTCGGGATGACTGCCAAACAATGGATGCTGAAACAAAAGAACCGGAGGATACTCGAAAAAATGACCGAACCGAGAGTATGTATAAAAGACGCCGTTGAAGAATTGGGATTTGACTCGCAGAGCAACTTCAACCGTCACTGCAAACTGTATTTCGGATGCACCGCCAAACAGTTGGTGGAACGCTGCCAGAGCGGAAACTACCCGGTTTATGAGGATAACCACACTACGTGTACAAAATGAATAAAAATATGTACTTTATGATAATTCCTATTATAAATAAATAAGCTTACTTTGCAGCGTGAAACAGTTCAAAACAACAAGGAGATTTTAATATAATCTCTATTACGGAATAGATTACAATGCTGCAAAGATAAACAAAAATACAATATCTGCTAATTTTCAACGGATTATATTACAAATTATCATCTCACCTGGACAAGTTTGTGACTATGCTGTTCACCTGGTTGAGCATGGACACATCGAAATCTTTCAAATAGACACGTGTCATTTCTTCCGAAGTGTGCCCCAGTCCGGCACTAATCACAGAAATCGGGGCTCCATAGTCACGGGCGAGGGTAGCCCAGGTATGGCGGGCGGTATACGTCGTCAACGGAACTTTTATATCAGCCGCAACAGCGATTTTCTTCAGATGGCGGTTGATACGCCCTAACGCCAGGCGGTATTGTTTGTATCCCGAAGCGTATTCACCGCTGATTATCGGAAAGAGGTACTCATTCTCCGTCTTGTATTTATCCATCAATCCCTGCATCTGCGAAGTCACCGCGATGCGAATCAGCTGTTTCGACTTATGACGGGAATAGGCCAGCACACCATTGCAAATATCGCTCTTCCTCAAAAGGACAATATCGACAAAAGCCATTCCCTGCGCATAAAAGCTGAACAGGTACAAATCGCGGGCAAACTCCAGTTCAGGTTCATTCTCCAAATTCAAGTCCGCCAGATTCTGCATATCCATCCGTGACAAAGCACGTTTCACCGTTTTCGCCGGGCGGGTCTGTGCCTTCGCAAACGGATATTCGCCACGAGGATGATAACCGTCCGCTACCGCCTGGTTGTACAGGGAACGCAAGTTACGCAGGTAATAACTTACCGTATTTCCGGAAGAGCCGTTACTATACAGGAAATCCTCGTATCTCCTGACGAACGCCGAATCGACCTCCGACATCCGCACATCAGGGCGACCTATAAATCTTGCCAACGACGAGCGGGTGCTCTTGTAGGCCGCAGCCATTCCCACTTTCTTCAGTTCCTGCTTACGCTCAATCTGCGCATTGATATATCGCAATAAATAAAACTGTGGCTCTCGTGTACCAAAAGCATTGTGAGCCAGAATATCCTCCACTGTAAATTCTTCCCTATTCTTATGGATTACGCAAGCGAATTTTGATAATTTCTCGAAAAAAAAGCATCCGTCCTAATTACAGCGAACATAATCGTAACTAATTTCGCTCTAACTGCATTCAGAACCGACATCTTATTTTTTCCCTCTTCGACCTTTCTGTCATAATATTTCTTCAATGGACTATTTTTCACTTGTGAAACAGATAGTGCCGCCATATGTAGCAAATGCTTGATGCTCTTGTCAGCCCTATTAGATACTCTATTTTTAGAACGTTGGCTACTTCCTGACACATAGACGAACGGAACAACTCCTGCATGACAGCAAAACTTCCTGGGATCAGTAAAAGAAGTGAAAGCATCTGTTTCCATGATCATCTTCAGTGCAACACGTTCCCCAACTCCATCCACAGACATGAGTAAATC
>CDZN01022303.1_pt1 | contig 15591 bp, 8 predicted proteins | sample 557701 | NCBI WGS metagenome assembly CDZN01 (sample SAMEA3182089, study PRJEB8094) | gut metagenome | biome: human; feature: gut; material: Stool; isolation source: human stools | place: Canada | collected 2013-02-04 | reverse complement strand
TTTTCGGCACGCAATGCAGCGAGTTCTTTCTCCAGTTCATTGAGAGACTCATCAGAGTCTTTTCTTAAAGAGGGTTGTTCTGTACTCATAACTTTATCATTTATATGATACTTATCAAGCCAAAGAATCAGCAAACGACGGCAAATACCCGTACGCTTGGCAAACTGAGACTTCGTTTCGGAAGTCGATAAATACTCACGAATATAAGACATTCGTTCAGATTCTGTGTAAGGAGTGTACTTCTTTTTTAATTCTTCCATGTGAATTTCGAATTTGAGAAGTGTCAACTTATTCAGTACACTACAAACTGGAGTTTAATGCATTTAATAAACTTTCGTACTCATAGGAAATAGGTTTATGTATGGATTATACAGTGTGGCAGATACTCTATCTGCAACGCATCTGCAACAGGTATCTGCAACACTCCAACTGTCTATTTCCTAAGATATTACAATCGTTTTGTTGCAGGTGGCAGATACTTCTATGTTTTTTCAACTTTATGGAGGAAAGAATATATCACGATTATGCTCATAACTGTAAAACAGCTGGATGAAGCACTCTCCCATCCGTTATTGAGCTAAATAAATACTCTCATTAAAGAGTAGTATTAATGAATATAAAGAATATTAGGCACCTTACGCTCCCCAGCATGGTCAAACCGCCCATTATCACAAGGATAATTAACGACTCCATCATCCGATGCACCGGACAGCCAAAGGGTAGTAGACCCGCCTCCATCCAAATTTAACGCATCCTCACCTCCTAAAATACGAATCAAATGTGCCAGTTCCGGAATATTCACTCCTTCGGCTTGCTCCGGGAAACGTCCGTCTACGGTTATCAACAATATTTTCCCCTCCTTAGTGGTGGCAACAGCACTACGAGGATGCTTGGTTCGGATAAAATTCGTGCCACATGAATTCCAATCGCAAATCTGTCCGTCTTTCAGCATCAGCGGACCGGAAGCAAGTACTATACCTGTTTCCCCTTCATATTCCTTTTCTATCTGTTTGCTCCAAGGGATTAACTTTATCTTCCCTTTGCGCACATTAATAGCTCCTGTAACACGCAGTTTAAACTCACTCTGCAGCGTTGTATCAATAACTTGGCGATCCGTCTTCAGGAAACAGACCGAGTTTCCCCGTTTCATGTCAAAATAGGAGCCATTAATGGCTGCAATGGCGTTATATTCAGAAGCAATCTTACTTGTTTCTTTCATTTTATCCGAAACGGCAACACCGACTTTCAAACCTGCAACAGGATCAATTTCTATCAGGCTGATAGATTGGGGACCTTGATATAATTGAGGGATAGAAGCATACTTATATACAATTCCTTTTTGAGGATTTTCTATCTTCCAACAAGCAGATACAATTGCCAATGAATCCGCTACTGTCTGCCCTTTTACTATTCCAATGGAGCACACAGCCAGGATAACGACGATTAACAAGTTTTTCTTCATAAACTAACGAATAAATGTGTTAAGTATAATATATATTAGTCTTAATGACCAGTAATATCCGTATTATAATCTTCCCGATTATATTGCCATAACAGAATAGGATATCCTTTCGCATTTACCTTGTAATACCATGAGTTTCCCCATCCTGCATCAAGGTAGTTCTGCATATTCGATAAGAACTCCTTCGACTTAGTTTCCCCATCGTGGGGTTGCTTCACACCGACTAATTCACCGGAAAATTCGGTTTTAGGTACTCCGGCATTCAAAATCTTCATATCGTCTGTTGCCCAACAATCAACAACCGTCATATTAGCTGCTCCCATGAAGGCGGCAATACGCCCCAAATTTACACCATTTTTCTTGTTTTCCACTAATTTATTCAAAGCAACGCATCTTTTAGGTGCAGTATCAAAATAAGCTCCGATACCTGCTGCTCCGGAATTCATTGAAATAACTTCACCTGCCGCATAGCAATTCTCCAATATACCACCAGCCCAGACAATACCTACTATCCCCCCGGCACGTGAATTTCCTGTTTCATTCTTCGCTGTAACTGTAGCAGTAGAATAACAATTCTTAATGGACGAATACACAGAGCCGCTCGGTTTACCGATATTACCGGAAATACCGCCAATTATATCAAATCCCGATACCTTTCCGCTCGTATAACAATTTTCTACACTTCCGGTAAATACGTCCGAAGTCGGGATTTTTATCCCTACATAACCGGCTAATATTCCGCCTCCATTTTGTGCCACAATATCTGCATCCACAATTCCCAAATTCTTGCAGACTCCACATAACACCCCGAACAAGCTGGCATAGTTACCTTGCGATTTCAAGCCTTTTATAACATGCCCGTTTCCGTCAAAATGAACGAGTCTGTCATAAGGCTCACTCACATTCAAAGCCTGCCAATCAATCCCTGACATATTCACATCGGCCTCCATTCTGAAATAAACCATTCCTTTAGAATAATTGACCTTATGCATATCCTGCATATGTCTCGCCGTTTTTATAATATAAGGATTATCCTCCGAACCGTCACCAGAGTCAAACAACTGCCCGTTGCTATGCTTCTTTACCAAGATGAAAGTCCTGACACTGCGTTGTCCGTAATGATCGAACTTTTTATTATCACACGGATAGTTGACTACATCTGTGGCTGAAAGATTACTGTCGCGTATATACATCGTTGTAGACCCTCCCCCGTCCACGTTCAAGGCATGCTGTGGTTTAAAATACTGGTTTATAAAGGAGGTAAGCTCTTTGGCAGTCATTCCTGCCGCCAAATCCGCACGACCGTCCACTGTTACCAACAAAAGTTTATTCTGTTCTGTCAAAGCCACAGCGGTACGGGGATGACGTACCCCCTGATGTCTTCGGTAATCCTCTCCATCCAAGGAATTCAGGTTGATTCCGGTTATATCTCCAATAAATGTTTCACCTACCGGTTGATAATCATCTATCAAGACTGGTGCTCCCGAGAATATGTTAGGCATTGAATTATAGGAATATGATTCCTTTGTTCCATATCCAATTTCAACCTTATAGCCGTCATAAGCTATGGCTCCTTCATGTTTCCAATATCTTAAATGCCCTTCGGGAAGAGTGATCGGTGAAATTATTGAGCCATTGACTTTTACGAAAGAGGCTTCAAGTTCATACGTACCATTAATTCCGGCTACCGCATCATGTTTCAGAGCAACGCTTGACAAAGAATCGAGTTGAGGAGCCGAAACAAACTCCAATTCGTAATCAGGACTCGACAGGTCGATTTCAAGCACATTTATTTGTTGTTGGGCATTGAAAGCCCCTTTATTATAGGAGTACCATATAAAACTCTTTCCGTCAATAGAATCTATTTTCCAGCCATCTTTGTCCTTCAATGTCGGTTCTTCAACCGGGATAGGAGGAGGAGTATAATTCTGTCCCTTTCCTATCATATCGCTGAAATCTTCATTGTCCAGTTGGCTGGAGCAGCTGATAGCTATTATAAAAAGCGTAGAAACTAGTAATATCATTATTCTATATTCTTTCATGACCGATCAAATTAAAAGTTTAAATTATCATTCCATCCCGGATTCTGTGTCAGAGCTCCATTTGTCAAAATACGATCCTGCCTTGGAATCGGGTATAAATAGTCCCGTTCTTCATTCCACTGGCGAGGAACATCTTTATAGCAAATCACATTTCCGGATTCTCCTTCTGTCAGTTCTACCGTAACTCCAATCTCCAGATATTCAAGCGCATTGACACCACCTGGCTTTGCTCCTTTATACAGACAGACATCAATAGTCCCGTCATGATTCAGGTCATAATTACCCGGACCGGGGAAATACATTCCCAAAAACTCATCATCCATACAACTCCCCGCTTTCCAACGCATTAAATCATAATAACGGAAGCCTTCCATTAACAATTCTATGACTCTTTCACGACGGATTTCCAGTATGACTCCTTTATTCGTTTCAGAGACATTAGGATAGACATTCAGCAGATAAGGATCGGGGTCCGTATTAGCGTCACTCATATTCAGGTTTGGCATTCCTACCCTATCCCTTATTAATTTAATCGTCCTGTCAATATCATTCTGTTCCAACGTTCCCCTTTCCGCTTTGGCTTCCACATAATTCAAAAAAACCTCCGCCGTCCTGAAAATAGGAAAATCATTCTCAGACGTGTCACCTACATCATATTTGGTGGCACCCGAATATTTAATTAAATGATACCCAGTCATTGCCGAAGAGAAATTAGGACCCGACTGTTTCGTTTCTCCCGGACGTATATATCCGGGAGTACGGATGGTCTGTGCCAAACGAGGATCTCTGTTCTGACATTCATCAAAAAATACCTTAGTGGCATATCCTTGCATGTCCGTAAAACGAGAACCGTTCTTATTCAAATACATATTTACAATCTTTTTCGATAATCCGGGTCTGCCTTTCGAAGCTGTATTTTCAAAACCTTGCACGTCGTGACGGATATTCAGTGTCCCATTATAGTCTCTAGCCAGAACAATTTCCTGCTGAATGGCATTCAAGGAAGAAAAAAGAGTCTGATAAGGAGTACTGCCTGTTTTATACAAGCTATATCCACTATTCTTCATAAAGTCATCGGAAGCAGTAATGCTCGCATCCAAATATTTTTCGTAGTCTGCTATCCCATGATACTTACGGAAAGTGCCTTCAAACAAACAAACTCTTGACTTCAGTGCCAATGCAGCCCATTTACTGACTCTGTAAAGTTCTTTATCTTTGGATAAAGTAGTAATAGCAAAATCCAAATCTTCAATAATTTTCTGCATCACAAACTCTCTGGAATCCCGGGGTTTATACAACAGTTCAGCATCAGATGAATCTAGTACTTTATCATACCAGGGGACATCTCCAAATCGCTGTACTTTCTTAAAGTAAAAATAAGCCCTGAAAAAACGGGTGATTGCATCGTACTTATTACGTACATCTTGATCTTCACAATTATGAGAATTCTCTAACAAGAAATTAAGACTTCTCAATGCCTCCCAATTCCATCCTCCACCCGTCGATGGAATGATCCGTTGCCCAGTTACCTCATCATCCAACGGAGAAACAATCAATACATCTGCATTATCTTTATAAATATCTGCTGCCGTAGGCAGTATATTATAGTAAAACTGATTACTATACAGTTGAAGTTCGTTTTCATTCTTGAAATAGGTGGTTGGAGACAAACTGTCTTCAGGATAAAGGTCCAGTTTATCACACGATATAAAAAGAATGGTAAACAACCACATAAATATGATACTAAACTTGGTTTTCATATATAGAGATATATTTAGTTATTATCAGAATGTAATATCAATACCAAAAGAATAGGTCTTTGAGAACGGATAAGAGAGTGCATTAGTCTTACCAGTTTTCCAATTTGTTCCGGCAGCAGCCGCTTCCGGATCAATATAATCCGTATCCAGCCTGTCTAATGTGAGCAGATTCTCACCACTGAAATAGAGACGGGCTTTCTGTACATGTATCTTTGATAACCATTTAACAGGTAACGTATATCCTACGGTCAGGTTTTTCAGTCGGCAATAGGCAAGACTTTGCAAGTATCTGTTATTAACCGATGACAAGGAACGACCATCAGTCCATGCGATATATCCTCTGGGGCGGGGGAAATAAGCATCAGGATTGTCTACGCTCCATACGTCTGCCAGAAAATCCTTCGGAATGAAACTTGGTGCTGGTGAACTATACGGTCCCCAAAAGGCAAATGCATCACTGGATGGATACCAGTCTTGTTTCCCCACTCCCTGAAAGAACACGGAAAAGTCAATGCCATTCCATTCTGCATTAAGTCTGATGCTGTACGTATAGCGCGGAAGAGAATTACCTATAATCCGTTGGTCCTTAATATCATTAGCACTGACAGTTTGTTCGATCTTATTATTGCCATCAAGATCGAGATACTTCATGTCTCCAGCATGCAGTCCTCTATCGACAACGGCATTGTTGATGATATAGTTTACGACACTCTGGTCTACTCCATAATTAGCTGCCTCTTCATCTGTCGCAAAATAGCCATCAACCATATACCCCCATATATCTCCCAGTCTCTGACCGACATAAGGAGAGCTGATTTCTTTATTAGGGTTATCATATTTCGTAATCTTGGAGACATTATCCCCGATTCCAAACGAAACACCATAGTTAAAAGGTTTGTCCATCACATTAAAACGGTCATTCCAGGCAACGACCAATTCCCAACCTTTGGTCCTTAAATCAGCAGCATTCATATTAGGAGATTTTGCGCCATAGACAGACGGTAATGCTTTGCCGGGCATTAGCATGTCTTTTGTATCCCTTATATAAGCATCTGCCGAAATATTCAATCTATTATTGAAGATACCGATATCAAGACCAATATTTTTAGTAACTACGGTTTCCCATGTCAAGTCGGAAGCATTAGGAGCGGTTTCATAGGCATACGAGGCCTTTTCTTTATCACCAAACGAATAATTAAGAACTTTTCCTGTTTCTATTTGCTGCAGATAATCATAATAACCAACTTGCTGATTGCCCAAAGTTCCATAAGACAGTCGTAACTTTAGGTTATCTACTGTATTTTTCAATGCTCCATAAAAAGGCTCTTCGCTAATGCGCCATCCGGCGGAGAACGATGGGAAGAAGCCGTACCGATGGCCTTTTTTAAACCGGGAACTGCCATCGTATCTTCCGCTCGCCTCAAACAGGTATCTTCCTTTATAATCATAGTTTGCCCTATAAAAGACACCAAATAAAGCATATTTATTCTTTCCTCCGGTGACTACTGTATTTTCTCCTTTAGCCAAATTAAAGTCATTCAATTCATCAGATAACAGTCCATCTTTACTCACAGTCAGATCTTCATAAGATTTTGTCTCATAGTTGATACCGCCTGTCAGTTTCACATTATGAGAGCCGGCAAACAAGTTACCATAAGTTCCGTAAGCATTATATGCATAATACAGATTTTTTGTATTCAACACAGTCAGTTTATTCCCTCCGCTTGTACTCTCGGGCATGGTAATCGTAACACCCGGTACCTTGGAGTATTGCATGTCTACACTTCTATTGGTACATTTCTTGTCATATTTCGAATATGTATAATTCCCTATGATTTCAACATGTTTTACCGGATTTATAACGACTTCAAATGTGGTCATAAACTCGTCTATCTCATCTTTATTATTATGTTTCTTATTAGATAATGCAACAGTGGTACCCGCCAAAGTATAGTTCATGATATTAGTTTCATACACCAGTGTACCATCAGGATGTACAGGCACTAATATGGGCAAGGCACGATAGCTTGCATTCTTAAATATTGTATTCACTCCACCAAGTCCCGGATAGGAGTAATTCGATTTGAAATAAGAGGTATTATTACTGACGGATAACCATGGAGTCACTTTGGCTTCCAGCCTTGATTTGAAGTTATAGCGTTCATACTTATCCGGTTGTATTTTAAGAACTCCTTTCTGATTATAATATCCTCCGGAAAGCCGGAACTTCAAATGTTCACTTCCACCGGAAATGCTTACATTATGTTCATGCGTCGGACGTTTATGGTCATATAAATAATTATACCAATCAAAATTCCCATAGTATTTATACTGTCCGTTTTCAGTTACTACCCAGGGCCGTTCGGGTTGTTCCGTCTTATCATTTCTCCTGATCCACAACTCATGATAATCCTTTTCCGTATATGTGAGCAATGGTGTCCCTTGCCAGGTAGAGAAAAACATATCACTAATACCGGCCGCATAATATCCACGGGTTTCATAATCTGTCGACGTAGTTACATCACTAAAGCTGTATCGTCCGTTATAATTAAGAGTGACTTTGCCTTTTTCTCCCGTCTTTGTAGTTACCAGAATAACTCCATAGGCGGCACGTGCTCCATAAATTGCCGCAGACGACGCATCTTTTAAGACCGAAACAGAGGCGACATCATTCGGATTGACACGATTCACATCTCCCTCCACTCCATCAATAAGGACCAACGGTTTGGCAGAACCACTAATGGAATTTACACCTCTGATATTAAACGAACCTCCATCTCCCGCACGACCTGAAGAAAAAGAGACAGTCATGTTAGGAACTGCTCCTTGCAGTAATTGAGACATAGTCGAAGCAGAACGCCCTGCCAATTGATCCCCCTCTACCACAGACACGGCACCTGTCAAATTGACTTTCTTCTGTGTTCCATAACCTACAACCACCACTTCTTCCAAAGATCTGGAGTCTTCTTGCATGGTTATATTGATAACCGAATTATTCTTGACGGGAGATTCAACGCTCTTATAACCTAAAAATGAGAAAACCAATATACTATTGTCCGGAACCTCAATAGTATATCTTCCATCCATATCGGTGATGGCTCCTATTTTCTCACCTTTAACAGCTACATTACAACCGACAATAGCCTCTCCCAAATCATCTTTCACAGTTCCTGTTATCTTCCGACCGAGAGTTACGTTTTTCATTTTCCCCATATTTTTCACCAGAATAATATGGTTGCCTTCCATCGTATACGAGAAACCTGTTCCTTGCAAAACTCTATTAAGAATTTCGGCAACCGTGGTTTCCCGAGTAGATACTGCTATTCGTTTGTCTAAAGCAATCTCATGCTCATTGTAAATAAACAAATAGTCTGTTTGTTTTTCAATCTGCCTGATAATGTCAGATAGTGTTGCGGTACCTTTATTCATCGTTACTTTCTGATTTTGAGAACGGACATTCAAGGAATATGTCTCAAAAACAATGAATAACAGGAAAAAGACAGTTAACCTCATAATTCTTAAAATTTGAGTAGAGTGTGTTTTTCTATGGACAATACGTCCACACCAAAGATTATTTTTCATATCTTTGCCTAGAGTTATTAAGTTAATACATAAAGATTTGGAATGAAAGTCGAGTCTTTTTTATTGACTTCTCACATATCGGTAAATGTTGCAGCATTTACCGATATTTTCGTTTTAAACAGACAGGTGCTCTTGTTCTCATGTTTTTCATTTTAGGATTCATACTTCTTTATCAATAGATGATAATCTGATTCTTCTCATCATCCTGCATATAGTTAAATTTAACGTACTTCTGCAATACCTTCATCACGTGTTCAATACCTTCTTTCTGCCGGAACTTACCTGTACACGGACGGGAAGCTATCTCTTGATTATTGTTGATAATCTTCACTTCATAATATTGCTCCAATTTCTTGAATACCGTTGCCAAAGGTTCATTCTTAAAGGAGTATATTCCCATCCGCCAGAGGAAATCGTTGTCCGAAGTGAATGCCTCTTTATAAAGTTTACCGTCTCTCGCTTCTACTTTCTCATACGGTTTCAGCACTATTTCGTTTTGCGTATCCGGCTGGTAGACGGTTACTTTTCCTTCTATCAGAGACGTTTCAAACATATCGGAATTCGGATAGGCGGACACATTGAAAGTGGTTCCCAATACCCGGATATCATATTTCTGCGTTTCAACAATGAAAGGGTGTTTCTCGTCGTGCGCCACTTCAAAGTATCCTTCTCCTTCCAAAGCCACTTTTCTGTTTTTAGAGTGGAAACCATTGGCGGGGTATTTCAATGTGGAGTTGGAGTTCAGCCAAACTGTTGTCCCGTCAGCCAATATCAGATTGGCACGCTGTCCTGCTGGAACGGTCACAGTCTGCATGTCGGTAGAATGCTCCAACCGATACCCCTGATATTCCTTATGGATGATGAAAGCGAGCATGGCAACTACCGCGGCTATCTTCATCGACGTCCAGAGATACCGCATTACAGGCTTCTTCTTTTCCGTATTCTTCGTATTCTGTCCGTCAACGTTTCCGTTCCAAAGGGTTGCGTTATAAATGCGATGTAACTGCATCAGTTGTTCACGATGTTCTTCGCTCTCTTTCATCCAGCGTATCACTTCTTTCTTTTCTTCGGGAAGTACGTCACCGGCAATATATTTATTAAGTAGTCTTATGTCCATATAGCATTCTATTATCCAAAGCATTTATCCGCCTTGTACATAATAGACACACCAGGAAAGAAGTTCACTAGTTGAAAAGATGAAAAAGTGAGTTATTCTTCAATCAACAGATTATTAATAGACTGGGAATAAAGCAGTACTTTATTAAATGAAGAAGAGATAAAGATAATCTTTCAGATTAACACGCAAGGCTTTCAACGCCTTACCTATATGATAATCGACACCTTTGACACTGATATTCAACGTATCGGCTATTTCTTTTATAGATTTGTTCTCATAGCGGCTCATTCTGAAAACATTCCGGGTTTGTAGCGGCAATGTATCCAATGTCCGGTTGACAATCCTGTTAATCTCTTCCGAGAAAATATCCGTCGGATTGCAGGCGTCCAAAGAAGAGATGCGGAAGTCAAGCTCATAGAGTTCGTCATTCAGGATATTCTCACGAGCTTCCATCCGCAGGTGTTCGTTTCGCAGATGATTCAACGATTGGTTCTTTACTACGGTCATCAAGAAAGCACGGATATTATCCACTTCTTCCGTTTTCATCGTAGTCCATAAGGTAATCATCGCTTCGGAAGCTATATCTTTCGACAGCATTTCATCATGGAGATAGGATTTGGCGAATAGAAAGCAACGTTGATAATACTCTGAATAGATATTATCAAATGTCATATTGGAGTCTGTGACGTTACCCGGCTTTCTCATTTATCAGATTCTTATTGGTGGAGCAAAGATAAACCAAAAAAGTTATCTTCCAAAAATCAACTATAAAAACTAAAAGACACCCCATATCAAACTTCCGGTTTTCCACTGCCCTTGAAATATTTTCGTCTTATCTACTATACACTTCCGCTTTTTTTCGTACTTTTACCCCTTGTTGGGAAGAAGTGCCTTTCCAACCCTTGAGAACAGAAAAAGAAAAAACAATATATAAAATGAATCACAAATGGAATTATCGACCCATTACACCCGAACAGGCAGAGACAAGCCAGACATTGGCCCAGGAATTAGGGATTAGCCCGATTCTTGGACAACTTTTGGTACAGCGGGGAATTACGAAGGCAGCAGATGCCAAGAAGTTTTTCCGCCCGCAGTTGCCCGACCTGCACGATCCGTTCCTGATGAAGGACATGGATATTGCAGTAGAACGTCTGAACAGGGCGATGGGAAAGAAAGAACGTATTCTAATTTATGGAGATTATGACGTAGACGGTACTACTGCCGTGGCATTGGTCTACAAGTTTATTCAACAGTTCTATTCGAACCTTGATTATTACATACCCGACCGATACAACGAAGGGTATGGCATTTCTAAAAAAGGAGTGGACTACGCCGCTGAAACCGGTGTGGGACTGATTATTGTACTCGATTGCGGAATAAAAGCAGTAGAGGAAATCACGTATGCCAAAGAAAAAGGGATTGACTTTATCATCTGCGACCATCACGTGCCGGATGATATTCTCCCGCCTGCCGTAGCTATATTGAACGCCAAACGCCTGGACAACACGTACCCGTACACCCACCTTTCCGGTTGTGGAGTCGGTTTCAAGTTTATGCAGGCGTTCGCCATTAGTAACGGTATCGAATTCCATCACCTGATTCCGTTGCTCGACATCGTAGCCGTGAGTATCGCATCGGACATCGTTCCGATTATGGGTGAAAACCGTATTCTCGCCTACCACGGTCTGAAACAACTGAACAGTAACCCGAGTATCGGCATGAAGGCCATTATCGATGTATGCGGACTTTCTGAAAAAGAAATCACCGTCAGCGATATTGTGTTTAAAATCGGACCGCGCATCAATGCGTCGGGACGTATCCAGAATGGGAAAGAAGCAGTAGACCTGCTGACGGAAAAAGACTTCTCGGTAGCACTTGAGAAAGCCGGACAAATCAACCAGTACAACGAAACCCGGAAAGACCTCGACAAAAGTATGACGGAGGAAGCAAACAACATCGTTGCCAATCTGGAAGGATTAGCCGACCGCCGCTCTATTGTGCTCTACAACGAAGAATGGCACAAAGGAGTGATCGGTATCGTAGCTTCCCGTCTGACGGAAGTGTATTACCGCCCTGCCGTGGTACTGACACGGACGGATGACATGGCGACAGGTTCCGCACGTTCTGTTTCCGGCTTCGACGTATATAAAGCAATCGAGCATTGCCGCGACCTGCTGGAAAACTTCGGAGGACATACATACGCCGCCGGACTATCAATGAAAGTGGAGAATGTGGATGCTTTTACCAAACGGTTCGAAGACTACGTTTCACGGCATATCCTGCCGGAACAAACCAGTGCCGTCATCGAAATTGATGCTGAAATCGACTTCAGGGATATTTCGTCCAAATTCTTCAACGACCTGAAGAAGTTTAATCCTTTCGGCCCCGACAACACGAAACCCATTTTCTGTACCCATCACGTCTATGATTATGGAACGAGTAAAGTAGTGGGACGTGACCAGGAACATATCAAGCTCGAACTGGTTGATAATAAATCGAATAATGTAATGAACGGTATTGCGTTCGGACAGAGTTCGCACGTGCGCTATATCAAAACGAAACGTTCGTTCGACATCTGTTACACCATTGAAGAAAACACGCACAAGCGTGGCGAAGTTCAACTTCAAATCGAGGATATAAAGCCGATTGAATAAGTATCAGGAGATATTAAAACAATATTGGGGATATGACTCCTTCCGCGACTTGCAGGAGGAGATCATCACCAGTATCGGCGAAGGCAAAGATACACTGGGGCTCATGCCTACCGGAGGCGGTAAGTCCATCACCTTTCAAGTACCTGCTCTCGCCCAGGAAGGGATTTGCATTGTCATTACTCCGCTCATCGCCCTGATGAAAGACCAGGTGCAGAATCTTCGCAAACGCGGTATCAAAGCTCTTGCCGTATATTCCGGCATGACGCGGCAGGAAATTCTCACTGCACTTGAAAACTGCATCTTCGGTGATTACAAATTCCTCTATATTTCTCCGGAACGTCTGGACACGGACATATTCCGCACCAAACTGCGGTCAATGAAAGTCTCTATGATTACGGTTGACGAAAGTCACTGTATCTCACAATGGGGATATGACTTCCGCCCCGCTTACCTGAAAATTGCCGAGATACGGGCGCTGTTACCGGGAATTCCGGTACTGGCACTGACCGCCACCGCCACTCCAGAAGTGGTGAAAGATATTCAAGCTCGCTTGGATTTCCGTGAAGAGAATGTTTTCCGCATGAGTTTCGAGCGGAAAAACCTGGCGTATATGGTGCGGCAAACAGATAACAAGACTCAAGAACTGTTGCATATCTTACGAAAGGTACCGGGCAGCGCCATTATCTATGTCCGCAACAGACGACGGACCAAAGAAATCACCGAATTACTGGTAAATGAAGATATCACCGCCGACTTTTATCACGCCGGACTGGATAATGCCGTAAAGGACCTCCGTCAAAAACGTTGGCAAAGCGGAGAAGTTCGCGTGATGGTAGCTACCAATGCCTTTGGCATGGGGATCGATAAGCCCGATGTGCGTATCGTATTACATCTTGACCTCCCCGACTCTCTCGAGGCCTACTTCCAGGAAGCCGGACGTGCAGGAAGAGACGGTGAAAAAGCGTATGCCGTAATCTTATATACTAAAACGGACAGAACAACGTTACACAGGCGTGTAGTGGATACTTTTCCCGATAAAGAATATATCCTCAATGTGTACGAGCATCTGCAATATTACTATCAGATGGCAATGGGCGACGGTTTCCAATGTGTACGTGAATTTAACCTGGAAGAGTTTTGCCGGAAGTTCAAATACTTCCCGGTTCCGGTAGACAGTGCGCTGAAGATACTGACTCAAGCCGGTTATCTGGAATATACGGACGAACAGGACAACGCCTCACGCATCCTTTTTACGATTCGCCGGGACGAACTGTACAAACTGCGGGAAATGGGAACGGAAGCGGAAGCTCTGATACAGATGATTCTCCGTTCGTACACCGGAGTGTTTACCGATTATGCCTATATCAGCGAAGCCACCCTGTCCGTACGTACCGGACTGACCCGTGAACAGATTTATAACATATTGGTCACGCTTACCAAACGTCGCATCGTGGATTATATTCCGCACAAAAAGACTCCTTATATTATATATACACGCGAACGGCAGGAACTTCGTTTTGTGCACATCCCCCCTGCTGTCTACGAAGAGCGTAAAGCCCGGTATGAAGCTCGCATCAAGGCGATGGAAGAATATGTCATTTCGGAGAATGTGTGCCGAAGCCGGATGCTGCTCCGCTACTTCGGAGAGAAAAACGAGCATAACTGCGGACAATGTGATGTTTGCCTTAGTCACCGTGCAACAGATACGCTGACCGGGAAGTCTCTTGAAGAGCTGAAAAAGAAAATAACAGAATTACTTGCCCAAAAACCGCATACGCCGGCAGAAATAGCCGAGAAAATAGAAGCGGAGAAAGAGAGAGTCAGTGAAGTCATCCAGTATTTATTGGAGGAAGGTGAATGGAAGATGCAGGATGGAATGATACATATTTCAAAATAAGTTACTACCTTTGCAAGGTAACTCAAAAATAACACAGTCATGCCGAACTTTTTTAAATCTTTCTTCTCCGGTAAGTCGGAAACTCCGGAAAGTGAAAAACAGAAAAACGATCAGAAAAATTTCGAGATTTTCAAATACGACGGTTTACGTGCGCAACGCATGGGACGTCCGGATTATGCAGTAAAATGTTTTACAGAAGCTCTTGCCATCCAGAAAGAGTTTGAAACAATGGGTTATCTTAGCCAACTCTACATTCAAATGGGAGAAACGGCAAAAGCCCGCGAACTGTTGGAAAAAATGGCTGCCATGGAACCTCATCTCACGAGTACTTTCCTGACACTGGCAAATGTATGCTTCATCCAGGAAGATTATCAGGCTATGGAAGAGGCTGCCAATAAAGCAATTGCCATTGAGGAAGGAAATGCCGTAGCTCATTATCTGCTAGGAAAAGCCCGTAAGGGACAAAACGACGACCTAATGACCATTGCCCATCTCACCAAAGCGATCACTTTGAAAGACGATTTCATCGAAGCCCGCCTGCTACGTGCAGAAGCTTTGCTGAACCTGAAACAGTATAAAGAAATGATGGAGGATATAGACGCTGTACTTGCTCAAAATCCGGAGGAAGAAACTGCCATGCTCCTGCGTGGAAAAGTGAAAGAATCCAACGGTCAGGGCGAGGAAGCGGAAGAGGATTACAAACTGGTGACGGAAATAAACCCGTTCAACGAACAGGCTTACCTTTATTTAGGACAACTTTATATCAATCAGAAGAAGCTGACGGAAGCCATCGGACTGTTTGATGAAGCCATCGAACTGAATCCGAATTTTGCAGAGGCCTACAAAGAACGCGGACGTGCTAAATTACTGAATGGTGATAAGGATGGTTCTGTAGAGGACATGAAGAAATCTCTGGAACTGAATCCGAAGGAGGAAGCCAACCTGAACGGAGAATTCAAAAACTTGGGACCGAAACCGGAGGCACTGCCGGGAATCTTTTAAAATAAGACCGAAAGCCTATCATTATATAGTGTAGGAACTATCAGAAACGACGGATTGATATCAGCTTGATAAGCT